>JADMIO011260221.1_pt1 | contig 99385 bp, 79 predicted proteins | sample 8958161 | NCBI WGS metagenome assembly JADMIO01 (sample SAMN16585339, study PRJNA669376) | soil metagenome | isolation source: Crop rotation soil | place: USA: Cullars Rotation, Alabama | collected 2011
ACAACTTGTCCACGTGGAATTCTAAGCTTAGGATCCCAATGTGCTGGAAAGGCCTCGTCGCGCGGGAGGCTCCTTTTCCCCGTGGCCGGACGCGCCGAAACGCGATCGGCCCACCGCGAAGGGACTTCGGGGCCGGGGCTCGAAATCCTCGCGCCGGCCGGAAGCGTCGTGCGCGCCGTGTTCGGCGGCCGGGTCGCGTTCGCCGATCGCTACGGCCCGTACGGTCGCATCATCATCTTGGACCACGGCGATCACTACTATTCGGTCAGCGGCAACCTCGCCGGCGTCGACGCAAAAGTGGGCGACGAGCTTTCGGCCGGCGAGCGCATCGGCACCGTCGGCGACGACGGCCAAGGCCCGATGCTCTACTTCGAAATCCGTCATCGCACCGAGACGATCGCGCCCGGGCCTTGGCTCGGCTTGCCGTAAATGGCGCTCATGATCTTCGATCATGAGCGGCCATTTACACGGTCTTGCGGGGAATCTTCGATTCCCCCTCAAAACTGCGTTTTGAGCCTCCCCCAAGAGTGCCTTCGGCAATCGTGCTTCGCACGACGCGAGAAGAAGACTGACGCGGAATTGCGCTCGTTTAGCGCGAGGCGCGGACGCGGTCGACGACGTGGAGGACTTCCTCGTCGGTCATGATGTGGTTCTGGCCTTTGGCGGCTTTGAGAATTTCGGCGACGAGGACTTCGTCCGGCTCGATGCCGCGCTCGTTCAAGTAATACGTGACGTTCGATGCGCCGCTCATGAAACCGATGCAGATCTCTTGCTTACGGCCGATCATGCCCGCCGGCACGCCGCTGTAGATTCGGTCGGCGAGCCACGCGTCGCCTTTGGCCATCGCTTTGATGATCGCCGCGGCGTGCACGCCGGTCGCCGTGCGGAACGCGTCGCGCCCGACCATCGGATAATTGATCGGCACGTCCCATTTCACGGCCCGCGCGATCGTCTGGCAATACTCGAGGAGCTTCGTCAGATCCTGATCCTCGAGCAGCCCAAGAAGCTTCATGTTGAGGAGCACGAGCTCCATCTGCGCATTGCCGACGCGCTCGCCGATCCCGAGCCCCGTGGCGTGCACGCGATCGGCGCCGAACTCGAGCGCCCAGAGCGCGTTCTCGAGGGCCAGCCCGCGATCGTTGTGGCCGTGCCAATCGATGCCGATCTCCTTCGCGCCGGTGCCCGCGATGACGCTCTTGGTGAACTGAATCAAGTTCCGGACGCCGTCGGGCGTCGCGTGGCCGACGGTGTCCGAGAGGCACAGGCGCGTCGCGCCGTGATCGATCGCGGCGCGGAACAAAGTCGTGAGCACATCGGGCCGTGAGCGCGTCGTATCTTCGGTCACGTAGGCGACGGGCAGCCCGGCCTTCACGGCCACGTCGATCGCCTCGGCGCTCCGCTTCGCGATGAGCGCGATGTCCCACGCCTCGGCGTATTGACGGATCGGGCTCGAGCCGATGAACGCGTAGACTTCGATCGGCAGCCCGGCCTTCTGCGAGACCTCGATCATCGGCGTGATGTCGCTCACGACCGTGCGCCCGGCGCAGGCGATCTTGATCTTCATCTTGCACTCGACCACCTCTTTGCAAAGGCGGAGCACATCGTCGAATGCGCGCTTCGAGCTTCCGGGGAGGCCGATGTCGGCTTCATGGATGCCGAGGTCTTCCATCAAGTGGAGGATCTTGAGCTTGTCCTCCACGCTCGGATCGACGACCGACGGATTCTGCAACCCGTCGCGTAGCGTCTCGTCGAAGAACGTGGCGTTCTTCGGTGTAATGCGCCCTTTGCGATTCACCTCGTTCCAATCGAAGATGAATTCGGCGGCGCGGTCCGCCTCCGTGCGAAACTGCGTCATGCTTTCATTATAGCGGGCGTTTTGAAGTGCGTTCGGTGTCATCGGATCGGGTGGCGTGTATATAGCCCGACTTTTCGGCCATCATGCACGGGCGTGTTCGGTGCGTGGAACGTGTGTAGGAAGGGGAACGGACGTGAGCGAAGAGACGTTGTTGCAGTCGGCGCAGCTCCAAGTGGTTCAACCCGGCTCGCGCGCGAGCTTTCGGCGGCGCGTCATTGACGCAATGCGCATGATGGTCCCCTCGTCCGGCGCCTTCATGTGTTTCAACACGCAGGACGCGCGCGCCTATTCGGATTCCACGCGGCTCGTCGACGGCCAATCGGCGCCGCTCCGGAAGACCGAAGGGGTCCGCCTCACGCTCGCGTTTGGCTTCGAAACGAAGAGCGTGGTGGCCACGACGCGCCGCGCGTATCTCGGCGAAGAGCTCTACCCCGACGCCGAGCGCATGAAGCTGCCGTATTTCACCGAGCACTCCGCGCCCGAAAAGTTCGTGACGACGCTGCTTCTGTTCCTCCACGAAGGCGGCGTTCTCTTCGGGCTCGCCGGCCTCGAGAGGCGCGCGAGCGAAGGGCCGTTCACCCACGACGACGCGCAAAAGCTCGAGCAGCTTTCGTCCTTCGTCGTCGCCGCGGCGCGATCCCAAATCGCGTACGACGAGCTGACGCGCGAGGCGGCGGCGCTCCGGGCGCTCGGCAAAGTGAAAGGGACGCTGTTCGTCGTCGATCGCGACAAAGAGGCGGTCGTGTGGGCGGCCGACCGCGAACGCGGGATCGATTGGGAGCAGGACGTTACGCCGATCGAGAAAGAAATCGTCCAGGCCACCGAGGTGTCGATTCAAGCGCGCGCGAAGAACGAGCCGCTTCCGACGCCGCCGCGCCTCCCGGACGGAACGGTCATGGCGGTCGCGAAGATCGACGGCGACCCAGTGTTCGGCGGCGCGCGCTGCGCCGTCCTTCGCGTCGAGCGCACCGAGAAACAAAACGTGACGGCGCTCGATGGGCTCTCACGCCGCGAGCGCGAGATCGCGCGTCTGCTCGTCGCCGGCTACAGCGGCGTGAACGTCGCGGCCATCGCCGGCCTCAGCGAAAACACCGTGCGGACGTACGTGCGCCGGCTCTACACGAAGATCGGCGTCTCGAACCGCGCGGACCTCGTACGGAAGCTCGTCTCGCCGGATCAGCCGTCGAGCCAAGCGAACTCGTCGGCGCAGATCGCGCCGCCGCCCGATTCGTCGCTCGTGCACGGGGACGACACCCTCGACTGACCGCGATCGGCATCGAGTGGAGCCAATGTCGGTTTCGCTGAAATTCGTTGCGAAACAAGTAGATAGCCGGCTCGACGCCCGAAGCGAACACGACGAATTTGGCCCTGGGCGGCGCCTCTACCTAGGATCCGCCCAGCCTCGATGCGTCTTTCCGTTGCCACTTCCCTTCTAGCGGTCCTTTCGCTCGCCGCCGGCTCGTGGGTCGGCCTCGGGCAACCGTCCGGAGGCGAGACTGCGCGGGCCCTTCAACGCATTCCGCTCCCGTCGTCGCTCACGCAATCGCCGCCGACGCAGGTGACCGGGCCGCCGCATCCGGCCGATCCGCCGGTGCCGCTCATCGATCCTGCGCAGCTGCCGGATCCGACGCCGTTCCCGCGGCTCAACGCCGAAGTGAGCACGCGGCGCGCGTGGCTTTTGGCCGAGGGGCCGTCGCACGCGGCGAACGATGGGCGAAGGCTCGTCACGTTCACGTTCGACGACGGACCGTTCCCCGAGACGACGCCGGCCATCCTCGATCTTCTCGCGCGCCACCACGTGCGCGCCGCCTTCTTCTGGATCGGCCGGTACCTCGATGGCAACGACGATCGCGCCGTGACGACGCGCGCCGTCGCGCGAAGCGTCGTGGCCGCGGGGCACATGGTCGGCAATCACACGCACGATCACATGCCGCTCACGTTCCTTTCGCACGCGCAGGTGCTCGCGCAAATCGACGACGGCGCGACGTCCATCGAGCGCGTCACGGGCCGCCGCCCGATGCTCTTTCGGCCGCCGTACGGCGCGCTCGACGCGTGGGGCCAGGAGCAGCTTCGCGCGCGCGGCGCCGAGCTCGTCATGTGGAGCATCGAAGCCGACGACAACCGCCGCCACGACTCGGCGGCGATGGCCGACAGTCTGCGTGCGCAATTGGAGTACGCCGGCGGCGGCATCGTCCTCCTTCACGACATCCGCCTCACGACGATCCCGGTGCTGGCCACGCTGCTCGATTGGCTCTCGGCGCACCGCTGGGATCCGAAGCGCCCCGACAAGCTCGGCTACGACGTGGTCGATCTCGGGCAATACATGCAGGAAACGGCGCGCTCGCCGCAGCCTTTCGCCGATCGCCAGGAGCTCGAGCACGCCCGCGGCAAATCGTGGCGCGGCGATCATCGCGGTTCGGCGCCGCGTGTTCCGACGTCGAGCGACGGCAAAGAGCTGGCGTTGTAAGTTGGCGGGTTTGCGCGCTCGCGGGTTTTGCACCTGCGCGCAGCCTCGACGTGCGAATCGGATCGCGCCGACTTCGTCAGTCGGTTTGGCTCCGACGTCGGCGGCGGGCCGCACGAACGCGGTAGCCTACGACGAGCGCGACGAGCCCCGCGACGACGACTCCGGCCACCGGCGCGTCCAGATTGAGCCGTTGACGAAGAACTTTGGGGCCATACCGAGCGGTGAGCGATGCGCGGACCGCTTCGGCCGCCGTACGGCGCGCCGCCTCCGTGGACAGATCGTGCTTGTCGAGCTCCGTAAGAACTTCACCGCGCATGGTCGCGGCGAACTCGCACCGACAGGTATCGATGGGCTCGAGGCCGCAAGTCCCGCAGGTGCAGGCGAGCTCGCGCATCAGCGATTTCTCGAAGTCCGATCGCGGCCTGCTCTGAAGCTCGGGAGGCGCCGCAATTTCGAGCGCGCTCGGATCGTTGCGGTTTTCGACCGGCCGCGTGGATCGCGTGTGCCCGCTCGGTGTCTGAGCATGTAAGGACGCCGGCTGCGTCACGGCGTAGAAAAGGGGAAGGAGCGTCAGCGCTCGCCGCGCCGTCAGGCAGGCCGGAGCTCCCGCGCGAGCCACCCTATCCGCCGGTCAACGGATCGCACATCTTTTGCGCCTGCTCGCCGTTTCGATCGATCTTCTTATCGACCTTGAGCGGGCAATAATCCCCGGCCCGAAGCTGCTCGACGAACTCGACGACCATCGGGCTCGACCACTCGCGCCCGCCGTCGAACCGAGCGCGGATGACGCCGTTTTTGTCGATGATCCACGTCTCCGGAAAGAGCTTCGTGCCGAACTTGGCGCCGATGACTTTTTCGCCGTCGGGATCGAAGAGCACCGCGAACGGCGGCTCTTCACGGAGGACGCTCTTCAGCGTGTCGGCCACGTCGGCCGGGCCTTCGTCGGTCGAGATCGTGACGAGCGCCACGTCGGTCATCGGCTTCAGGATGTGCGCCAGCTCGGCGAGCGACGGCATCTCTTCGAGGCACGGGCCGCACGTCTTCGTCCAAAAATTCAGGATGACGACTTTGCCGCGATACGCATCGAGGTTGACGTCTTTGCCCTGCATGTCCTTCAGCGTGAAGCTCGGCACGCGTCGCTCGGCGCCGGCGTAATCGGGCCGAATGAGGCACTCCGCGCTGCACGAGCGCCGCCGCTCGCCTTCGCGCGCCACGGTGACGAAGCTGTAGACGCCCACGAACGCGCACGCGACGAACGCGAGCTGCGCGCCCGTCATGGCCAACCGCTTCGTGCTCTCGTCCATACGTACGGTTATAAGGGCTTGCGCGCCGGCAAGCAAAGCGAGGGGCCGCTCAGAACGGCGCGATCGCCAGACTCCGCCGCAGCTCGCCCGACGGACGCGATTTCGCGAGGTGGGCGAAGGCGCGCTTGTAGGCCGCGAAGCCGCCGCCTTCCTTTACGATGTCGATCAACGCGAGCCCTTCGGCTTCACCGCCTTGGGCGAGCACGTATTCGACCCAAGCCCATTTCGCGCTGGTCGATCGCACGTCGGCGCGCCCTCTCAAACCGCGCTTCAAGCGATCGAGCCTGTCGGTCACGACGTCGATCCCGGCGAACGGTTGCCCGTCGAGGGGCGTATTTCGCTTGGCGCAGAACGGCGCGATGCCGAGCGAGATCGGGATGATCTTCGACAGCTCGGTCGTGAACGTGACGCACTCGTCGATGTCGCTCGCGTCCTCGCCCGGGAGGCCGATCATCAAGTAGAGCTTCATCCGATCCATGTGATGCTTGCGCGCCATCTCGGCGCACTTGATGAGGTGCCGGATGCGCGCCTTTCGCTCGAGCGATTCGCGCATGCGTTCGCTCGGCCCGTCCATCGCGGTCGTGAGCTGCCGGTAGCCGCCGCGTTTCAGCGCGCCGACGAACTCGTCGCTCAATCGATCGGGCCGCAACGACGAGAGACCGACTTCGCGCCCCTGATCGGCGAGTGTGTTCACGATTTGCGCGATCTTCGGGTGATCGCTCACAGCGGCGCCGACTAGGCCGACCTTTTTCGCGTCCGCGGGGACGAGGCCCAAGATCGTCTCCATCGAGGCGAGGCGCATTCCGCCGTTGGTCGAGCGGCGCATCACGCAATACGTGCAAGCGCGTGAGCAGCCGCGCTCCGTCTCGATGAGGAACATGTCGGCCAGCACGGTGTGCGGCGTGCGGATCGGGGCCCAGGCCGGGATGAGCGCGTCGTCGACTTTGGCGACGGGCGGCAAGATCGCGCCGTGATGATCGGGGACGAAGACGTGCGGAATCTTCGCCAGCGCATCTTTTTGCTTCGCGCGATCGGACGTCGATTCGAGCACGCGCAGGACGTCGATCGTGAGCTCTTCGGCTTCACCGATGATGACCGCATCCACCAGGCCGGCGAGCGGCAACGGATTGGAAAATGTGAGCGGTCCGCCGGCGAGCACGAAGGGATGCCGATCGTCGCGATCGATTCGACGCGGCGGGATGCCGGCCTTTTCGAGCATCGCGATGAGCCCCTGCATTTCGAGCTCGTACGCGACGCTGAACGCGATCACCGGAAAGCTGTCGAGCGGCCTTTGCGACTCGTAGGTGATCGGGCGCGTCTGCGCGAGGAGGTCCGTCTCGGCTTCGTCGTCCAAGAACGAGCGCTCGCACGCGAGCCCCGGCGCCTCCATGATCGCGCGATAAATACGCTGATAGCCGAGCGAGCTCATCCCCGCGGCGTACGGCGAGGGATAGGCGAGCGCGACGGTGTACGGCGCCTGCTTCACGAGCCGACCCGTCTCGTCGCCGAGGCGCGTGCGGATTCGTGCTCCGAGGATGGGCGCAGTCACTGCGAGGGTTTGCGGTATTTCGGCTTCAAACGCAAGGAAGCCGCGGAGATTCCCGAGCGAACGTGAGCGGCTTCGCGCACGCGCGCGACGAAAGACGGCCGTTTACTGACGCGCGGCGTCGTTCACGGTCTGCGACGATCGCCGAAAAAAAAAGGGCAAACGACGTCGCCAAAAGCGCACGCGGCGCTAAGCTGCGCGGCTTTCGTTTCGCCCATTCCGCGACAATTCCGCGATCTTGATGAGGTTTTGCATGAAATTGGCTCGCTCGTTCGTCTTCTTGCCGTTGCTGTCCGCCGCAGTCTTCGCCGCATGCGGAGGCGATGATGGCGGCGCCACGCCGGGCACGCCCGAAGGCGGTGCGCCGATCGACGCCAGCCTCGACGGAACGAGTCCCGATTTGCCGGATGCCGATCCCGTGCGCGACGGCGGCACCGACGCGACGCGCGACAGCGGCCCGGCCGCCGTGCGCTGCGTGGTGACGAAACAAGGGACGAGCGGGACGATTCTCCACGGTCAGGTCCTCGCGCCCGAACAGATCATCGACGACGGCGACGTGCTCATCGACAACGGCGGCATCATCCGCTGCGTCGCAAAGAGCTGCGCGAACGCCGACGGCGCAGGCGCGGCGTCGATCGTCACGTGCGCCAATGGCGTGATTTCGCCGGGCCTCATCAACGCGCACGATCACATCGATTTCGCGGCGACGGCGCCGATCCCGCACACGATGCGTTACAACAATCGCCACGACTGGCGCACCGGCCCGAACAAGCTCAAGTACCAATCGGGCAAGGGGGACGTGATCCTCGCCGCCGAGCTCCGCTTCCTCATGAGCGGCACGACGTCGAACGCCACGTCGGGCGGCGAGCGCGGCCTCGTGCGGACGATCGCGTATGCGACCGCACCGAACCAGAGCTTCCTGAACGGGCTTCCGGTGCAGCAGTCGTTCTTCGACACGTTCCCTCTGAACGACAGCACGCCGAACCTTCACGCTTCGGGGTGCGACGATTACTGGGCGGCCAAGACCGACGGCGGCAAGCCGAACGCGGTCACCATGCCGAGCGAAATCGCGCCGCTCGATGGCTACCTTCCGCACATCGCCGAGGGCATCAACCTCGAGGCGCGAAACGAGTTCGTGTGCTTGAGCGCCGGCGACGGCCACGATTTGCTCCAAGCGCAGACGTCGGTCATCCACTCGATCGCGACGAACGCCGAGGACGCGAAGGTATTTCACGACCGCCGCGCCTCGCTCATTTGGTCGCCGCGATCGAACGTCAGCCTTTACGCGAACACCGCGCCGGTCACGCTGTTCGACACGTCCGGAGTGCCGATCGCGCTCGGGACCGATTGGCTCCCGTCGGGCTCGATGAACATGAATCGCGAGCTCCGCTGCGCCGACGAGCTGAACTCGAAATATTTCGGAAAGCATTTTTCGGACGCCGAGCTCTGGAAGATGGTCACGATCAACGCGGCCTTCGCGATCGGCGCGCACAACGAAATCGGGCAGCTTCGTCCCGGTTTCGTGGGTGACGTCACGGTGTTCGACGGCACGGTCAACAAGGCGCATCGCGCCGTCGTCGGCGCCAACGTCGAGGACGTCGTGCTCGTCCTCCGCGGCGGCGTCGCGCTCTACGGCGACGCGGCGCTCGTCTCGGACCCAGCGCTCGGCGGAAGCAAATGCGAAGACATCGACGTGTGCGGCGCGGCGCGAAAAGCGTGCGTTGCGCGTGACGTCGGCGGCGGAAGCACGCTCGATTCCGTGCGAAAAGCGGGCGAGGCGGTCTACCCGCTCTTCTTCTGCGCGAACGAGACGCCGAAGGACGAGCCGAGCTGCGTGCCGTTGCGCGACAAATACGCGAGCGGCATCACGGCGACCGACAGCGACGGCGACGGCGAGCCCGATACGACCGACTTGTGCCCGAACGTGTTCGACCCGATTCGTCCGATCGACGGCGCGACGCAGGCCGACACGGACAAGGACGGCAAAGGCGACGCGTGCGATCCCTGCCCGCTCGATCCGAGCGACGCGTGCACCAAGCTTACGGCGCACGACGACGACGGCGACGGCGTGACCGATGGCGCCGACAACTGCCCGCTCGTGGCGAACGCCGACCAAGCCGACACCGACTCGGACCTCGTCGGTGACGCATGCGAAGTCGCCGCCGCCATCACCGAAGTCCGGAACCCGAACGATTCGAAGCACACGCCGCCGAAGACGATCGTCAAAGTGTCGGGCCTTTACGTCACGGCCCTCACGCCGCTCCCCTACGGCGAGACGGGTTTTTACGCCGAGGACGGGACCGGCGCGCCGTTCACGGGCATCTTCGTCGTGACCGCGACGCCGCCCACGGTGGCCGTCGGCAACGTCGTTGCGGTCGTCGGCGAGTACGTCGAGCAAGGCTCGTCGTCGAAGCTGCTCGCGAAGACGGTTCTCGTCAAAGACGCGGCGACGACGCTGCCGTTCGCGCCGAAGGTCATTGCGAATCCGGCTGATTTGGCGGCCTCTGCGACGGCGAAGCCATGGGACGGGATGCTGGTCGAAGTCGACGCCGTCACGGTGGTCACCATGAACCCCGACGCGCCGAAGGATTACGACGAGCTCGAGGTCACCGGGAAACTCCGCGTCGACGATCAGCTCTATTTGCCGTTCGACAACACGTACCCGGTGGCCACGAAGTTCTCGAAGATCGTCGGCATCGCCGGCTTCAGCTTCGGCAATTGGAAGCTGTGGCCGCGCGGGGCGACCGATCTAGTCCCGTGAAGCTCCCGCGTGGTATGGGGGCGGCATGCGAACCGCCTCCATCTCACGCCGCGTCTTCGTCGCCGCGATGGCCACGCTTGGCCTTGCTCTGCCGCTCGCAAATGGAGGCTGCAAAGCGAAGACGGACGATGTCATCCCGGTCGGCGCTTACCTGTCGCTTTCCGGCCAAGATTCGACCTTCGGAATCGACACGAAGGACGGGATCGAGCTCGCGGTCGGCGAAATCAACGCCGCCGGCGGAATCAAGGGCAAGAAGGTTCGCGTCAGCTACGAGGACGACAAATCGACGCCGCAGGAGGCGTCCAACAAGGTTCGCCAGCTTATCGATCGCGACGGCGTCGTCGCGTTGCTCGGCGAGGTCGCCTCGAGCCGCTCGATGGCCGGCGGGCTCATCGCGAACACGAAGCATGTCCCGATGGTGACGCCGTCGTCCACCGCGGTCGAAGTCACGAAGGACCGCGACTACGTGTTTCGCACCTGCTTCACCGACGCGCAGCAGGGCGACGTCGCCGCCCGCTTCGTGCACGAAACGCTGAAGAAGGGGAACGTCGCCCTCTTTTACGTCGCCCAGGACAATTATTCGTCGGGCCTGGCGCAGTCGTTCAAAGACAGCTTCACCAAGATCGGCGGCAAGATCGTCATCGAGAAGGGCTATCAAAAAGGGGAGACGAACTTCACGACGTATCTCCAGGAGATCAAGGCCGCGAGCCCCGACATCGTCTTCGTCCCCGTCTACTACAACGACATGGTGCAGATCGCGCGGCAGGCCAAGCAGGTCGGCATCCCGGGCCCGAGCTTCGTCGGCGGCGACGGATGGGACTCGCAGGATTTGATCGACGGCGCGGGGACCGATCTCGAAGGCGCCTACTTCACCAATCACTACGCGCCGGACGTGCCGTGGCCGAACTCGCAGGCCTTCGTGAAGGCGTTCAAAGACAAGTACAACCACGCGCCGGGGAGCCTAAGCGCGCAGGGTTACGATGCGGCGCGCCTCTTGTTCGACGCCATGGGCCGCGCGCCGGAAGTGACGGCCGAAGCGGTGAAGACGGCGCTCGCCGCGACGAAGGACTTCCAAGGCGCGACCGGCACGCTGACGATCGACGCGCAGCACAACGCGAACAAGCCGATCGTCGTCGTGCAAATCAAAGCGAAGACGTTCACGTATTACGCGCAGCTTTTGTCCAAGTGAGCTGACGTGCAAAAGCTCCTCGAAGCGCTCGTTACGGGGCTGGCCCAAGGGTCGATGATCGCGCTCGTCGCTCTCGGCTACACGATGGTTTACGGCGTCCTCAAGCTCATCAACTTTGCGCACAGCGAAGTGTTCATGATGGCGGCGTACGTCGGGCTGTTCGTCATCGTCGCGCTCGGCGGCACGGGCAATCCGCTCGTCGCCGGGATCGGCGGCACGGTCGTCGCGATGCTCGCCGCGTCGATGCTCGGCATCACGATCGAGCGCGTCGCGTATCGGCCGCTTCGCGGGCGCGGCAAAGGGCCGCTCGTCCGCGTGACGCCGCTCGTGACGGCGATCGGCGTGTCCGTGCTTTTGCAGAACTTGGCGCAGCTCCTATTTACGGCGCGTTTTCGGCCGTATCCGCGGCTTTTCGAGCAGACGCGGCCGGTCATCTTCGTGACGGCGTTGCTCGTCATGGCGATGCTCGAAATCATCGTTCGGCGCACATGGTTCGGGAAAGCGATGCGCGCGCTCTCGGCCAATGAGGAAGCGGCGCGCCTCATGGGCGTGCACACGTCGCGCGTGATCGCGTCGACGTTTGCGCTCGGCTCGTCGCTCGCCGCGGTGGGGGCGGTGCTCTATTGCCTCGACCAGTCGCAGGCGTACCCGACGATGGGCTTCGTCATCGGCACGCGCGCGTTCGTGGCCGCGGTGCTCGGCGGAATCGGAAGCATCAGCGGGGCGATGCTGGGCGGCCTTCTGCTCGGCATCCTCGGCGAGATGGTGAAGCTGACGGATTACTCGGGCGGCGTCGATGTGCTCGTGTTTCTCGTGCTCATCGCGGTTTTGCTGGTGAGGCCCGCCGGGCTCTTGGGATCGACGCGCGCGGAGAAGGTTTAGCGGTCCTAGCGATCACGCGCCTCAGCGATCACGCGTTCAACGATCACAGAGGCGCGTTCGCGATTCGTCTTTGTCGTACGTCGGAGATTCGTCGGCACTTTGCGGAGCGAGTAGCCAGCGCGGCGGCCACTCTCGGCCAAGCGCGCTATCGACGTCGGATTCGTCGTGGCTCACGTCGCGGCCCGAAGCCGGAGCCGACGGCGGGCTCGAGCGAAGCTTCGCGAGGACACCGACCGAGATGAATTCGGACATGTGCGTACCCTCCCAACGCGGCAGCTTTTACCGCCGCTCGTGGCACACGGCACGCTGGATTTCGCCGTCGCGATCGGATCGGTAGGATATTCGGCGAGACTAGGCGCTGCGGCTCCAAACTCGGTGAAAATTTCTAGGCTCGCGCTTCTTCCGGAGGCACTTCGTGGCCGCGCTCATGTAGCAAACCGAGAAGGCGCGCCGCGGGCCGTCCGTCGTGTTGATCCCCGAGCGATGCCACAAATAATTGTGAATCAGGAGGACTTCGCCCGCGCGGGCAGGCAGCGGCACGATCGCGGAGGTCGAGTCAGAGAGCGCCTCGTGCTCGGCTAATTTGTTCGCCGGGACGACGCCCCCGAGCGGTGTCGCGAGCCCGCGCAAGTGGCTGCGCGGAACGACTTCGACGCATCCGGCGTCGATCGGCGCGTCGTCGATCGCCGTCCAGATTTGCAATTCCGGATCGCGGTCGAGCCCCCAGAAGCGCCCGCCGTCCTGATGCCACGGCAGATGCGTGCCGCCGCGGCGCGCCTTCGACATGAGCACCGCGCGGTAGATCGCGATATCGCCCTCGATGACCGTGCGCGCGATTCGCTCGAACACCGGATTTTCGAGCCACGCGAGGTAAATCGGATCCTTCTCGAGCTTCTCGATCTTCCGATAATTGAGCGACGGCCCTTGATAACCCTGGCCGTAGGTAAGATCTCCGTAGTTGCCGGTCTCGGTGTCGAGTTGGAAAAAGAGGCCGGGATACGTGACGCGGCCGAGCATCACGTCATCGGCGCGGGCGCGCAGCTGTTCGAGCACGGCGTCGCTCGCGACGCGCCCGACGCGCGCGTAGCCAAAGGTTCGGAGGTGCGCGACCGCGGCGTCGATGTCGATGGATTCCGCGCCTGGAAGCAACATGGCCTTACCGCATGTACGTCGCGTCGGTCCCTTGGAACGCGCGGTGAAAGTCGTCGATTTTCGCGCAGCCTTCGCGCGACACCTTCTTTTGGCACGCGGCGATCGCCGCGTCGAGGTGGCCGATGCTCGCCGGCCCAACGAGTATCGAATCGACTCCGGCGCGCGTCGCGAGCCAGGCGTAGGCGAGATCGAGGAGGCTCATCCCCTCGGACTCGGCGATGGCCTTTAGCGCGTCGACCGCGTCGAACATGCGGTCCGTCCAATAGCGGCGTTGATAGAGCTTGTTGCCGTCGAAGCGCGAGCCGCTCTCGGCCGCGGCGGCGCGCGTGTGCTTCCCGCTGAGGAGCCCGCCGGCGAGCGGGTTGTAGATCGTGGTGTGAATCGGATAGCGCCGCGCGAACGCGAAATATTCGATATCGAGCTGCCGAACGAGGACGTTGTACATCTGCTGCGCGATCACCGGGCGCGGCATCCCGCGGGCGTCGGCCAGCGCGTTCATCTCGAGGATTTGCCACGACGCATAATTGGAGATGCCCCAGGCGCGCGCTTTTTTCGCCTCGAGGATCGCGTGCATCGCGTCGAGCGACTCTTCGATCGGCGTCGCCGGATCGGGCACGTGCAGATAATAGACGTCGACGTAATCGGTCCCGAGGCGCTCGAGGCTTCCGTCGATCGCGGCGAGCATTCGCGCGCGCGAAAGCCCCTCGGGTTTGCCGGAAACGCGGCCGAATCCGACTTTCGTTGCAATCTGCACCGATTCGCGACGACCGCGCACCGCCTTGCCCAGGATGCGCTCCGACTCGCCGTCGTTGTAGGCATTGGCCGTATCGAAGAACGTCAAACCGCAGGCGAGCGCGTGCGCGATGATCTTCGCGGAGTCGGCCGCGCTCGTTCGTTTGCCGAAGTTCATCGTGCCGACGGCAAGCGGCGGCGGCGTATCGAGAGCGCGTTGCGAAAAGGTAGAATCGTGCGGCACGTGCGACCTCCTCGATCGATTTACCATGCTTACGGCGCTTACCGCGCTTACGTCGGGATGCGTTGCGCCGCGCGCTCCCCCCTTCTGCTGCTCGCGCTGGCTCTGTCGATCGCGTGGTCGCAACGCGCCTCGGCGCATCCGCTCGGCGTGTCCCAAAGCGATTTCAGCCTCGAAAGCGAACGAAGCGTGCGCGCCGCGATCACGTTCGCGCGCGCGGATGCCGCCTCGCTCCTTCAATCGGAGCAAGACGTGCGCGACTTGTTCGAGCGCGGCATCGAAGTGCGCGCCGACAGCGACGTGTGCGCGCCCGAGCCCTCCGCACGCGCGACCGCGAGCGACGATGGCGTCCGCATCGAAGGCTCCTTCACGTGCGGCCACGCGCCGCGCGCGCTCGACGTCACGCTTTATTTCCTGGCGAATCTCCCGCCGGCGCATCGGCACCTCGTGCGCATTTCGGCGGGCGCCGCGTCGTCCCAAGTCACGCTTCACGGCGAAGAGCGCTTCGCCTCGCTGCGCGCCATCGCGCCGAACGCGCACGATCCCTCGATGTTTCTCCTCGGCGCCGAGCACATCGCGCTCGGCTGGGATCACCTTCTGTTCCTGTTCGCCGTGATCGCTGCCGAGCGGCGCGCCCGGGCCGTGTTGGCCATCGTCACCGCGTTCACGCTCGCGCACTCGATGACGCTCACGCTTGCCGCGCTCGATCTCGTGACGCCGTCCGCGCGCATCGTCGAGCCGCTCATCGCCGCGTCGATCGCGTACGTCGGCTTCGAAAACCTCGCTCGCGGGCGCCTCCTCCCGCGTGCGCTCACGACGTTCGGATTCGGCCTCCTGCATGGTTTCGGCTTTGCGTCGGCGCTTCGCGCGATCGACTTGGATCGCGCGCGCCTGCTCCCATCGTTGTTCGCGTTCAACGCGGGCGTCGAAACGGGACAGCTCGCGATCGTGCTCGCGTCATGGCCGCTGCTCGCGTGGCTCCGGCGGACACCGCGCTTCGAAGTGCGAACGCTGCGCGCGCTCTCGCTGTCGGTGGCGCTCGCCGGCGCCGTGCTCCTCGCCTCGCGCGTGCTCGCGTGAGCCCGTCTGACGCGGAACGTAATAATGACGCGAAATGGGCAAAATCCGCGATCGCGCGCGTCCCAATTCCGTCACGTATCCATAAGTGACGTTGGTCGGCGGTCGTTCGTGCAAGACTTCGCGCCCTCATGAACGAACGGAACAAGCTCGCCATCGTTTGCGCTGGTGGCCCAGCGCCTGGAATCAACAGCGTCATCGGTGCGGCCACGATCCGCGCGTGCCTGTCGAACATCCCCGTCCTCGGAATCCAAGAAGGGTTTCGCTGGCTCATGGAAGGCGACACGTCGCACGTGACGCCGCTCACGATCGCCGACACGAGCCGCATCCACTTTCGCGGCGGCTCGCACATCGGAATCGCGCGGGCCAACCCGACGAAAGATCCGGCGCTCCTCCGGCGCACGTTCGAGACGCTGCAGCGCCTCGGCGTCGACAAGCTCATCACGATCGGCGGCGATGACACCGCGTTCACTGCGTACAAGCTGGCCGAGCATTCGCGCGGCGAGCTGCGCGTCGTCCACGTCCCCAAGACGATCGACAACGATCTCGATCTTCCGCACGACATCTGCACGTTCGGCTATCAGACGGCCCGCAGCATCGGCGTCGAGATCGTTCACAACTTGATGGTCGACGCGAAGACGACGTCGCGTTGGTACTTCGTCATCGCGATGGGGCGAAAGGCCGGCCACCTCGCGCTCGGCATCGGCAAAGCCGCCGGCGCGACGTTGACGCTGATTCCGGAGGAGTTCGCGGGCGAGCGCGCGCGCATGAAATCGGTCGTCGACACGCTCGTCGGCGCCGTCATCAAGCGGCTCGCCTACGGAAGGCACGACGGCGTCGCGGTGCTCGCCGAAGGCCTCGTCGAGATCATGCCCGAGGAAGACTTGCGGCAGCTCGAAGGCGTCGAGCGCGACGAGCACAATCACATCCGCATCGCCGAAATCGACTTCGGCAACATCGTGAAAGCGGCGGTGCGAAAGCGCCTCGCCGAGTTCAACATCAAGCCCACGATCGTCGCCAAAGACATCGGCTACGAAGTTCGCTGCGCCGATCCCATCCCGTTCGACATGGAGTACACGCGCGACCTCGGCTACTGCGCCGCGCGCTACATCATCGAAGGCGGGAGCGAGGCGCTCGTGTCGATCCAAGAGGGGCGCTTCCGCGCGATCAAGTTCAACGACATCATGGATTCGAACACCGGCCGCATGCGTGTTCGGATGGTCGACATCGAGTCCGACACCTTCAAAATCGCGCGAAGCTACATGCTCCGTTTGAAGAAGGAAGACTTCGAGGACACGCACGAGCTCGGGCGCCTCGCCGCCGCCGCGGGGCTGACGCCGGAGGCCTTCCGCAAGACGTTCAGTGGCCTCGTGACGCACGACCTGCCGCCGATGAGCCTGAATCGAATCAGTTCGATGCCCAAAGCGCGCTGAGCTTCGCCCTCCGCAACGTCGCCGCTACTTTTTGAACAGCTTGCCGAAGAGTCGGCTGAGTGAAGGTTCGGAGTCGCGGCGCTTGGGGCGTTGCGAAGGGCGGCCGGCCGGCGTTTTGTCGGAGTCGCGCCGCGGCGGGGCGCCGGAGTTCTTCGCTTTGCGCATGTCGAACAGGCGCACCTCGCGCGCGGCGTCGATGTTGCGTGGGTTGAGATCCACCGCTTTCCGGAAGTCGCGAACGGCGGCCGCGGTGTTGTGCAGGCGCTTGTGCAGCATGCCGCGATAAAAATAAGCGCGCTCGCATCGGTCGTTCCATTGGAGGACTTGATCGAGCTTGGCGATGCACTCGAGCGTCCCCTTCGGCGCTTGATTTTCAGGCTTCATCGACTCGAGCCAGGACAAGAGCGCCAGATACTCGGGTTGTCGCGGCTCGGCCTCGTGCGCGCGTTTGCAAAGCGCCTCGGCCTGCGCGAAGTCCTGCCTTCGTAGGCAGATTTCCGCCTTTTGGAAGTTCGTCGCGGCTTCGAGCACGGCCGCGATTTGCGCCTGATCCTCCGGCGTCGCGCCCCCTTCCTTCAGCAGCTTCATGTACTGATCGCGCAGCTTCGGATCCGTGAGCGTCTGATGCGCCTCGCTCAGGTGAGCGAACACCGTCGCGCAGGGCTCTTTCACGTCGGTGAGGAACGGCGGCAGCCTGTCCGGATGCCAAATCTTCGCGAGCTGAAGGTACGCCGCTTGGACGTCTTCGATCGACGCCGTTCGCTCCACGCCGAGCATCTCGAAATAGTTTTCGCTCTTGATCGTCGCCGCGCGCGAAAGGATCTCTTTCTTCCGCAGATCGTGCATCGGCGCGAGCGACGGCCGGCTCGATCGCGGCCCCGATGAATCGGACAGCTTCGACGGCAGCGGGCTCGCGACGCGACTGTCGGGCCGCGACGGCACGGCGCGCTCTTCGACGACGCCGCCCGCGCCCTTCGCGACTTGCTGAAGCTGCACGCGCGCGACGCGCTGACTGCCGAGCGGCGCCGCGTCGGTCGCGGCGACGAGCTCGACCTGCTTCGTGATGAGCAGGCAATACGCGAGCAGCTGCGTCGTCGCTGCGCCTACGATTTTGCATGCCGTGAGCTCGTGAACGCGCATCGCGCGCTCGCGCAACATTTCGACCGCGGTGCGCTCGTCCTTCAAAAACTCGAAGCGCGCGATATCCGCGTCGGCCGCGAGGCGCATCGCGCCGTTGCCGATGCGCGTGAGCGTCGCGTGCACGTGCTCCCACGGCGGCTCTTGCCGAATCGCGGCCCACACGAGAGGGAGCGGATCGAGCTGCACCAAATCGTCGGCGCCGTAGGTGTGGAGCGCGTCGAAGCCGTCGTAATAGGCGAAGCGCGTCTCCGGCGGCCACGTGAACAGGTGCTCGAGCTTTTGAATGAGCTGCACGCGCAGCGCCTCTTCGAGCTGCACCTGATCGATGGCCCCCATCGCTTTCAAAATTTCGCCGTGCAGCCTCCGGTCGCGCGCCATCGCTGCGAGCGAGCTATTGAGCTGCTCGTCGCTGATGTAGCCAAGTGCATGAAGAACGTTGCCAAGGTAGGCGACAGGCTCGCTCGTGCGCGCCTTGGCCGGCTGGCCGTCGATCATGAGGAGTGTCGCGCGCATGTCGTTGGGCGCGATGACTTCGATCGTGCCGGTGAGCCCGCGCTCGAGCACGTACACGAGCACCTGCGAAAACGGAGTCTTCGCGAAGGTTCCCTGCGATGTGGGCGGCGGAAGGTCGGAGTTCGCTTCGGGCATGACGGGCGTCGGCGGCAGCTCTCCAATCTACATTGGGGTGCGGCCTCCATGCGAGCGGTCCTCACTTGGTATGGCGCGGACGCCGCGAACGCCCGCCGGCGGAGGGCGCGCTTGACGCGTATGCCGCAGCGAGTCGACGCGTTGCATCGACCGCCCCTTTTTCGCCTCTCCTCGCGCTATTCTATCGGGCTGAGCGAGGCAAACGGGCGCCCTTGGGCCCAGCGATTCCCCTCGGCTCATCCCGTATGGCCAAGAGCCCCCCCTCCATCTCGCCCGCGCCCGCGCCACCGAGTCAGCTCGCTCAGTTCGAGATCGTCCGTCGACTCGGCGCCGGAGGTATGGCCGAGGTCTTCCTCGCCAAGAAGCGCGGCGCGGAAGGGACGTACAAAGTCCTCGTCGTAAAACGAATCCTGCCGACCTACGGCGCATCGCGCCGGTTTCGCTCGATGTTCGTCGAAGAGGCGCAGCTCGCGACGCGGCTCAACCACCCCAACGTGGTTCAAGTCTACGAGTTTTACGACGGCGGCGACGAAGGCCAGCTCCTCGCGATGGAGTACGTCGAAGGGCCCGACCTCGGCCACCTCATGTCGGGTGCGAAGGCGAAAGGGACGCGCGTGCCGCCCTGGGTCGGCGCGTGGATCATCGCCGAAGCCGCCAAGGGCCTTCATTACGCCCACGAAAAGAAGGACGAAGGCGGCGCGCCGCTCGAGATCGTGCACCGCGACGTGTCGCCGCAAAACGTGCTGCTCTCGTGCGAAGGGGCGGTGAAAATCGCCGACTTCGGGATCGCCAGCGCGAAGCTTTTCGTGGAGGAAGCCGGCGTCCTCAAGGGGAAGTTCGGCTACATGTCGCCCGAGCAAGCGCGCGGCGAGAAGGTCGATCGACGGAGCGATCTGTACGCGCTCGGCGTCATCCTTTGGGAAATCCTCACGGGGCGCCCGCTCCACGGCGGCCTCGGTGGAGAGGCGCTGCTCGACATCGTGCGCTCGGGCGTCGTCGAGCCGCCCAGCACGTACGTGCGCGACATTCCGGAGGACCTCGAGTCGATCGTGATGAAGGCGCTCGCGCCGAAGCGTGACGAGCGGTTCCAATCCGGACGCGAATTGGCGATGGCGATCGCGCTCGCGCTTTTGGCGAAGCAGGAGCTCGTCGATGCGTCGACGCTGGAGCACGCGATCGCGCAGCTCGCCGAACGCGAAACGGAGACCGAGGCATCGAGCGAAGTCGCGCGCGTGCCGCCGAACGAAGCGGCACCAAAAAATCCCGAGCTGCGGACGCAAGCGGCCGTCCCGTTCGCGCGCGGGAGCACCGGCGCGGAAGCGGCCGCGGCGCAAAGCGAAGTGACGGGGCTCGAGCGCGCGCGGCGTGATTCGGCGCCGCCGATGTCGCGCGGTCCGATGTCGCTCGGGCCGCGCGAAGTGAGGCACGTCGCGATCCTGACGCTCCACCTCGATGGCTTCGCGGGCTCGGCGTTCGCGCAGCGCGCGCTCGAGAAGCTGCGCGTGATGCTCGGCGAAATCGCCTACAAACGCAGCATGCGCTGGCAATGGACCAGCGCCACCGAAGCGCGCGCCATCGCCGGGCTGACGACGAATTCGACGCGCGCGGCGTCCGACGCGACGTGGCTCGCGCTCGACACGCACGAGGCGATCGCCGGTATTCAGGACGATATTCCTACGCCGGTCGGGGCCGCGATCGGCATCGTGCGCGGCATCGCGTCGGGGACGCGCGATCCGGAGGGGAATCTCGTGCGCTATCGGCTGCACGATCCGGCCGGGTACCTCGCCGAGCGGCTCAGCGCGGCCACGCCGCTTCACAGGACGTGGGTGGCCGGCGGCGTGTATCGCCTCGTGCGGCGCGAGTTTCGTTGGGGCGACGCGCCGACGTTGCAGCTCGAGCCGAAAGAGGAGATCGAGAACCTGCCGCCGACGATGCGCATTTATGCGCTCGAGCGGAGCCTTTCGCGCGAAGAGAAGCTCGCCGAAGTGTCGGCCGCGCCGAGCGATCTCGTCGGGCGCGACGCCGAAAAGGCCGATTTGCACGCCGCGTTTCATCAAGCGGCGAGCGGACACGGAGGGAGCGGAACGACGACGGCGCGCGCGATCGTCGGCGAGCTCGGGATCGGCAAGACCGCGCTCGTGGCGACGTTCCTCGGCGAGCTGCCGCCGAACGCGCGCCTCATTCGGATCGAGTGCTCGCCGGTGCGGATGGAAGTGCCGTTCAGCGCGACCGCCGAGCTGGTGCGCGACGCGATCGGCACCACCGGCGAAGAGCCGTTCGACGAAGTGGCGCAGCTCATCGCGCGCGCCGGCGGCGGCTCGGCGCAAGGTGATTCGTCGAATCCGATGGTGGCGCGCCTCGCCGAGCTTGCGACCAATCGCCAAGTCGCGCACGGCGATGACGACGACGCGCATTATCGAAAAAAGCTCGTCGTGAGCGGCGTGCGCGCGCTCTTGGCGGCGATCGCGATGCAGCAGCCGCTGGTCGTCGTGGTCGAAGGGCTCCAGTGGTCGGACAAATCGAGCCTCGAGCTTTTCAGCGAGATGATGCGGGCGCCCGATCCGCTGCCCATCCTGCTTTTGCTGGTGACGCGGCTCGACGATCGCGTGACTCCGATGCTCGAAGGCGCGGTGCGCATCGAGCTCCAAGGGCTCTCGACCGAGGAGCAAGTGCGGCTCGTCGAGACGCGCCTCGGCGTGCGCGAAGGGGTGCGTCAGGTCTGCGCGGACTTGATGCCGCGCGTCGGCGGTAACCCATTCTTCCTGCTCGAGATGATCGACGCGCTGCTCGAAAAAGGCTCGCTCGAGATCCGCGAAGTCGAGGGTGAAGGCGGCGAGACGAGCCACGCGCTCACCCGCACCGAAGGGGCCGAAGCGGGATTTCAAGGGCTTCCGTCGACGCTCGAGCAGCTCTTGGCCGATCGTATTCACGAGCTTCCGCGCGAAGAGCGCGACGTCATCAACTGGCTCGCGATCGCCGGCGGCCCTCTTTCCACGTTCGATCTCGTCAAGCTCGCCAAGACGAAAGACGAGGAGGCCGCGGTGCGCCTCTGCGCGCGCGGGCTGTGCGATCGAAAAGGGGATCTCGTCGACTTCCGCCATCCGCTCACGCGCGACGTGGCCTATCAAGGGATCGATCCCATCGATCGAACGCGCATGCATCGCGCGCTCGGCGAGCACTTGGCCGAAACGTCGCTCGCCCGCGGGCTCTCGGCGGCGATCGTGGCCCGCCACCTCGCGCGCGGGGACGCCGGCGCACGCGCGGCCGAATTTTACCTCGAAGCGGCGAACGCGGCGCGCAACGGGTACCAAACGCATCTGGCGATTCGCTATTACCAGCGCGCGCTGGTCACGATGCCCGAGGGCGACTTGCGACGCCTCGCCGCGCACGAAGCGCTGGAGGCGATTTATCGCGTGCTCGGTCGCCGAAAAGAACGCGTGCGGCACCTCGAGGCGCTGCGCCGCGAGGCGAAGGCGCAAGGGACGCCGCGGGCCGCGGTGCTCGCGCTGCTCCGGACGGCGCGGTTCGACGTCGACGAGGGGCGCCTCTCGCGCGGCTTGCCGGTAGCGCGGCGCGCCGCGCAGCTCTCCGGGACGGCCGGACTTTCGAGCGCGCAAATCGAGGCCGAGGCGCTGGTCAGCGAATTTTTGCGCGAGCTCGGCGACGTGCAAGGCGCGCTCGCCGCCTGCGACCGCGCGCTCGCCGCGTGCGATCCGAAGGTGAACTCCAACGTGCCGCCGCGCGCCCGCGCCGACGTGCTGCGCTCGCGCGGCGTCCTCCTAAGGCGCGTGGGCCGCGTGCGCGAGGCGGTCGACGCGTACGTCGATGCGATCGCCGTGTTTCGCCGCGTCGGCGCCAGGCGCCAAGAAGCGCGTGCGAAGAACGCGCTCGCGTACGCCATGTTCGTGCAAGGGCGTTACGAGGATGCGATCTCGCTCGCGCTCGAGTCGATCCAAATCGATCTGTCCATCGGCGGCCGCTTTCAATTGGCCAAGACGCTCACCAACATCGGCCACTCGTACGCCCGCCTCGGCGACACGCCGCGCGCGCTCGCGTATTTGCAGCGCGCGCGTGACGCACACGAACGCTACCGCGATCAGGACGGGCGGGCCGATTCGCTCATCACGAGCGCGGAGGTCTCCCTCGAGGCCGGTCAACTCGATGCGTCCGAAATGCTGCTCGGCGACGCGTCCGCGCTCAACGCCGCGACCGGTAACACCTACGACGGCACCCACGAGTCGATCGTGCGCTCGGCGCTCGCGCGCGCCCGTGGCGAACCGCGCGCGGCGATCAAACACGCCTCCGATGCGCGCCGTGCGGCCGAGCACCAAGCGCTCGTTTCGTACCAATTTTACGGCCTGGCGCTCGAGGCCGCTGCGCGCGTCGACGCGGGCGAAACGCATGCCGCGATGCTCTTGGCGACGACTGCGCTCGGGTCCGTCGAGAGTCTGCAGGGCTGCGAATACGGACTCGAAATACGTGTACTCTGCAGCGATGCCCTCGCGCGCGCCGGCTCGCCCCAGGCGCCCGAGGCCCATCGGCGCGCCGTCGACTACGCCCGCGCCGTTATCGGCACGATTCGCGACCGGCGTCTAAGGCGCCTTTTCGGAAAGCGGGGCATCATAAGGTCTTTGCGGGAGTCTTCGCTCTCGCCGCCCACCAACCCTCCACCCGGCGTGAGCAGCTTCCCGCCCGCGTCTTCCCCTTCGAGGCTGACCGACGAGAGCATGGCACCGAACGTGAACGAACCGCCCAGGACCGGTGATCCCGCATGATGAACGTGCCCGTCCCCACGTCGCCACGCACGCGCCGCGTGGCGATGATTCTCTCCGGCGGTGGAGCCCGCGGCGCCTACGAAGTCGGCGTTCTCTCGTATATTTTCGATGATCTCACGCGCGTTCGCGGCGCCCCTCCGCGGCTCGACATCTTGAGCGGCACCAGCGTCGGCGCGATCAACGCCTGTTACCTCGCGGCGCACTTGGCCGATCCGGTGCTCGGCATGCGCCGCCTCGTACATCTCTGGGAGGACCTCGAGCTTCGCACGGTGCTCGGCTTCGGCATGAAGCAAGTCGTCACCATCCCGCGCCTCCTCATCGGCGGCGCCAGCGAGGGGACGGGGCTGTTCGACGTGAAACCGATGACCGATCTCGTCAATCGCGAGATCAGCTGGCGCGCCGTCACGCGCTGCCTTCGCCGTCGTCAGCTGCGCGCGCTCAGCGTCTCGACGACCGAAGTGTCGACGGGGCGCACGGTCGTTTTCATGCAGACGTCGCCCGATTCGGTGATCCCGGCCACCGCGCCGCCGCGCACGCTGTTCCGCGCCGACCACATCGGCCCGCAGCACGCGCTCGCCAGCGCCGCGATCCCGCTGCTCTTCCCGCCGGTGAAGATCGACAACGAGCTCTACTTGGACGGCGGCTTGCGCCAAAATACGCCGATCGCCCCCGCGCTCCGTTTGGGCGCGACCCACATCTTCGCCATCGGCAGCTCGCGCGAAGTGAAGGGCGTTCAGGTGCGCGAAGGCGAGGGGAAAAAAGGGCGATCGCCCGGCGCCGCGTTCCTCATGGGCAAAGTGCTGAACGCGTTTTTGCTGGATCACATCGACGTCGACATCGAGCTTCTCACGCGGCTGAACAACGTGCTCGCCGACGGCACCCGCGCGTTCGGCGATTCGTTCACGCAAGCGATGAGCAAAGAGGCGCAGAAGCGCGGCGCGCCGGCGTATCGGTTCGTGCACAACTTGAGCGTCCGGCCGAGCGAGGACATCGGGAGGCTCGCGAGCGAGCATGTCCGCCGCGGGCGCTTCCGCGGCGACGCGATGATCACGAAGCGCCTCTTCAACCTGCTCGACTTCGGCGCCGGCGATGAAGCCGACCTCGCGAGTTATCTCCTTTTCGACGGCGCATTCTGCAAACAGCTCATCGAGATGGGCCGCTCGGACGCAAAAGCGCGCCGCGAAGAGCTGCTCGAATTTTTCGGCGACAAGACCGACGACGGCGGAAGCCTGATCGACGCCGAGGAGCTCGCGAGCGGCACTTGGGACAGCCGCTCGCTCCCGGTGGGGCTCGGGAGCTAACGACGCCGAAGCGAGCGATCGCGACGAGGCGCAGGCGCGACGTTGTGCTACTGCGGCGGCGTATGCCCAGTAACGCGGCCGTCGTGCGAAACCTGCGTGTGCTTCACAGCGAGCTCGGCGCTTGCCGTGCCTGTCCCGAGATGATTGGGCCCGTTGTGCACGGCCCGCCCGTGGCCAGCAAAATCCTTCTCATCGGGCAAGCGCCGGGGCCGCGCGAAGGGAGCTTCGGCAAGCCGTTCGCGTGGACCGCGGGCCGCACGCTGTTTCGCTGGTTCCAAGAGGGGCTCGGGGTCGAGGAGGAGGAGTTCCGCGCGAAGGTTTACATGGCCGCGGTCGCGCGCTGCTTTCCGGGGAAGGCCAACGGCGGCGGCGATCGAAAGCCGGACGCCGAGGAGATCGCGCGCTGTCGCCCTTTCCTCGAGCGCGAGACTTCGATTTTGCGGCCGTCGCTCGTCCTCGCCGTCGGCACGATGGCGATCGATCAGGTGCTCGGCACGAAAGAAAAGCTCACGGAGCTCATCGGAACGGTGCGCCGCGCGAAGTACCACGACGTGATGACCGACGTGATCGCGCTTCCGCATCCGAGCGGCGCGTCGCCATGGCACAAGATGGAGCCCGGAAAGACGCTGCTCGTGAAGGCGCTCGCGCGAATCAAGGCGCATCCGGCGACGCGCGAGACGTTCGGTTAAGCGTGGCCGGCGTCCACGTTCCTCGTGAGCAACGCCGTCACGCTCTCGTTCGCGCCGACCGCCTTCGCCTCGGTGAGAAGCCAGCTGAAAATGCCGTTGGCGAGGAGCTTTTCGAGGCGCGCGTTGAAGATCCACGCAGCGTAATTGCAGCTCGCGGGGTACACGATTTCGAACGCGGCGCGGCGCGCGTCGGCATCGTCCGTTTCCCGAAAAAGGCGTTCGCATCGCGTGCGCAGCGCGCTCCACTCGCACCACTCGGACAATACGTTGAGCGGCGTCTTCGATGCGTGTCGCGCTTGCAGCGCGGTGGCGAGCGTCTCGATGTCGTCGAACGCGAGCCTTCGCGCGTGCTCCTGCGCGGCGGTGAGCGTCACGCTCGATGCCCGCTCGCGGGGCAACACGCGACTCACGTACGGCGCGAGCTCCGAGGCGACACGCTCGATCATGCGTTCGAGCGCGACGTCGCCCGAGACTTCGACTGCAAGCGCACGGCGCGCCACGATGGCGGCGGCCGACGGCGACGCACGAACCGCATCCCACGCTTGCCCCGCACGAACGACCGCGCGCGCTGTCGGGGCGCGAAGAAATGCGACGTGCATTTCGAGCGCGTGATCGAGCGCGTCTCTGTCCGGGTCCGCCTGATGCTGCGTTGAAGTGGACCGCGGCACGGCGAGCGCGCGCCGGAGGATGGGCAGCGTCGCCCGACGATGCGGCGCGACGAGGAAGAGCACGACGAGCGCCGCGCGCGACGGCGCCTTCGCGTCACCGAGGAGGCGCTGCGCGATCGCTCCCATCAAATACGGCCAACGGACGTACGATCCGCGACCGCGACCGAGGGCCGCCACGTGACGCCAATCGCCGCGCTCGGCCGCATCGGCGACGAGCCAAGAGCGCGCCGCGTAGCGCACGGCGGACGGCGCGAGTCGGTTCGGGATCACGTCGACCGAAGCGAGCAGAAGGCGCGCCGTCTCGCGCCGTCCGCGGGCCGCCGCGATGAGACCGGCCGCTGCGACCGCGATCCCGCGCGGCCTGACCGCGGGGGATGCGAGGTGCATGTCGAGGCGATCGAGGTGCGCCGCGTCGATTTTTTTCGCACGGTGCGCGGCGACCGCGCTGTAAAAAACGGCGCCCGCGACGGCCTCCTCCGACATCGCCACCGGCGGCGTAATACGCGCATAAACGTACGCCGCACGCGCGAGGCCGAGCGGCACGAGCACGCGCGACAGGACGAGCGCGGGGAACAGATACAGCCCGACCAACATCACGCACGGAACACCGATCCACGGCGCCACACGCAGCTCGATGAGCGAGAGCGGGATCAGGATGACCGCGGCCGTCACGCGTAGGCCGATGTTGTTGGCCTGCGGATCGGGGCGGCCGCCGTTCGTCGCACGCTTCGCGGCGAGGATCCCGCTGACGATCGCGCCGACCGGGATCACGGCCCACTCCAGCGCGCCGCGCGCAGCGCGCCGTTCCAGGCGCGTGTCGGGTCGGCTTCATCCGCAGGGGATGTCGTGTTTTCGTCCGCGACGTCGAGGTGCGCTTCGAGCGCGTACGTGAGGCGACGCTCCGGCACCCGCAGCTCGCCGAGCGCGGCGCGCACCTTGTCCTCGCTTCGTTCGGCAGGTCCGAGCGGAGTCGCGTAGGTTCGCGCCGACGCGGCGTTCACCCCGAGCAGCGCGAGCAGCTTTTGTCCCGCGCGCTCGACTTCGGCGCGCGCCGCATCGGGGCGCACGGCGAGCACGTAAAACGGATTGTCGCGCAGACGGGCGACCGCCATTTCGGACGCCTCGCGCGGCTCCGGAACGAGCGTAAATTCGGGGGATGGCAAGAACCGGCGCGCTTCCAGCTCGAGCGCGCGGCGGACGGCATCGGTGCTAGGGCTCCCCGGCGCACGGGTGAGCGCGAAATACGCGAACACGTCGAGATTCCCGAAACGGCTGCTGACGACGCATCGTCGTCCTTCGCGGGCCCAGACGACGTAGCCCAACGGCTTCGGGCGAACCGCGATGCTGACGACGTCGCCCCAGGCGATGGGCGCGACCTTCGCGAACCACGCGTTTTTCGGCGTAAGGCCGTTCTCGTCGACCCACCACCGTGTGCGCAGGATGGCATACCCAATGGCGCCCGAAATCGCCGTGATGGCGACGAGCCAGACGAACGATTTGAGGCGCTCCGCCGGCGTGCCGAAGAGAACATTCGTAACGAGCTGAGAGATCGGAAGAAGCGAAAGTAAGAGCACCGTGACGACGCGTACGCGCCAGCTGGGCCCGAGCGGCCGACCCGTCACCGGCGGCGATGTATCGCTCGCGATCGCGCTCGTCGTCATGGCGCCGGCGCTCATCGCACGCCCGACGAATGACCGAGACGCCGCTCTTCCGCATCTGCGGGCAAGAGCCTCCATAACGCGCGCACGGCGCGTTCGAGCGCGGCGCGATCGTTTTTCGTGATCGCCTTGTTTCCGTCACGCACGAGCTCGCTCGCGAGGCGCACGTCCGACGACTCGGTCGCGCGCGACTCGGCGTAGCGAAACTGCTGCTCCCAAGCCATCGGCGAGCGGAAGTACGCGCCCGACCCGAGTCGATCGACGACGCGGAGCTGACGCTCGATTTCGCGCGGATCTTTCACGGCGCGCGCTTTGTCGATGGCGAAGATGGTCTCTTTCAGGACGCGTCGCTCGTCCGCGGTTCCAAATTCCGAGAGCCAGCTCGTCGCCCATGCGACGTTGTCGCGCACCTCCGTTTCGAGCGCCGGCCACGCGAGCTCGGCGTCGAGATCGCCGAGCGCGGCGTCGATTTCGAGCAGCGCGCGGCGCGCTTTTTCGGCCGCGTCTGCGTCGCCGCCGCGCGCAAGCTCGATCGCTTTGGCGAGATCGCCCAGCGTCGTCTCGATGGGGACGAGCATCGTGATCGCACGGGCGCCCATGCCGCGCTGGATCGCTTCGCGGCCGACGGCCTCCACGCGCTCGCGAAGCGCATCGGCGCGCGCCGCGAGCTCGGACGCAGGGACCTGCGGCGCGATGAGGTGAGCCACCTCGTCGAACACCTGATCGAGCGCCGGCACGCGCGCCGAGGCGAAGAGCCGGCCGCCGCGATCGAGCTCGAGAGTCACCTCGATCGCCGAGCCGGTCGGGAGCGTAGCCTTCACGTCTCGGCTCGGGATCGCGAGCGTCCCCACGAGCCGGCACAGATGCGCGAGCGGAAATTCGCCTTGGACGATCGGCACGCTGAGCGCGAGGCCTTCGCCGCCGCGGAGCACCGTCTCGACCGTGTGGAGCGTGAACGTGCGCCGCATCGGCAGCGGCGATCCGCGCTCGAAATAGACCTGCACGCGATCGTTCGCCAGCGCGACGCCGATCGATCGCGAGAGCGGCGGATCGCTGATCGTCATCCCGTGAACGATGGTGAAGCTCGGCGGCGTAAGCGGCGTGCGCTCGCCCGAGGAAAGCACCCCCTCCGCGCGAAACACGTTCGGCTTGCGCGCTTTGAGGCTCACTTGCAGCGCGAACGTCCCTTCGGCATCGACCGGCTCGGGGGCGCTCGACCATTCGCCATCGTCGCGGACAAGCGCGACGGCGTTGATTTTTGCTTCCGCCGCGTCGAGCACCTTGCCGACGACGAACGGCGCGACGTCCGGCGTCATCGCCGGAAATTGGAGCCACACGCGTGGCCCCGAGGCTTTTGGTTCGGCCGGCTTCGGGCGCGCATCCAAGTGCGTCGTGCCCGCGTAGAGCGCGGCTCCTTGCGCAACGAGCGTCATCGGATCGAGCCCGTCGCGAAACGGTGCGCCGAGCGCTTCGGCGACGCGCGCGCGGAGCACCGGCATCATCGTGGGCCCGCCGACGAGGACGACGCGACGCAGGGCGGGCGCGCCGTGCGCCGCGAGAAGACGCCGGCACACCGCGATCGTGCGGTCCACGAGCGGAGCCGCGAGCTCCTCGAGCGTCGCGCGCGTGATCACGGCGTCGATGTCGACCGCGTCGCCGCCCGCGGTGAAGAGCTCGGGCAGCGCGATCGCGGCCTCGGCGGCGCGCGCGAGCTCGATTTTCGCTTCTTCGGCCGCGTGCCGCAGCTTTCGAAGCGGCACCGCGTTCGCCGGATCGGCCGGATCGACGACGACGCCGCGCGTCCGTTTCAAATCGGCCAGGATCCACTCGACGATTCTCGCGTCGAGATCGCGACCACCGAGGAAGTTGTCGCCGTCGTGGCCGACGACGCGAAGGAGCCCTTCGTTCGTGGCGAGCAGCGTGACGTCGAAGGTGCCGCCGCCGAGATCGTAGACGAGCCAATTCTCGTCGCCGTCGTCCGCCGACCATCCGGCCGCGATCGCCGAGGCGACCGGCTCTTGAATCATCTCGACCCGTGTGAACCCCGCGAGGCGCGCCGCCTCCGACGTGGCCGCGGTTTGCGCGACCTCGAAGAGCGCCGGCACCGAGATCACGGCCTGCTCCGGCGCGAACCCGAGCTGATCGTGCACATCGGCGCGGATCGATCGCAGCACTTCGGCCGCGAGCTCTTCGGGGCGTTTCGATGCGCCGATCCCGGCGAACTCCAACGTGTGCGGCGTCCCCATCAGGCGCTTGAACTCGGCGCGCGTATTTCGCGGATCCGAGTCCATGAATCGCCGCGCGCGAGCGCCGACCGTCACGTTTCCGCGCGCGTCGATGCGCACGACGCTCGGCGTGAGCGTGCCGCCTTGCGCGTTGCGGATCGGCGTGATCGCCGTTCCGTCGAACACCGCGGCCGTCGAATTGGTCGTCCCTAAATCGATCCCAAGATAAACGGATGCGGGTGAAGTCGCTGCCATGGTGGTCGCGCGACGGAGCTTGTGCGACGCCGAGGCGCCTCGCAAGTCACGCGCGCGGCGGCGTCGCCATTTCCGTCATCTCGGCCAGATAAAGCGCGTTCCCATCCGGATCGCCGAAAAATGCGAGCTTCACCGGGCCGTTGTCGACGATCGGGCCATGAAACGCGATTCCGCGGTTCGCGAGCACTTCGACGACTTCGGCGATGGGCTGATTGAGATCGAAGCCGACGCTGATCGATCCCGAAGTCCCCGGGCGAACCCCGTCCGGCCGCGCGGCGTGAAGCCCGAGCACGAGGCCGCCGCCGGCGTCGATCGACGCCCACTCGTTGCCGGCTCGATATTGAAGCTTGAATCCGAGCGTCTCCACGTAAAAGCGGACGGCGCGATCCATGTCGCTCACGTAAAGCGTCGCGTTGCCGCCGGCGATCATCGCGCGTGTCCTTTCCCGAGGCTCAGGCCGAGTGGCCGAGCTTCTTCGGTCCGTCTTGGAACAGCACTTCGATGCGCGGCCCCTCGACGTTCGTCACGACGCCCTTCCCGAACTTGGGATGCGCGAGGAGCTGCCCTTTCGCGAAGCGCGACGCCAAGCCGTACTGGCTGAACGCGTCGTCGCCCTTGCCTTCGACCTGCTCGGCCCACGTCTTCTCCGGGTCGGGCGCTTTTCCCCACGGGGCCGGGGCGTCGTCATCCGAGTTTCTGCCAGACCCTTGAGACCGTTGCTTCACGCGTTTGATCGACATCGCGAGGCGATTTACCCCATTTTTGCCTCAGGCGCCTGAAATCACGTAAAGCGAGGCAATTCAGGGCGGTTCGAACGGTGCGCGCGTTCGAAACCCGGGCCGGTTCGCGCTACCAAGGGCGCGGTGTGCGAGTAGTCTGCCGCCCCGCAATGCCGTCTCCCGCCGAACGTCACGCCGCGCTCGTTCACGAAATCGAAGCTCAAAATTATCGCTATTACGTCCTCGACGACGCGACTTTGAGCGACGCGGAGTTCGATGCGCTCATGCGCGAGCTGCGCGAAATCGAAGCGAAGCATCCTGAGCTTTCGAGCCCCGATTCGCCGACGCAGCGCGTGGCCGGCGAGGCGCGCCCGTTCGCGACGAAAGTGAAGCATGCAGTGCGCATGTTTTCGCTCGATAACGCCTACTCGCTGGACGAAATGAAAGAGTTCGCGCGTCGCGTGGACGACGGACTTCCGAACGGGGCGACGGCGACGTTCACCGTGGAGCCGAAGCTCGACGGAGCGAGCGTCGAGGTCGTCTACGACGGCGGCGCGCTCGTGCAAGCCAGCACGCGCGGCGACGGCGAAATCGGCGAAGACATCACGGTCAACGTGCGCACCATCCGCGGCGTGCCGCTGACGATCCCGCACCGCGGGAAAATCACGCTTCGTGGCGAGGTCCTCATCTTCAGAAAGGATCTCGAAACGCTCAACACGGCGCGGCTCGCCGAAGGGCTCGAGCCGTTCGCGAATCCGCGCAACGCCGCGGCCGGCGCGGTCCGAATGCTCGACGCGCGCGAAGTGCGCCGCCGCCCTTTGCGCGCCCTTTTTTACCAGCTCGTCGAAGGGCCGACCCTCCACAAGACGCACGGCGAGAGCCTAAGGTGGATGGCCGATCAAGGCTTACCGACGCACCGCCGCGAGGCGTCGTGCGCGACGTTCGACGAGGTCGTCCAGGCGATCGCCGCGATCGACCGTGCGCGCGAAAGCTACCCGTACGAGACCGACGGCGCGGTGGTGAAGGTCGACGCGTACCGGCAGCAGGACATCCTCGGCTTTACGTCGAAGTTCCCCAAATGGGCGATCGCGTTCAAATTCGCGGCCGAGCGCGCGCGCACGTTGGTGCGTGAAATCATCGTACAAGTCGGGCGCACGGGGACGCTCACGCCCGTCGCCGTGCTCGATCCCGTCGAGCTCGGTGGCACCACGGTTTCGCGCGCGTCGCTGCACAACGCCGATCTCATCGCCGCGCTCGACGTGCGCGTCGGCGATTACGTGTTCATCCAAAAGGCGGGCGAGATCATCCCGCAAGTCATCAACGTCGACCCTTCCGAGCGTCATCAAGAGAGCGCTCCTTTCGTGATGCCCGAGCGGTGCCCGGCCTGCGGCACGCGCGTGATCTCGCGTCTTCGGGAGACCGAGCGGCCGGAGCTCGGCACGGAGGCCGCCGTACGGTGCCCGAATCGCGTGTGCCCGGCGCAAGTGAAGGCCGCAATTTTCTATTTCACGCGGCGTTTCGCGATGGACATCGATCACCTCGGGATCGCGCTCGTCGAGCAGCTCGTCGACGGCGCGATGGTGAAGGACGTGGCCGATCTCTACACGTTGACGCTCGAGCAAATCGCCGATCTCGAGCGCATGGGAACGAAGAGCGCGGCGAGCGTCATCGAGTCGATTCAAGCGTCGCGCGAGCGCACGCTCGACCGGCTCGTGTGCGGGCTCGGCATTCCGCAGATAGGTCAAGTTGCGGCGAGGCAGGTCGCCGAGCAAGCCGGCACGCTCGAAACGATGCTGGCCTGGAGCGAATCGGAGCTACGCGAGCACCTCGGCGCCATTCGCGGCTTCGGTCCAAAGATGATCGACAGCGTCGTGCAATACGTGAGCGATCCGGCGAATCGCGCGCTCATGGAAAAGCTCCGCGCGCTCGGCGTCGGCCGGCCGCAGCCGCGCGCCGAAGTCGTCACCGAAGGCCCGCTCGTCGGCGCTTCGTTTTGCGTCACCGGCGTCCTCTCGCGGAAACGCGAGGACATTCACGCCGAGCTTCGCGCCAAAGGCGCCGTCATCCACGAGAGCGTCAAGAAGGGGACGACGTACCTCGTCGCCGGCGACAAAACCGGCAAAACGAAGCTCGATCAGGCAAAAAAACACGGCACGCGCGTCATCACCGAGCCCGAGATGGAAACGCTCATCAAAGGCGGCACCCTCCCTGCGATCGCGTAGCGCTCGCTCGTCGATCTAGCGAGGCATCTTCGGCGCGCGCGGCGGCGGCGGCGCGACCGGGCTCGGGCTGACGCGTTCGCGCGCTTCGCGAATCCGATCGGTCATATCCGGGTCCATGCGAACGGTATCGTCGGGGCTCGGCTTGTTGGGCTTTCGCCGCAGATTCGCGAACGTCGAGGCCGACTGTACGAGCGTCGCGTTGTTGTCGTCTTCGGTGTCGGACGTCTTGAACTCGGGCGACGATCGTTGTTTCTGAGGCTGCGCCGCAAGAGGAATGGCGCTCCGCAACGTGCCGCGCGGCCGCTTGCCGATCGAGAGATGCTGAAGATCGGCCCGCCGCTCGGTCGTATCGGTGTCGCTTCCTCCGTCCCGTTCGCCTCGCTCGTAGCCGGCGTTTTCGCGTTCGTGGAACGAGACTTCGGTGGCGAGATCCTCCCCGCCGGGCGGCTCGTAGTTATCGGGGTAATAGTGCGGCAACTGCTCGCCGGAGAGCGGCGTCTCGGAGAAGAGCACCGGGATCTCGACCGAGCTTGGCGTCTCTTCGTCGTAATAATCCTCGGGCGGCGGCTCTTCGATTCGCGGGCTCTCGTAAACGGGCGGCGCCGCGGGCCTCGCCTGATTCGGCTGAAGCGCGGGAGCCGTCGGGAGCATCGGCTTCGCGCGCGCCTGCCGAACGAACTCGTTGACGTCGACCCCGCTCATTCCGCTCACCTTGGGGTGGCGATCGCGCAGCATCTGCAAGTCGCGCTGAAATTCGGCCGCGTTTTGATACCGATCGTCGCGATGGCGCGCCATCGACTTGTCGAGCACTTCGTCGAACCCTAGCGGCAGCGCCGGCCGAAGCTCGCGCGCCGGACGCGGCGACGTCGTCAGAATTTGCAGGAGGAGCGCGTTGTAATTCGCGGCGGTATAGGGCCGACGGCCGGTGATCGCCTCGTACAGAATGACGCCGCACGCGTAGAGATCGACGCGCGCGTCGAGGTTGCGATCGCCACGCGCCTGCTCGGGCGACATGTAAAACGGAGTCCCCATCACCATGCCGGTGCGGGTGAGATCGAGGTCGTCCTCGCGGTCGCCCGAGAGCACGGGCGAGATCATCTTCGAGACGCCGAAATCGAGCAGCTTCGCGACCGGCGGACAGCCGACCCGCTTGGTGAGGAAAATGTTTTCGGGCTTGATGTCGCGATGCACGATCCCCTTCTCGTGCGCGACCACGAGCCCCGAAAGCACCTGCGTGAGCACGTCGATCACGTCGTCGAACGGAAGCCCGCCTTCGCTGCCGATGCGATCGGCCAACGTCTCGCCGACGAGCTTCTCCATGACGAGATACGGGCTGCCGTCTTCGAGCGTGCCGAGGTCGTACACTTCGCAAATGTTCGGATGACCGATCGCCCCGGCCGCCCGCGCTTCTTGGTGAAAGCGCTTCACGGCGATCTTCTTCCGCGCCTGCGTCGGGTGCAGCACTTTGATGGCCACCGTGCGCCCGATGGCCAGATTTTCAGCCTCGAACACCGTCCCCATGCCCCCTTCGCCGAGGACGGTGCGCACGAGGTACTTTCCGTTGATCGTTTTCCCGGTCAGGTCCCTCTTCGCCCCTTTGGGCGGCATCGTCGAGATGAGCGGGGGCGGCGGCTTGGAAGCGGGCGGGGGAGGCCGTGGCGGCTGCGGCGGAGGCTCGATGTAACGCTCGGCCGCGACCAGCTGGCCGACGGAGTTGACGCGCCGCCGATCGATGGCTTTCCCCGTCGCCGGGCAGACCATCTGCATCACGTCGTGCGGCATGCCGCAGTGGACGCAGCGAATGAAGCGCTGGCTCACGAGCGGCCCCGCGTCTTCTGCGCACACGGCCGCGCGAGCGCAGGCTCGACGAGCTGCGGCGGCGCCCGATGCGCAATCTCCGACAAATTCACAGCCAAAGGGGCGGTCACGTAACGGTACGAGACTATGCGGTTGGCGTCGCCCCGGCAACGCGAAGGCCTCGATGCGTGGCGCGCGCGGTCGGGCTCGGATGTCGGCGGACAGGCCGCACTTCGGCCCGGACATCGGACGGAAACGCCGGGGCGGCGTGAAGCTCCTGGAAATCCCGCGGCGCGCGGAAAATGCGCCCGCGGGCACGCGTGGTGCTCTGCCCCACACGCCGCACAATGCGCGTGGATTCCATACTTCTCTTCGGCGTCGCGCTCGTGGCGGGCGCGGCCGTTCCGGTGGCGTGGGCCGAGTCGCTCGTCGCGTCCTTGGCGGTGCTCGCGATGGTCGTCGCGCGCGCGCCGCGGCGATCGTCGCGCGATCGCGTGCGCCTGCGCGTGGCCGTCGTCGCCTCGCTGCTCGCGCTCGGCCTCGGTGCGGCGCGCGCGTACCGGGCGATGGCGGCGCAGGACGAAGCGATGACCGAAGCGTCGCGCGCGCTCCCATCGCCCGCGCGATGTGCGGCGGAGGGGACGGTGCTCACGGCGCCCGTGCGCGTTCGCGGATCGCCGCGCTGGGATGCGCGCCTCACCAACGTCGTGTGCGAAGGGGCGGCCGCGTCCTGGTCGGGCGCGGCGACGCTGTACGGAGGGCCGGATGCGCTCGCGCGCGGCGACGCGGTGGAAATCGTCGCGCAGCTCGCGCCGCCGCAACGCCTATGGAACGAAGCGCTCGGCGATCCGCGACCGGGCGAGGCGCGGCGCGGCATCGTGCGTTCCGGCGGTACGATCGACGTCCGAATCGTGCGGCGAGCGGGCGGCGCGCTCGCCTGGATCGACCGGGCGCGGGCGAAAGTGCGGGCGCGCATCGACGCGACGTTCCCAGACGACACGGCGCCCATGGCGCGCGCCTTGGTGCTCGGCGAGGCCGATCTCGCGCCGGAGGACGACGCTGCGTTTCGCGCGAGCGGTCTCGCCCACTTGCTCGCCGTTTCGGGGATGCATCTCGTGCTGGTCGTCGCCGGCGCGGTCGCGGCGCTGCGGGCGATTTTGGTTCGCATCGCGCCGCTCGCCGCGCGCTTCGAAGTGGGGCGCGCGGCCGCGGCGATCGGCATTCCGGCGACGTGGGTTTACGCGCAATTTGCCGGCGCAAGCGGCTCGACGCTGCGCGCGGCCTGGATGCTCACGGCGTCTCTTTTGGCGCGCGCCGCAGGTCGAAAAAGCGACGGCGTGCGCGCCTTCGCGTTGTCGCTCGTGGCGATGGCGTACGTCGATCCGCTGGTCGTGTTCGACGTGTCGTTCCTCCTTTCGGCGGCGGCGACGGCGGGTTTGCTCGCGCTCGCGCGTCCTTTGGGCGCAGCGTTCGAAGCGCGGGTGCCAGCGTGGGCCGGAGGCGTCGCGCGATCGACGGCGACGACGTTGGCGGCGACGCTCCCCTGCGCGCCGCTGCTCGCGCGATTTGCGCCGACGCTGCCGCTCGGAGGGGTCGTCGCGAATCTCGTGGCCGTCCCGGTCGGCGAATCGGTCGCGCTCCCGATGTGCCTCGCGCACGCGCTCTTGTGGGCGTGGCCGGCCGCGGAGCGCGGGTGTGCGATCGCGTCGGCCGGCGCGCTGCGGATCGTGCGCGAAATCGCGCACCGATTCGCGTCGCTGACGTTCTTGTCGCCTTCGGTGCCGCCGCCGAACGGGTGGCAAATGGTGGCGATCCTCGTCGGATTTGCCTTTTTTCTCCTCGGTCCACGCCGATTGCGGTGGCCGGGAGTGAGCGTCACGGTCGCGGCGATCCTGCTCGCGGAGCTTGGACTTCGTCACGCCGCCGCGCCGCGTGGAAAGCTCCGCGTCACGTTCCTCGACGTCGGGCAGGGCGACAGCGCGATCGTCGATTTACCGAGCGGCGAAGCGATGGTGATCGACGGCGGCGGTCTCGTCGGAAGCCCGATCGACACCGGCACGCGCGTGCTCGGGCCGATGCTTCGTGCGCGCCGCCGCGACGCGGTCGCGGTCGCCGTCCTGAGTCACCCGCATCCCGATCACTTCACAGGGCTCGCCTCGGGGCTCTTTGGAATGCGCCTGGGTGCGCTATGGGACAGCGGGCAAGGGGAGCGCGAATCGGTCGCCGGCGCTTACGCCGAGCTCCTCGCGCGCGTGCGGCGCGAAGGGGCGCCGGTGCTTCACCCAAGCGACATTTGCGGCTCACGCGATCTCGGCGGCGCCCGCGTCGACGTGCTCGCGCTATGTCCCGCGATCGAGCCCGATCGCGGCGCGAACGACAATTCGATCGTCCTCCGAATCGCTTACGGCGAGCGTGCCTTTTTGTTCGTCGGCGATGCCGAGCGCGACGAGGAGGCCGACTTACTTCGACGCGCGCCGGCCGCCCTTCGCGCCGACGTGCTCAAAGTCGGCCATCATGGGAGCCGCACGTCGTCGTCGCCCGCGTTTTTGCGGGCCGTGGCCCCTCGCGAAGCCGTGATCTCGGTCGGCACGCGAAACCGTTTCGGGCATCCGACCGCGACGGCGCTCCATGCGCTCTCCGAGTCGGGCGCGCGCGTGTGGCGAACCGATCGCGACGGCGCGGTCACGATCACGACCGACGGCCACGCCCTCGCGATCGAGACGGCGCGGCCACGTTGACGGGGCGCGCTCGAGCTTCTAGAGCCCTTCGGATGAGCACGCGCTTCGTTACCATGCTCTCCGCCGAGCAGATCGCCACCCGCGTTCGCGAGCTGGGCGCCGAGATCACCAAAGAGTACGCCGGGCGCCCGCTCGTGCTCGTCTGCGTCCTCAAAGGGAGCTTCGTGTTCGCATCGGATTTGATGCGCGCGATCGACCTGCCGCTGCGCATCGATTTCCTCGGGACGCGGTCGTACGGCGAAGGGACGCAGTCGAGCGGCGTCGTGCAAATCACCCAAGATTTGTCGAAGCCCATCGAGAACGAGGACGTCCTCATCGTCGAGGACATCGTCGATACCGGGCTCACGATCGCGCACCTGATCGATCTTCTGCGAACGCGCCAGCCGCGGAGCGTGAAGGTGTGCTCGCTCCTCCACAAGCCGGCGCGGGCCAAAATCGCCGTGAAAATCGACTATCTGGGCTTTACGATCGAAGACAAATTCGTCGTCGGCTACGGGCTCGATTTTGCCGAAAAGTACCGCAATTTGCCTTACATCGGCCTCGTCGAACAGACCTGAAACGCCGGCGCCCGCGCCCGCGCGCGCCCGTGGTATTCGAGCGTCATGACGGTCAACAAGCGGCTCGCGTATCTCGAAAAAGTCACGGCCGAGGGGAGCGTCGAACCGATGGCGTGGTACGGCCTCGCGCTCGAGTACCGCAACCTCGAGCGATGGGACGAGGCGCTGCAGACGTTCATCACGCTCCGCACGCGGCAGCCCGACTACGTGGCGATGTATTTGATGTGCGGCCAAATGCTCGAGAAGATCGCGCGCAAAGACGAGGCCCGCGATTGGCTCGAGGCGGGCATCACGGTCGCGCGCAAGAAGGGCGACACGCACGCGCTCGGCGAGCTGGAGTCGGCGCTCGCGGCCCTCGAGTAGCGGCTTTTTTCGCGTCGCTCAATCGTCTCGCGGGCGCGCGCGGGCGGCGGCGCGGAGCGATTCGAGGCGGGCTTTGATGCGCGCCTCTTCGCCGCGCTCGGTCGGCTCGTAGAGGATTTCGCCCTCGAGCTCGTCGGGCAAATACGTTTCGCCCGGGACGACCCCTTCGTCGTAGTCGTGCGCGTATTTGTAGCCTTCGCCGTACCCCTCGTCCTTCATCAGACGGGTCACGGCGTTTCGTAGCTTCTTCGGAACCGGGAGCGCGCCGCGCGCGTCGATGAGCGCCTTGGCGCGATGCCACGCCTCTTTGACCGCGTTCGATTTGGGCGCGCTCGCGAGGTACACCGCGGCGTGCGCGAGCGGGTAGAGCCCCTCGGGCATTCCCATCCGCCGAAATGCCTGATCGGCCGCGTTGGCGATCAAGAGCGCGCGCGGATCGGCATTTCCGATGTCCTCGCTGGCGAAAATCAGCATGCGGCGCAACACGAACAGCGGATCGTCGCCCGCTTGCAGCATGCGCATCATCCAATAAACCGCCGCGTCGGGATCCGAGCCGCGCATCGATTTGATGAACGCGCTGACGACGTTGTAATGCTCCTCGCCGGCCTTGTCGTAGAGGAGCGTCGCTTCCTCCTGGGATGCCGCGACGGTGTCTTTCGTGATCGATTCTTCGCCGCGTGATTTGGCGTGATCGGCCGCGATTTCGAGCGTGCTCAGCGCCCTTCGCGCGTCGCCCCGGGCCATTCGGGCGATCGCCGCGAGCACGTCGTCGTCGGCCGACAGATGCGCCGCGCCGAGGCCATGGGTCTCATCGTGAAGGGCCCGCTCGAGCAGCCTCGCGATGTCCGCGTCGGACAGCGACTCGAGGCGGAACACTTTGCAGCGCGAAAGGAGCGCGGCGTTCACCGCGAACGACGGATTTTCGGTCGTCGCGCCGATTAACGTGATCGTCCCGTTTTCGACATGCGGAAGAAACGCATCCTGCTGACCTTTGTTGAACCGATGAATTTCGTCGACGAAAACGATCGTGCGCTCGCCTTTGTAGGACAGCGTTTCTTTCGCTTGCGCGACCACGACGCGGAGATCCGCCAGGCTCCCAAGAATGGCGCTGAACGGCACAAAGTGGTGTTTCGTCTGCTCGGCGATGATCCGCCCGAGCGTCGTTTTCCCCACGCCGGGCGGGCCCCACAGGATGAGCGACGGCACGCGGTCGGCGGCGATGGCGCGCGCGAGCAGCTTGTTTGGGCCGAAAAGATGCGTTTGACCGACGAGCTCGGCGAGCGTTCGAGGGCGCATCCGTTCAGCGAGAGGGACGGCGCCCGCGCGCTCGGGATCGCGCCGAGCGGCGGCCGTAAACAGCGTCTCGTCGCGATTGCCCATGCCTTGCGCGTGAATTCGGCTGCCGCCGCGGGTTGCCACGCCGGGAACGTAGCGCGGATCGTTGGCGGAGGCCTCGGCCGAACGCGCGCGCCGATGCGCGTGAATCGAAGGTTCACCGTTTGCACCTGAGTTGGCTTCAGACAATGTTCGAGGACAGGTCATGAGCCGTCTTAAAGTCCGCACCGCTTCATTCGCTTCGCTCGCTTGGACCGCGGCGTTTTCGTCCGCGACCGGCCTCGTATCCGCCGCCTGCGCGACGACGTCGGTGCCGCCCGACGAAGCGCTGATCACCGAAACGCGCCCGACGACGACGAGCGTGGAGGTCGCCGAGCTCGAAATCAGCGGCGCGGGCGTCGACCGATTCGTGAGCTGCCCGCCGCCGGGTGAGCTCGGGCAGGCCTGGCTTCCGCCGCTGAGGCCTTGGTCACCGCCTCGGCGCCCGAGCGAAGGGCGCGACGAGGGCGAATCACCGAGGGTCGGCGAAACGGCGCTCACCGGCGCGCGTCTCGAGGTCGCGATCGGCGATCGGAAGACGACGACGCAAGCCATCACCGAGACGTTTCCCGATTTTCGCCGCTGCCATCAGCGCGGTCGCTCGATCGATCCCACGCAGGAAGGGCACGTCGCGATCGTGCTCCGCGTCGGGCCCGACGGCCAGGTCGCCGAGGCCGAAGCCTACGGCGCGTGCAGCATCTCGAGCGAAGTCATCTTGTGCATGCAGGCGAGCGCCAAGAAGCTCAGGTTCGATCCGCCCGGCGAGGCGGGCATGACGGTGACGATCCCTGCGCTTTTCGCGTCGCGTGACGGATACAAGCAGGAGCAGCCGGCGATGAACGACGGCTACACGGCGGCCGCGTACGTCACGTTGGAGGAAGCGCGCCCGATGCTGCACGCGTGCGAGGCCGCGGCGCGCGCGGCGAACGAGCCGGTCGAAGCGAGCGCGACGTTCGCGTTGTCGCTCGATGCGCGCGGCAAGGTCGTCGCGGCGCACGTCGACCCGTGGTCGGGCAATCAGGAGATGCTGCGGTGCGCGGCGCAGGCGATGCAATCGTTGCGCTTCGAGCCGCCGCCGCACGGACGCGGGAGCGTGTTGACCCGAATCGTGTTCAACCCGCGCGCCGGGACGCGCTGAGGCGCCGCGCTTTCGGCCGAATCGGGTCCGAATGCGGCCCGGAGAACGGCCGTGGGCTTGATTTCGCGATGCGTAAAGGCGCATGACTGCGCTCGATGGCAGAGCCCGTAGCCACTCCGCGCGCGGTCGTGATCCCTTTCGGCGTTCCGGCCGATGGGCGCGGCCTCGGTCTCGGGCTCGCGGCGCTGGTGCACAGCTTCGCGCAGATCGAAGGGCAAAGCGTCGCGCTCGCGCAGCTCTTCGGGCGGCGGCCGGAAGACCCTGAGTCGGCCGCCCCGTCGCCGGTCGAGGCTTTCGTACCGCCGCACGCGTGGCGCGATCTCGCCGGCCACGGCAACGCGCCGCCCGATGTCACGATGGTGCTGACCGGTTCGTTCGAGCCGCCGCGCGAAGGGCGCGGCCTCATTCAGCTCCTCGCGTTCGACGCGCGCGACGGATCGACGCGCTCGAAGGCCGAAGCGCACCTCGACGACGATCACACGGGCGAGGCCATTTTCAAGGTATTCGAGGAGGTTTGGTCGCGTTTTGGCGGCGAGCTCGGCATCGTGCGCGACATCCGCGACCTCGGCTGGGACGCGCTCGAGAGCGTCCTTCGCGCCGAACGGTGCGCGCTTCACGATCCGTCACGCGGCGGTCCGCACGACCGGCTCGCGGCGATGATGCACCTGGGCCGCGCGGTCGAAGAGGCGCCGGCCGCGAAGTACCCCGCGGGGCGGCTCGCGGCGTTGGCGCTCGAGACGGCGCTCGCGCCTTTGGCCGACGCGAAGCTCACCGACGCGGCGATGCGCGCGCTCGCACGCGCTGCGGAAGATGCGCCGGGGCAAATCGATTTGTTGGAGGCGACGTCGGCGCTTCAAATTCGGCTCGGGAAGACGCTCGAAGCCGAGGCTGCGGCGCTGGCGGCGCTCGATCAAGCGCCGGAGCGGGTTCGTCTTTATGCGCTCGTCTCGGAGGCGCGGCGCGCGCGCGGCGATTTGAGCGGAGCGTTGCAAGCGGTCAATCTCGGCGTGGCGCGCGCGGGGAAGGACGCGATGCTCACGATCGAGCGCGGGATCATCCTTTCCGAGTCGGGCGAGGCGATCGGCGCCGAGCGCGCTTGGCGCGACGTGCTCGCCGAAGACGCGCTGAACGTGCCGGCCTTCGCGAACCTAGCCGCGCTCACGATGAAGCGCGGCGATGTGCTCGCGGGGCAAAACTTGGTCGACAACGCGCTGACGCTCGCGCGTGCGGCTCACCCCGAGATGATGCGGCGGGCCATGCAGGTCGCGCTCGCGATGGAGCCCGACGGCGTCGCGCGCGCGTCCCGAGTGGCGGCGCTGGCGCGGGCGCTCCTCGATCGCATGCCCGACGACGCGTGGGGCTCGATGATGCTCGCGCGTGCGCTCGTTCAGATGGGCGACAAGCGCGGCGCGGCCGAGCAGCTCTCGAGGGTCGAAACGTTGGCGCCGAATACGGCGTACGCGGCGGAGGCGCAGCGCGGCCGCTTTTCGCTCCAAGAGCCGATGGCGGCCCTCGAGCTCGATGCCGTCCTTCGCGCGGCCTACGCAGCGCCGCCAGGCGATTTGGACAACATCGCCGCGCGCGGTCGAAGGCTTCTCGCCGCGCATCCGGTGTGGCCCGCGTGGTTCGCGGTCGGCGTTGCCGAGCGACGGCGCTCGAAGTGGCACGCCGCGCGCGAGGCGTTCGACGCGGCGATCACGCTCGCGGGGGGCTGCTCGCCGGCGCACCGCGAGCTCGTCCCGGTGTGCATCGCGCTCGGCGAAGCCGACGTTGCGCTGAGGCATGCGCAGCGCGCGCGCCTCCTCGAAGGCGAATCGCCGCGCACGCTCGGCGCGATCGCCCATGCGCTCTTTGCGAGCGGCGAGCAGGCGCAGGCCGAAGAGGCGATCGGCCGCGCGCTTCTGCTCGACAACGCCGACGACGAAAACCGCGCCTTGGCCGACAAAATCCGCGCGCGCACGTCGAGCTTTCCGGGCGCCGGGCCCATCCGCCGAGCGTACGACGCGCTCGGTCGTTGGCGAAAACGCTGAGGCGCGCCCCCACGGGCGCGTACGCTCGTCGGGCGTGATGACGATTCGATCGACGCCGGCGTGGGTGCTCACGCTTCTCGCCGCGGTTGCGTGCGGCACGAGTGCGCCGTCGCCCGTCGCGCCCGCGGCGGCACCGAGCCTCACGCCAACCTTGGACGGCGCGTATCCGATGGCCATCGTGAAATGGCTCGCCGCGGACATTGGCCCGCGCGTGACCGGATCGGCCGCGTGCGAGCGTGCCGCCGCCGCGATGGACGATCGCTTTCGCGCGCTCGGCCTCGCGCACGTGCATCGCGAGACGTTCGACGTAAAAAGCGTGTGGGAAGGGGCGACTACCGAGGTCGTGCTCGTCCCGCGCGACGGTTCCGCGCGTGCGCTTCGGGCGGTTTCGCTCTCGCGCGCCGGCGGCACCTCCGCTTCGGGTGTCGAGGCGCCGATCGTGACGGTGCCGCTCGATCCGGCGCGCATCGCGCTCGCGGCGGCGAGCCTTCGCGGAGCCATCGTGTACGCGGCGCGCCCTTATCCCGCGACGTTCGGCGAGCTTCATGACGCATTGAAACGCGCGTCGCGCGCGCTCCGAGACGCGGGCGCCGCGGCGCTTTTGCTCGGTGGTGCGCCCGAACCGAAGGTCATCATGATGACCAGCGACGGCCACGACGAGCCGCTGCCCGCGATGATGCTCGCGCGCGATGACGAAGGCCTCCTCGCGCGCGCAATCGAGGCCGGCGATGCGCGCGCCCGCGTTCGCGTCGACGTTTCGCGCGCGGCGCCTGGGCACGGCGGCCACGCCAGCAACGTGATCGGCGAAATTCCGGGGACGACGCGCGAAATCGTCCTCGTGCACGCGCACCTCGACACCGTGTACGGAAGCCCCGGCGCGCGCGACGACGCGGCGGGCGTCGCCATCGTCGCCGAAGCGATGCGCATCCTTCGCACGCGTGGCGAGACGCCGCGGCGGACGATTCGCGCCGTTCTCTTTTCAGGCGAAGAGGACGGCTATCTCGGCTCGCGCGCCTACGTCGTCGCGCACGAGCGCGAGCTCGACGACATCACGACGACGCTCGAAATCGACTCGGGCGCCGAAGCCATCACGGCATTCGACACGACCGGCCGCGCCGATGCGGCGAGCGCGCTTGCTCGATGGCTCGCCCCCTCCGGCGTTCGCGTCGTCTCGGATGGCAATCCGCTCCACTCCGACAATGCCTTTTTCATGCTGGCCGGCATCGTGGGGCTCGACGCCGTCCAAGACACGTCGGCCTATTTTCGCACGTATCATCACCGCCCGAGCGATACCCACGACGGCATAGGCCCAAAGACGCTCGCCGCGAACGGCGCGCTCGTCGCATCGGTGCTCGTCACGATCGCCAACCGTGACGCGCGCATCGGCCCGCGCCTGGGGCCGAGCGAAATTCGCGCGCTCGTCGCCCCCTATGGCGCCGACGTATCGAACTTGGGCGCCGAAATCCCGTAAACGCTCCTCTTCGTCTTATTCGTGATTAGGCATTGAGGAACATCGTGCGTACGAACGCGCGCGGATGGCGTGCCCATCCCAACATGAGCGCGGCTCTGTCCCGCGCGGCCGGCTTGTCGTCCACGCGATCGGCAACCGCGTCGACGCAGCGCGCGTCGTCGTCGGTATACCAGGCTTGCCATCGTGCGACGTCCTCGCGCGAAAGCCGCCCCGAAAAGCGTTGTGCGGCCAGTGTCGTATCGAGCAAAAATCGATGGCAATACATTTGCGCGCCCGAGCTCGCGCTATTCGACGCCTCGGCCACGAGCGCGCGAAGCTGCCGCAAATCACCCATTCCCGCGCTCTGCACCAAGAGTGGAATGGGCAATCCGCGCGCGATCTCGAATCCCATTTGTCCGTAATAACGCGGATTGAAATCGGTCAAAAGATAACGGCCATCCGGCGTCGGAATGAATTCGACCTCGAACGCGCCGTAATAGCCTATCTGTCCGCACAACCGACGAATGCGATCGGCGAGCTTGGCGTCGACGGGCGCCGCATCGAAACAAAGGCCGACACCGATCCGGCGCGGGTGTTGAAAGATCTTACGCGACGCCCGAGCGACGAAAATGCCCGCGCGCTGATCGACGAATCCGGCGATCGAATAGATCTTCTCCATCGCCTCTGGCCGATATTCTTGAATGATTGGCCATTGGACGTTCGGATCGCGCGCGCGAAGCATGGGCGCATAATGATTGATGCCCATGAACGCTTCGTACTCCCGAACGAGGTCGTCCCCCGGCCCGACGAGGCGCCCTTTGACGCGGCTCTGAAAGAGGATTTGCGTCTGCGGCTTGATGAGCCACGGCTCGCTCGGATTTCGCGTAATCGCGAGGAGCTCTTCGCGCGAACTCGGGCAAAACGTCGTCGGCACGTCGAAGCCGGCGCCGCGGGCCGCCGCGAGCAGAAGCTTTTTGTTGAGCAACGTATAAATGACGTCGAGCGGCGGCTGAAACATCGAAAAGCGCTTCGACAGCTCGTCGCGATAGGCGGAGAAGAGCCAGGCGGTGTCGTCGCTCGTTGGATAAAGAAGGTGATTCGGATTTTCGTCGCCGAAGCGAAGGAGCCAGGCCAGAAAGGCTTCGCTCTCGTTCGACGGTGGACATTGCACCTTTCGGGCGACGAATCGCGACGCGAGGCCGGCCGCGCGCGGGTTGCTGTCGGCCGCAGTCACTTCCACGCCGCTCCGACCCAAACATCGTATCGCCGCCAACGTTCCGTAATACCCGGGCGACGTCAGCAGCGCAGGATTCGTCGGCGCTTTCGTCGGTATTCGCTTTTCCATCACGTAAGCATCTTCGCCATCGCGATAAAACGCGGGCGCGAGGCCGACGCGCGTGTATCCGAGCTTCTCGAAGAAGCCCGCGTCGTGCGCGCGCGCTTGCACGCGAACGCTGGGACCGGGCTTCCCACGCAAAGCTTCGCATTCGAGCGCGAGCTTTCGACCCACGTTTTGCCCTTGCCACTCCGGATCGACCGCGATCGCCTTGAAGAGCGCGCTGTCGGCATTTGGATACGCGCTCAACGACGCAAATCCGATGACGCGACCGGAGACGACGGCCTTCAGAGCAATATGGTCGGCCGAGCGGACGAGCTTCGCGAGCGTACGCACGCCGTTCGCATCGCGCGGGCCGAATGCGCGCTGATCGAGGCGGACGAGCGCCGGCAAATCGCGCCACCCTGCGCGCTCGATTCGCACGACGCCCGGTGCATCGACAGCGCGGAGCGCCCAGCTCACCCTGTTTTGAACGCGATGGGCGAACCGCTTCACGTCGACCGAGACCTTCTCCTTCGCCGTGGGCTCGACGTTCCAGCGCACGCTGCGCCTCGCCGTTTCGATCGCCCCCTCCAATTGCTCGGGCGATCCGAGGCCGCGAAGGTGAACCGAGTACGGCATCGTGAATAAATCGATCGTTTTTTCGACGACGTCGCCCGGCTTGACCTGCTTATCCCAACGACGGAATTCGGCGAGGCGCTCGACCTCGCGCGTACCGCGAACGTTGTAAACGACGCCGCGCTCGAGGGCGATGCCGGCAACGACCGCGAAATGCACGCGATCGTAATAATCCCAATCGAGCCCAAGATTGGAAAGCTTCGTATCGTGAAGATAGTAGTGAGCTGCGACGGCGATGCTGTCGAATCGTCCTCCGTGCACGTCGTCGCACGCCGCGGCGAGATCGCTGCCAGCGAAGCGCGCGCCGACTTCGATGAGGCGCGGCCCGAGCGCCTCGTCGTACATCGCTTCGAGATGAAACGGACAGCGTACGAGCCCACTCGCGCGCATGACGCTTTCGGCATAACGCACGAGCGGCGCATAGGCCGGCGCCGATCGTGGCAAGTGCCGCGTAACGGCGTAAACGTTGGGCACGTCGTTGGCCGTGGTGCGCTCGTCCTCCATGACTTGGGTAACGATGACATTGCCCTTTTCGTCGATTTGCCCGTTTACGCAATGCTCACGGCCGACGAGCCGATCCTCGAGCACGTACGTTTGTCCGTGGCCCGCGGCGAAAAACGACTCAATCTCGGCGGCGCTGCTCTCGCGCGTGAAAAATCCGACTCCGCGATTGCCCATTCCGGCATTTGGCTTGAGCACGAACCGAGCGGGGAGGCTCGCCCGCGCGTCCAACAATTCGCTCGCCGCCCGCACGATGCGCGACGTGTTCAGCGCGATCTCGGGATGGTTCTGGCGAAGGTGCGCCTTGAACGCATATTTGTCGCGAAATCGGCGCAAAACGGCGGGATCGTTCCAGCGAATGCCCAAAAGCTCCGCCCAGCGCGCGGCGGGGGCGACCGACGGCTCGCCGCTCGGCACGATGCCCACGATCTCGTACTTTCGTCGCAGCTCGTCGGCGACGTCGCCCATGCGCGCCCCCGTCGCCGAGTACTGCGCTTCGATGAATCGGCTCGGATTCGGCGGCAAAAGATGCCGCTGGTAATGCGCGAGCTTGGCGTCGGAATAGAGGCACACGGCTTTTAGGCCATAGCGCGTGTAAATGTGCTCGATGAACGGGCGCGCGTAGGAAACGACAGGCTCGGGCATCAAGTAGATCTTCTGCATTGTCTCCGTGGCCTTGGACTTACGAGGGTGGCGCCCGTGCGAGCGTCACGTTTTTTCGCGATTGCCGAGCTCGCCATCGAGCGCAATGCGCCTCAGTGAACCGAATAGAATCGACGCGAATGGAGCTTTCGTCCAGTCGCGACTCCGCGTTATCTCGCATCCGCACCGCGCATTTGCGCATTTGCGCGGCAAGGTGGGATATCCGAGTGCGCTATCGGCAATTGCCGCGTACCGCGAAGTGTGTACCGAAATCACGAAAGCGTGAGCCGTCTTCTTATCGACTTTCGCGCAAATGGGCGCAATTCGACATCATTGCAATTCGCGAGCGCGCGGCACGTTGCTTTTCTCGACGTCGCACCTTGTGAGGGTGGCCGCGAGGCGGCATCACGTGTCTTCCGAGCGCTGTCGCGAAGGGGCGCGCGCGCGCGGGCTCAACGACCGCCGAAGATCGCCGTACCGACGCGCACCATCGTCGCGCCCGCCGCCACGGCGATCTCGAGATCTTGCGACATGCCCATCGAAAGCTCGGGGAGCGCCGCGGGGCCGCCGTGGAGCGATCGCAGCGACGCCAGCGTGGAAAATACACGGCGCGCCGCCTCGGGATCGCCGAGCGGCGGCATCGTCATCAAACCGCGGAGGACGAGCGAGCTCGCGGCGCGCACGCTCGCCATCACGTCTTCGATTTCGCTCGGCGTCGCGCCGTGCTTCTGCGGCTCGTCGCCCACGTTTACTTCGATGAGCACCGGGAGCGGCGCGCGCGGCGAAAGCTCCAAACGGCGCGCGAGCTCGCGGACGAGCGACACGCTGTCGACGGTGTGAACGAAGTCCGCCTCGCGGGCGATGATCTTTGCTTTGTTGGATTGCAAATGGCCAATGAAGTGCCACTCGATATCCGGCAAATCCGAAAGCGCTTTGGCTTTGGCGTCGAGCTCCTGCGCGTAATTCTCGCCGAATGCGCGCTGACCTGCGGCGTACGCCTCGCGAATCGCTTCGGCCGGCTTCGTCTTCGACACCGCGACGAGCTTCACCGAATCAGGCTCGCGACCCGAAGCGATTGCCGCCGCCACGACGCGCGCACGCACGGCGGCGAGGTTCGCTTCGATGCTCACCGCTTGCTCCAGCCGCGCCGAACGCGCGCGTGCCAGACCATCACGTCGCTCGTTCGATCGAGCGGGCCGCCGTGAAAATCCCCTTCGACCTTGTCGACCTCGAAGCCGTTGTAATGAAGCAAAGCCTCCCACTCGCAGGGGAAGAATTGGCGATGCGCGAGCGGCGTCGAAAATGCGCGCTCGGGATGCTTCTGCGGCGTGAAGTCCATCGACACGAAAAGCACTTGGCGCGCGCGGTCGTAATCGAAGTGTTCCTCGTAGCGGACGACGTCACCGGTCGTCGGATGACGAAAGCGCGGCATCGGATACGCGCGCGCGGGATCGCGCAGCAAATCTTCGAAAACGGGAATCGAGATATCGCAAACGAACACGCCGCCCGGCGCGAGGTGCGCGCGCACGCCGGCCAAAAAGCGCTCGACGTCGTCGCGCGTATAAAGGTGCAGCGCGGCGTTGAAAGGGCATATGACGAGCGGAAAGCGCTTGCGAATCCGCACGCTGCGCATGTCGCCGCGCTTCGTGGTGACGCGCTTTCGCACCTCGGCGGGCTCGTCCGAAAGGCGCGCCGCGAGGTCTTTCAGCATCTCCGGCGAGTGATCGATTCCGACCACCGCGATGCCGTGGCGCGCGAGCGGGAGCGCGATCCGACCGTTGCCAATGCCGTACTCGAGCACCGGCCCGCCGCGCTTCTGCGCGAGCGTGACGTAGAACTGCACGTCGTCGATCCGCTTGCCGTAAACGGACGTGTAGTACGTCGCGTCGTCGTAATGCGCGCGCGCGCCGACTTCGAGCTCGCGATCGATACCGCGCGCCGGCTTCATGAATCGTCTCTTCGAGGTGGAAACGGGCGGGAAAGGCGAGGAAACAGAGCCAAACGAGAACGTCGCGACGCCTTCGCCTGCGACGTTCTTATCCCGATCAGGTCAGTCCGGCTTTGTGCTGGACTTCGATCCACTCCTGAACCGCCTCGTTGCTGGGGCGATCGAAATGGACTTTGCCGGCGGCGATTTCGCGCAGCGCCGTCACGGCCGCCTTGTTCTTCGAATGCACGAGCGCGCCGGCACCCTTGATGAGCTGGCGGCAGCGAATGGCTGCGAGGATGACCAGGGCAAAGCGGTTTTCCTCGCGCTCGAGGCAATCTTCAACGGTGACGCGGGCCATGGAAACTCCTTCGGAACGAACGGGTCGCGGAGACTAGTCGCAGGCCGAGCGATCGGCAAGTCGGCGCGGTCCGGCTCGCGGCTCGCCGCGCGCACCGTCCGCGGCCCGCGTCCGCATCCGTCACCGCGTGAGCGAGCGGGCCGTGCGTTTCGCGGCCTTGGCGACCGCGTCGATGCCGCGCGACACCTCGCCGAGCGCCTGCTTTTTTGCGACGCCGTACGACTCCTGGACCGCGCCGGTCAGCACGTCGGCGTTCCCTTCGAGCGTCGCTTTTTCGTCGCCAACGAGCCCGCCCCACCACGTTTTTACGCGTCCCCGCCACTGCAACCAGCGTCCACGTCCGATGTCGTCGCTCATGGGATCTCCTTTTCGGCAGCGTGCGCCGCCGTCCGTGTCACGACGTGATACATGCGGCGAAATGTATCACGCGTCAAGGGCGACGCCGCGCGGCGGAGGTCCAAACGTAAGCAACTACTTGCGATTCTTCGCGACCGTCACGCGCGAAGCGCCTTCACGGCGGCCGCCACGTCCGTCCCGTCGAAGGCCGCGCCGGTCGCTTTCAGGTGCTTCATCGCGATCCCCGTGGCTTGCCCGTCGCTCTTCGCGGCGCGCAGGGCCTCGCGCTGCGACGCGAGCGCTTCCTCGATTTGCGCGACCGACAGCGTCGCCGGCAAGAGTCGCGTGAGGAGCGCGATTTCGCGGCGGAGAATGGCAGCCTGCTCGGCCGGCCCCGCTTCGCCCGCGGCGGCGAGCGTCTCCTCGTTCGACTTCACGAGCTTGCGCACGATCGCGGTCGCCTCTTCGTCCGTCGCCGGACGATTCGAGCGCGCCTCGGCGGTTTGAATTTCACCGAGCGCGAGGCGCAGGATGTTTTTGGCCACCTCGTCCTTGTCCTTCATGGCCTGGGTCGTCTGCTTTTTGATTTCGTCCACGATCGCGGAGGGCATTCCGATCCTCTAGCGCCGACGCCCGCGGAACGCATCGCCCGCGTCCTTTCGCGTCCGTTTTTCGTTTTTCGTTCGTTCATTTTTTTTGATCGATCGATCGATTCCTTCGATCGCCGTCATCGCGTGCGATCGATCGATCGCGCTCGCGTGAAAATCGAATGCGACGCGTAAGTCGGTGTACGCATCAACATGCGAATTCGTTATTTGGATTCAGCGCGAACAAATTAATAAAGAATTAGTGCGTAAAGCAGTCACGACTATTGGTCGATTTATCGTAATTTGCTCGCCATCAACGAAGGCGCGATGGCAACAAGGCGCTTATGCGAAATAACCGATTTACCCAAGCTGTCCGATTCTGGGGATCGCCGGGAGCGCTGCTCGTCTCGGCATTGAGCTGCGGAGAAACATCGCAAACGCCTGCGGGCGATACCGATCACAAAAGCGAGGCGGTGCCGCCCGTCGCGCCTTCCGGCGACCAAAATGGTGCGGGATCCGCTGGAAATGGCGGCGGAAACGGCACGGGCAGCGGCGGCACTCTCGGTGGTGGCCCGGCCCCCGGTGACCCAGGGGACACGACGACGCCGCTCGATGGAGTCGCGCGCGTATGGGCACTTCACGACGGGGACAAGATCAAGCAAGACGATATTCATAGTCCGCTCGCAAATGCCAACGATGCTTGGAGTAATGGGCGCGTTCATCTCTTTGGCGCGCGCAACGAAGTACTTGCGTTCCAAATCATCGTCGAAGCCGGCGCGGCGGGAATATCGAAATTGTCGGTTTCACTCGACGGTTTGCGCCAGCGCGGCGGCAACGCGGCCATTACCTACACGGCGCCGGACGCGGATCCGACAGTGTACGCCGGTCATCCGATCGCGCTCTTTTCCGAGCATTACATGAACGTGACGGACCCGACGCAGGCGTCGTGGATCTTCCGCGCAGGGACGAAAGCGGCGCCGAAAGACGCGGACGGCCTCGTGCCCGTGCAGCTCGTGCCGGAAAATGCGAAGGCTGGAATGGGCGGATTTCCGCTCGACGTAAAGCCTTCTTACAATCAAGCCTTCTGGGTCGATGTGTACACCGGTCGCGGCTTACCGGCCGGCGTGTATGACGGAAACGTGAAGGTGCACGTCGGTGACAAGGTGCGTTCGGTTCCGATCGAGCTCGAGATCATGGACTTCGATTTACCGGACGAAAACTCGTTGACGGCAATGTTGTATTACGAGGACGAGCAGCCCGTCTTGTATCAAGGCGACTCGTATGAAGATCGTTATCGAAGATTCGCGCATCGCCAACGCGTCGAGCTCGTTCACAAAGAGACTCAAAGCTCGGTCAACGCGGCGAAAGGCCGGTTCGACGGCTCGATGTTCACGGCGAGCGGCGGGTACGAAGGCCCCGGCGAGCACGTGGGCGACACGATCGTGCCGGCGAGCTTTTATTCTCCCGGCAACGCGTACGATGATCGCGCGAGCGCATGGAAGACGGCCGATGCGTGGATGACGTTCTTGAAATCGGCCGTGCCCGGCGCCAAGACGTTCCTCTACATGCCCGATGAGCCGAGCTCGTCGGACTATCCGAGGATCAGCACGATCGCGGAGAACGTGAAGAGCAACCCGGGAGCCGGCGCGGCCCTGCCGATATTCGCGACCAGCGCGTTCAAAGACGGGCTCGATGGATCGATCGATATCTGGTGCGCCAACGCGCGTGCGTTCGATTTCGCGCGCGCCAAAACGGAGCGCGCCAAAGGGCGAAGCTATTGGTTTTACAACGGCGGACGACCGGCCACGGGCGCCGTCGTCATCGACGCGCCGGCTGCGGACGCGCGCGTTCAAGCGTGGGCGGCCTTCAAAGCCGGCGTCGACGTTTACTTTTATTGGCACGCCGACCAGTGGCAACACAATGGGCAGAAAGAGGGCGATCGGAATCAGAACGTGTGGGCCAATCCCATTACGTTCGATATTCGAAACGGAAATAGCGGCGGAAGCTTCGCCAACGGCGACGGTGTGCTCATGTATCCGGGGACGGAAAAGCTACACCCCAATGAAGATCGCGGCGTGAAAGGGCCGATATCCAGCTTTCAGCTCGCGAATCTGCGACGCGGGATACAAGATCACCTCTATCTCACGATGGCGCAGAAACGCGGTCAGAACGCGGTCGTCGACGCGGCGCTCGCGTCGGTCGTCCCCAAAGTGTTCTCCGAGGCCGGCGACACGGTGGCCTTCGCGGAAAGTGGGAGTGCCTACGAACAAGCGCGCAGGAAGCTCGGGGCCGCGATCGCGGCGGCGCACGCGCCGTGAGCGTCGTCTACTTCGCGACCCGCCAGATGCCGGCGCCCGTGTTGACGCCCTGTGCGTAATACACGTAATCGCCTGAGACCGTGAGATTGGTCGTTTCGATGGTGCCTCCGTTGACGAGCACGCGGTAGTTGGATCCGTCCTTGTTCACCGCGGCAATGGGGGCACCCGGGTCGCCTCCGATGTAAACGGAGGTGTCGTCGATCGCGATCTGCTTCGGCGTGTAATCGAGCACGTTCGGCGTCAGGCACTGACGCCCACTCTTGTCGCGTGCGCCGCGATACACACGCTTGTCCTGCTCGTCGACCCAGTACACGTGCGTCGCGTCGACTGCGATCGAAGTGGCGTTCGAGACCGGGGGATAAAGCGTTCGCGCCGATCCACCGGTCTTCTGCACGTGGACGATGCCGGCCATGCCACCGCCGACGTAAACGTCTTCACCCGTCACGACCATGCCGTACGTTTCGCCCTTGTAGAGCGGCGTTGGCGTGCCTCCGCCGGCGCGCGTGACGCGGTACACGCCGGTGTCGCCGTAATTGATCGTGAAGAAGAGATCCGTCGCGTCGGCTCGAATGCGACGGATCTCGCCGGGGTAGGTCGCGATCGGGACGAGCGTGCCGCCCTGGGTTCCGACGCGGTAAATCTCGCTTTTTATCCCGGGCGGCGTGGGCTGGTTGCCGACGACGTTGCCGTAATAAAGTAAATCGCCGTCCTTCGCGAGGCCGCAGCCGCAGTCGCCGCCGGATCCGACCGCGGTGAGTCCGCTCGAGGGCAGCGTGGCTTTGAAGAGCTCCGCCCAGGTGCACCATGCCGTGAAGTAGACCGCGTCGGCCGTCACGACCAAATCGTTTAGGCCCTTGATTCCCGAGTCGAAGGCGACGACGGGGTGCGGATCGCAGAGCCCTTGCACGCACAACGACTCGAGGCACGAGTGGCCGCACGAGCCGCAATTGGCCGGATCGTGCAGAAGGTCGGCCTGGCAGGTGACGGCGGCATCGGGCGCTACGTTCGCGTCGGACGCGCTCGCGTCGGCTTTTGCGTCGGCCTGCGCGTCGCGCTCGGGCGTCACGTTCACGTCGGGAGCGACGCTCGAATCGTGGGGCGTGACGACGTCGGCGCCGCCCTCCGCGGACGAGACTTGCGCGTCGGGCGAGCCGGAGTCGCTCACGGCGAGCGGAAGCTGCTCGTTGTCGAGCAATGCATTGCATGCGCCGAGAGGCGCGAGAAGCAACGCGAGTACGACCGGGATGCCCGCTCGAAGCCGAGACGATCGAGAACGCTGCATGTCGCGAGGCCTTTGTAGCGCGCCGTCCGGCCGCGTGCCGTCGCCAAATTGTTTACGCCGCGCGCGTCACGCTTCGGGGCGGAGCAGGTACGTGGAGACGACGCCCATCCCTTTCACGTCGATTTCGCCGCGTTCTTCGGGCGAAAACGCCGACGGAAGGCGCGCGCGGGTGGCGGCGCTCAGTTGCACGGCGCCGGCGACACCGGTGGATTCCATCCGGCTCGCGAGATTCACCGTGTCGCCCCAAAGATCGTAACTGAACTTTTGGCGCCCAATGACGCCGGCGACGACGGGCCCGGAGTGAATGCCGATACGGACGCGCAGTGGGAGCGCGGTGACGCGGGCGACTTCGGCGACGACGACGATGATGTCGAGGGCCATGCGCGCGACCGCCTCGGCGTGATCGGGCCTTCGCCTCGGAACACCGCCCACGACCATGTAGGCGTCGCCGATCGTCTTGATTTTCTCGAGCTGATAACGCGTCGACAGCTCGTCGAAGCGCGAGAAAATGCCGTCCAGGAGCTCGACGAGGCGCGCCGCGGGCATGGCGGCGGCGAGCGCGGTGAAGCCGACGAGATCGGCGAAGAGCACGGTCGCTTCGTCGAACGCGTCGGCCACGGAGGTCTGGTCGTCCTTGAGGCGGGCCACGATCGACGCGGGCAGGATGCTGTGGAGGAGGCGATCCGTTTTCTCTTTTTCGCGCGCGAGCTCCTGCTGCTGCGCCTCGATGACGCGGCGCTGGCGGAAGACTTCACGCGATGTTTTCTCGAGGAGATAAGCGGTGAGCGCGCTGACGCCGGCGGTCGTGTAGACCAGCGTGGCGTCGAAGATGCGCGCGCCCACGGATGCCTCGCCGTAAAGCACCCGGGCTACGCCGAACGCGATGAGATAAACGGCCGTCGCGAGCGAGGCGGTGGTGAACGCCATTCGATTGAAGAAGAAGGCGAAAACGGTCGAGAGCATCGTCCCGGCGACGGCGTACGAATCGAAGGTGCGGGTCGCGATCGACAGCGGAAAAATGACGAGCGCGCCGCTCACGTTGGCGACGAAAGCGATGATTTGAACGGCGACGAAGCCGCGGAACCATCGCGTCAGCGCGAGGCCGACGATGAGCGGGAGCATCGCGCCCAGCGTGAAGGCGCGGGCTTTGTCGACGTTTTCGCGCGCGACGAGCGGCAAGAGAACGACGACGATCGTCCACAGCACCATCGATACGAGGATGCTGCGGCGAATCGACGCGAGCGCGCCCGGGCCGTATTCGCTGCGAAATTCAGCCTCGAGGCGCGCATCGGTGAAGCGAAGCGTCCGAGGGTCGAAGCGTCCTTTGGGCGCGGGCGGCACGGGAAAACGCGGCAATGTACCTCAAAAATCGCTTACGGCGGCGCGAACAACGAGACCACGAACGGGAGCGCGATCGGCGTGACGAGGCAGCTGAGGCCCATTCCGAGCGCGGAAAAAGCCCCTTCCGTCGCCCCCAAGGCGAGCGCGCGCGCCGTGCCGAGCCCATGCGCGGCGACTCCAATGGCGAGGCCGCGCGCCCGCGCATCGTCGATGCCGATCAGGCGAAAAATTCCGGGGACGGCCATGGCGCCGATCATCCCCGTCGTGATCACGAAGACCGCGGCGAGCGACGGATTTCCGCCGACGCGCGAGGCCATCGCCATCGCGATCGGTGTCGTGACCGATTTCGGCGAGAGCGAACGCACCGTCACGACGGATGCACCAAAGGCGCGCGCAAAGAGAATGGCGCTCACGGATGCCACCGTGAAACCGGCGGTGACGCCGAAGACCACCGGCCGCGCGGCTCTGCGCAGCGTGGCGAGGCTGCGATAGAGCGGAACGGCGAGCGCCACGGTGGCCGGTCCGAGGAGAATCGCGACAGGCCGCGTGCTCCACGCGTACGACGCGTGCGGCGTGCGCGAAAATGCGAGCGCGGCGACGATCAGTGCGACCGCGATCACGACGGCGTTGACGAGCGGATGGCGGCCGGCGCGCACGTGAAGCTTCGTTCCCATCGCGTAGGCTGCGAGCGTGAGCGCGATCCAGAGCGCTGCGCTTCCGAGCGACGAAGCGGTCATGTTCGACGCGACGCTTTGGTGAACGCGAAGGCCGCCGCGGCGATCGCGAGGAGCGTGCTTCCAACGAGGGCGATCGCGATGGGGAGCCACTCGACGCGGAGCAAATCGAATTGCGTCATCACGCCGACGCCGGCCGGGACGAAGAAGAGCGACATATGACGGAGGAGGACGGCGGCGCCGCGTTCGATTCGCTCGGCGAGACCGCGCCACGCGACGAGCGCGACGAGCAAGCACGTCATGCCGATGACCGGTCCAGGGAGCGGCACACCGAGCGTTCCCGACGCGAATTCGCCGGCAACGTCGAAGGCCACGACCGCCGCGAGGCCGACGAGCACGGACGCGGCGCTTCGGGCTCGGCTCATTGCAAAATCATGCGTCGACCCAGGTGTAATAGCGATAGCCGACGTCGGTGAGCTCGGGTGAGCTCGCGGTGCCGAGTCGCTCGAGGGCGAACTCGCCGCGCGGCGGAAGCACCGATTGGCCGCGCGAGCGAACGCGAAAAGCGCGGGCCGCGAGCGCGGAGCGGAGCGCGACGACGGCGTCCGGGCCGAGCGCTTCGCCTCGCTCGATCGTTTGCAGCACGTCGCTCGAGACGTCGAGCTCGACGTCGGAGAGGCCGTGGAGCCGCTCGTAATCCGCGAGCCGGATCGCGACGCGAGCGCCGCCATCCTCGGCGTCGCGAAGCTCGTCGTGCATGTGAAGCGTCGCGCCGACGCGCGCGTACGCGTCGGCGACGATGCCCGAAAAGACTTTCGCGCTGGCGCCGCTGCCGTAAGAGCCCATGAAAATGCGCTGCCCGGTGAGATCGCGGTCGCGCGTTCGTTCGAGCAAGCTCACGAGCGCCAGGTACAAAGATCCCGAATAGATGTTGCCGACGTCGTTCGCGAGCGACAACGACGGGGCGACTTTTGCGTTGAATGCCTCGCGGAAAAACGTCGTCCGGCCGAGCGCGCGCTCGAGCGATTTGCGCCACGCGCGCGTGTCACCCGCGGGCGGCTCGGAAAGGCCTTCGACTTCGAGCAGGACGCGATCCCGCGTTTCGGGATTGGCCCACCACAGCTCGGAAAAGATGCGCTTCGCGGCATACTCGGCCATGCGAGGGAATGGGACGTGGAAGAGGAAGTGATCCGTCTTGTCGTACAGATTCCCTTTGGCGATCCCGCGCAGCGCTTCCATGCGCCGCGCGTAGGCATCGCATGCAGCCTGCATGCAATCGAGATAGACATCGATCGAATACTTTCCGTCGACGACCGCGGTGCCGCTCCAGTTCGGCCGGAAGAAGTCGCGTTCGTCGCGCGTGACCGTCGCCGAAAGGCCGCGCTCGAGGACGAGCAGACGCGGATTTTCGCCGACCAAAAGGGCGACCGCGCCGGCGCCTTGCGTGTATTCGCCTGCGGTGCCGAGCGGGTACTTGGCGACGTCGCTGGCGATGACGAGCGCGTAGGGTTTGGTGTTCTCGCCGGCGCGAATGCGGCTCACGGCGGCTTCGAGCGCGTACGTCGCGCCGATGCATGCAAACTGCACTTGTGGCGCGCCGACGTCCTCGAGCTTCACGCCGTAGTGGCGCTCGAGCATCCCGAGCACGTACGCGCTGATCGATTTCGACTGATCGACCGTCGTTTCGGTGCCGACGACGATCGTGTCGATGTCGCGCGGGTCGACGCCGCTCGCGTCGATCACGCGCTTGGCGGCCATCGCGGCGAGCGTTGCCGTATCCTGATGCGCGTCGATCACCGCCATGCGGCGGACGCCGACGCCCGCTTCGACTTTGCCGATCAGCGCGGGGACGGAGCCCTCGGCGAAGCGAGCCGCGCGCGCATGGGCCCACTCTTTGGTGAGATCGACGTAGAGTCGTGGGACATAAGCGGCGATGGCATCGATTCCGACAGCGCGTTCCATCTCCACGTTTTCGGGGCGGCGCGCGTGAAGGTCAAGCCCGCCCGCCCCAAAGGACGCCATGAAACACGCTGAATCGTGCGGCGTCCTGATAAGCTTGCGACGGAACTTCGTTCGATGAACCCTCCGCAAAATGCGACGGCGGCACGAGTCGCCACGTCACGCGCCTTCGCCCCTTACGATCCGCGCGGCGCGGGAGGGCGGCTCGCGGCGGGCGTTATCGTGGGTGTCGTCGTCGCGCTCGCCATCGCGTCGCTCCCGCGGGCCGCGGTCTGCTTGGTGGCGGGATGGGACGCGGGCTCTTTCACGACGCTGGCCCTTTCGTGGTGGATCATCGCCAAAGCCGACGCGAGCGAGACCCGAAGGCGAGCGGCGGCGCAGGATCCCGGGCGCAACGCCGTTTGGGTGCTCGTCCTCATCTCGTGCACCTTCAGCCTTTTTGCAGCCACCGTGGTGCTGCGCCAAGCGCGAAGCTTGAGCCCCGACGCGAGCCACGTCTTCGTCGCGCTGTGCCTCATCGCGGTGACCAGCGCATGGGCGCTGACGCACACCACGTATGCGCTTCGCTACGCGCACCTCTATTACCGTGACGGTCACCGTGATTGCGAAAGCGGTGCGGGCGGCCTCGAATTTCCCGGGAAAGAGCCTCCGACCGATGACGACTTTGCGTACTTCGCGTTCACGATCGGGATGTGTTTCCAAGTATCCGACGTCGTCGTCACGACCTCGCGCATGCGTCGCACGGTGCTGGCGCATTCGATTCTTTCGTTTGCTTACAACACGGTCATCTTGGCGTTGGCGCTGAATCTCGTGTTCGGGCTCGCGTCTTAAAAAAAGAGGCGCCAATCTCCCGAAGGAGATCGGCGCCCATAAGCCAATGGGGTTCGCGTTTCAGCGCGGCGCGTGCGCCTCGGTCGTGCTCGCGACGTCCTTCGCGCCCGAGCGCTCGAAGATCGCCTTGGCCGCGTCACGCTGCTTCGAATCCTCGGTATGCACCGATACCAAAATATTTCCGTCACGAAGCTTTCCTTCGTAGTGCTTCGCTTCGATCTCCGGAATTCCCATGCCGACGAGCGCGCCTGTGACTCCGCCGACGGTCGCGCCTGCCGCGGCGCCGCTCAGGGCCGCCATGATCGGGCCGGCCGCGATGAACGGCCCGAGCCCCGGGATGGCCAGAACGCCGATACCGGCCAAAAGACCGAGCGTTCCGCCGAGGAGTCCGCCCGTCCCCGCCCCGGCCACCGCGCCTTCGGGCGCCTTCGTGTTGTGCTCGTGCGCGAAGTCGCGCGTGCCGCGCTTGTCGGGGAAGAGAACGGAAATGTCATTGTCGACAAAGCCCGCCGCGCGAAGTTGATTCACGATGGTCTCGGCTTGGGTCTGCGTGGTCGCGGTGCAGAAGACAGCTTTCTTCATTTTAATTCTCCAGGATTGCCGATTATCGGTTTTTGACTTCGAGCTGATTGTCGACTTTGCCGGCGCCGGCGATCTGTTGCGCTTTGGCCGCGATCGAAGCCTTTTCGGCCTCGGTCTGCACCGGCCCGCGGAGGACGACGCGGCCGCCGGACGCGATGATCTTCGCGTTTTTCGCGGTCGTGCTGAGCCCATCGTCGGCGATGACCGCCTTCCGAATGCTCTGCGTCAGCTGCAGATCCATAGGATCGTTGGATTGATCCATCGGCGTCGCGTTCGCCCCATTGCGATCGCGCTCATTTTGCTTGGTGTTGTCCGGGGGCGCGTTCTCCACGCGCGTGGTTTCGTCCCGCGGCGCGGGCGTCCCGGACGTGGTTTGCGTTTGCGACGGGCGATCGTCCGTCCTGTCTTTCGTACAGGCGACGATGGGCATCGCGAACGTTGCCATTGTCATGAGTGTCATGATCGTAGTGCGTGTCATTTCATTCCTCCTCGAGCGAAACTCGAGATCCGAACTTCACCGCTTGGGCGCCATGTACACATCCCGCGCCAAAGGCTCGGCGCGCGAAAAGAGCACGCGAAACAGGCGAATTTGCGCGATCGTCCGCGAGACAATTTGCACCGCCACGCAAGGCGATCACGACGCGTTCTGGTGATGCAGAGCTCGCTCGCCGCGGGTAACGAGCTCGCGCGTGCGACGAAAACGAATTAGGCGCCGCGCAGGCCGCGCGGAACGATCCAGCGCTCGGCGAGCGCGAAGGCCGCTTGCACCGCGAGCGCGAGCGCCGCCGCCGGAATCGCGCCGGCGAGCAACATCGACGCGTCGTTCAAGGCGAGGCCCGCCGCGATGCGTTCGCCGAAGCCGCCGGCGCCGACGAACGCCGCGATCGTCGCGGTGCCCACGTCGATGATCGCCGCGGTTTTAATGCCCGACAAGATGCTGCGCGCGGCGAGCGGAAGCTCGATGAGCCTGAGCCGCGCGAACGACGGCAGGCCGAGCGCGCGCGCCGAATCGCGCAAGCTTGGCGGGATATCCATGAGACCGGCGTGCGTGCTGCGCACGATGGGGAGGAGCGAATAGAGAAATAGAGCCACGATGGTCGGCGCGGTTCCGATGCGATGAAGCACCGGGATGAGGAACGCGAGGAGCGCGAGCGAAGGGATCGTTTGAATCACGCCGACGATGGCCAGAATCGGGCCGCCGGCGCGAGGCGCGCGCGCCGCGACGACGCCGAGCGGAACGCCGACGACGACGCCGAGCACCAACGAAACGAACACGAGCCACACGTGCGTGAGCGCGAGGTGCGCGAGGTCGGGGCCCAAAAGGCGCGAAACGAAGCCTGCGCGGGCGCCCGCGGTGCCTTCCTTCGTAGCGGCGCCGCGATCGCCTTCGAGAAAGCGCGCGGCGATCGCCGGGAACGATTCGCCGCGCAGCTCGGCGTCGGCGTTCATCGCGATCATGCGCTTCGCATCGATTTTGCCGCGCAGCGTCTCGAGCTCGGCCCACGCGCGCGGGAACCTTTGCGGCAGGTCGCGCCGATAGAACAAGACGGCTTCGTAGGCCGGGAAAAAATGGCGATCGTCGTCGAGGACGCGAAGCGCGTAACGCTCGATTTTCGCGTCGGTCGAATAGATGTCGATGACGTCGACTTGGCCCGCTTCGAGCGCCTCGTACGCGAGGCCGTGATCGAGCCCGCGCGGGCGAACCGTCTCGAGCGCGTAGGCTCGCGCGAGCGCCGGCCATCCGTCGCCGCGTTCGAGGAACTCGTGCGACAAACCGAAGCGAAGCTCAGGGTGGGCCGGAAGATCGCCGACGCGCGCCAGGCCGAAGCGCTCGGCCGCAGTCGTTTTCATCGCCAGCGCGTACGTGTTCTCGAATCCGAGCGGCACGCCGACCGCGAGGCCGCGCGGAGCGACGTCGCGATCGAGAGACGCGATGTCCGTCGACGTCCCCGCGCGAAGCACCTCGCGACGGATCGTGCCTGTGTATTCTACATAGACGTCGATCGCGCCGTTCTCGAGCGCCGCTTCGACGATCCCGGTGCTCCCCAACCCGGCGTCGTGCACCGCGTTCGTGCCGCTCGCGCGGGCAAGCTGCGTCACGATCTCGCCCAAGATGTACGACTCGACGAAGCGCTTCGAGCCGACGTGAAGCGCCGTCTCGGCGCGGGCCATGGAAGGGACGAGCAGCGCCGCCGAAAGCGCCGCCGCGATCGCGAAAGACTTCGCCATTTGCGTCATGCGCGCGCCGGCTCCGCGCGAGGCGGAAGCGCACGTTGTGCGCGCAAAAAGTCGCTTACGTAAGGCTCGCTGGGTCGCTCCTGGAGATCGGAAAAGGATCCTTTTTGAACGATTTTCCCGTGTCGCATGAGCACGAGCACGTTGCCCAGATACGACGCTTCGCCGAGATCGTGCGTGACGAGGAGGACTGTCTTTTTGAGGCGATCGAAAATGCCGGCGAGCTCCTCCTGAAGCTGTCGACGCGTGATGGGATCGAGCGCACCGAACGGTTCGTCCAAAAGAAGCACTTTGGGGTCGAGCATGAGCGCGCGCATGAGGCTCACGCGTTGCCGCTGGCCGCCCGAGAGCTCGCGCGGAAAGCGGCCGAGCGTGGCGCGCGGAAGGCGCACGAGCTCAGCAAGCTCGTCGATGCGAAGGGCGATGGCGCCCGCGTCGCGACCGAGAAATTGCGCCAAAAGACTGACGTTTCGCTCGGCCGTGAGGTGCGGAAAGAGACCGCCGTCTTGGATGACGTAGCCCATGGCGCGGCGCTCGGCCGCGGCGCCACGGCCGAGGAGGCGGCCGTCGAGGACGACTTGCCCCTCATCGGGCAAAACCAGGCCGGCCACGATGCGAAGCAACGTCGACTTGCCACAACCACTCGGCCCGATGATCGCGGTCGTCTCGCCGCGGCCGAACGAAATCGTCGTTTTATCGAGCGCCGTCGCGTCCCCGTAGCTCTTCCGCACACCCCGAAGCTCGATCACGTCGCCATCCTAGAGCAACGAACCGCGAAAACATGGCGAAAGGGCGGCGAGGGCGTGGTCGAGGTGAGGGGCAAGAGGCAAAGTTCGCAGCTCAAGGGTGGGTCGCGCGAACCCGCGAGCCTGTGCTAAACCGGGAGCGTGTTGTCTCTTGAGCGCAGGCTTTAGCGGGGATTGAACCGATGGCGCTAATTCATTGTGCCGACTGTGGGCGACTCGTATCCGATGCGGCGATCGCATGCCCGCAGTGCGCGCGGCCGATCGCCGGGCACGCTCAGGTCGATCACGCGGTCGTGCAAGCGGTCGGGGCGCCGCTCGCGTCGGTCGGTTCCGGGCACGCCGGTTCCGCGCACGGTGGTTTCGCGCAAAGCGGCAAACCGTGCCATCGGCGCGTCGCATCGCGCTCCGAGCGCCGGCGGTCCGGTCGGCATCGTCCATCCCGCCGGCGCCTCCGAAGTCGCTCCCGCCCTCGCTTCAGGCGTGGAAAGATCAGCTGAAAGAGGCGCGCGAGCACCATGAAGACTCGCCCTGCAAGCGGTGCGGCGGCGCGCAGACGCTTCACCTCGTCGGCACGGCCATGACGTACGTGTGCCTCGATTGCCAGCTCGATGCGACGTACGAACGGCTGGCGAAACACGAGAAGGTTCGGAAGCTTCGGACGCGGCTGAGCGTCGCGGTCGCGCTCGTCGCGCTCGTGACGATGACGGCCGCGTCGGCGACGTACATCGTCGCGCACATGCCGGCTCGGCCTACGACTGTCCGACGTTGAGTCGAGCCGCGGGCCAGCCGCTCGGTTGAAGTGCGTTTCGCCGATTGTGTTTCGTCAATCGAGCGGCACGTCGAATCGTTCGATGTACGCCGCGAGCCGCTTTACGACGATGGCGTTCGAAAGGCCATATTGCTCGAGCGTGTACTCGTGCGAACCATGTTTGTTCTGCGGGTTGTTGCGAAGGTGAAGCGCCATCGCGTCGGCCTTTTCGCCGTCGAGCTCCAGCCCGAATGCGCCGTAGATTCGTTGAACCGTTCCGATCGGATCGCTCAATAGCGCGCGATATCCGATATCGACGAAGCGCTTCGGGTCCGAGGCGTCGCGTGCTTTCATCGCGCGTTCGACGGAGCGGCTCAAATATTCGAGCACCAAAGGCCCGAGCTCTTTGGGATCGAACGGCTCTCTCCCATCCATCAGCGCGGCCATCATGCTGCAATACGATCCGATGATTTTCAGCGGATTGCGATGTGTTTGCACAATGCACACATCTGGAAACATATCGACCAAGACGTCGAGCGCCCAAAGATGGCAGGGTGACTTCAAGAGCCATCGCTCGCCGGGGCGCTGCCAATCGATCATCTTCAAGAGATCGCGGTAATAGGCATATTGCGGCCTGAGATCTTGCGCTTGAAACCACTCGGCGTAAGGCGCGAGGAGCGGCTCGGTGCCCATCATGACGTGGCTCAGCGTGTGCGCGAAGAGCTCGACGCATTCTTCAGGACCATCGGCTTTGACGAAATGAATCTTGGCAAACTCGGGATTTTTCTGACGCCCTCGTTCGAGCGCCGCGGCGAGCGCCACCATGCGCGGATCGGGCTCCCCTTTGGCGACGCCGTCGATCGGATTCGGATGCCGCCCCTCCCAGAAAAGGAGCGGGCGACTCGCCGAATCGATGGCGAGTAGATTGAAAAGCGCCGACGTCCCCGTGCGCGGCAAGCCGGTGAGAATCATCGGTCTTTTGATGGGGCGCGCTCGAATTTCCGGGTGCCTTCGAAATGCTTGCTCGATGAGAAGGCGGTTCGACAAGAGCTCCACGAGGCGCCGCCGCGTCGACTTTCGTCCGCGCGGCGTGAGGCGAGCGGTCGTCTCGTACATCGTGAGGAGCGCGCGAAGGCCTTCCCGAAAGCTCGGATCGCCGAAGTCGGACAGGCCGGTGGCCTTCTCGGCCTCGGCGAGCAAATCCAATTCATCGAGACTTACGGGCGAAGCGCTCGAAACGACCGTTTCCGTATTGGACATGAGCTCTCCTATTCGAACCATTGGCCGCAATTGACGTCGAGCGATTGACCGGTAATCGCCGAAGAGGCACTGGAAGCGAAAAACGTGACGGCATTGGCCACTTCGTCGGCCGTCGCGATGTGGTTCAAGACCCCTTCCGCGGCGATGCGCGCGTAGATCTCCTCTTCGCGCACGCCCAGGCGTTCGGCCTCCATCTTGAAGTAAACGCGCAAATTCGGCCCATCGATGTGGCTGGGGACGACCGAGTTCACGCGGATCTTGTGGGCGCCGACTTCGGCCGCGAGCGATTGCGTCGCGGCCAAAAGCGCAGCCTTCGACGCGCCGTATCCGGCGAGCCCGGGCTGACGCTTCCTGGCGGCTAACGTGTTAATCATCACGATCGAGCCGCCGCCGCGCGCTTTCATCGCCGGGAGCACCGCTTGCGAGAGCTGCATCGTGGCAAACACGTTGACCTCGAACGATGCGCGCCAGGCTTTGGCGATGTCGGCTTGTTCGATCGTGCCCGGCCTTCCGGTCGCAAACGCGTTGTTCACGAGCACGTCGATCGCGCCGTGAGACGCGAGCGTCGCCTCGACCAAACGCGCGCGATCTTCCGGCTTGGTGACATCGACGGCTACGGGAATCGCCGCCCCGCCGAGTGCCGCGGCTTCCTGCGCGATCGCCTCTGCGGCGGCGAGCGTGCGGCACGCGAGCACCAGCCTTGCGCCTTCCCGCGCGAAGGCGAGCGCCGTCGCCCGGCCGAGCCCGGGCCCGACGCCGGAAATGATGCACACGCGCCCCTCCAAGAGCTTTGCGCTCACAGCTGCGCGAGCTCGGCAGGGGTGAGCACGCGCGTCCGCGGCGTCGGATGCGACGAGGCTCGCACCCAGCGGAGGCACATGGTGCCGCGGTCGTGGCCACACGTGTCGATCCAATTGCCTTTACCGGGATCGCGGCTCGCGATGACGATCCGCACCGAGCCGTCTTTCTCGAGCTTCGCCGAGTGCTTGTTTACGCTAATTGGATAATAGCGATAATCGAGCGACTCCATCCAGTGATTGTTGAGTTGGAAATTCCAATAATCGCACTCGGGCGGCGTCACTTCGATCAGCAGCGCCTCGCCTTCCGCGAGCTTCCAGTAGCTATGGTAATAGGCAATGTGAGGCACGCCGCCGGCCGCGTCGGCCATCTTGGTGTCGAACATGGGCAGCTCGTTCGTGTGCTTCATGAAGCCCACCGCCCACTGATGAAAGAGGCGCGCGCACCCGGCGACGAATTGAGCCGATCCCTTGAGGCCGCGGTCGATCGACTGCGCCGTCACCGGCCTTGGCGCATGGCCCCCGGAGGCGCGCTCGATCCGGATCGTCGCTCGCGTTTCGGTCTTTTTGTCCAAAAAAGTCTGCCGCACGACGAGGGTTCGTGACTTTGGAGTCAAAGGGAGCCAATTGCAGCTCTCACTCGGCTTCTCGGCGCTCACGCGGATTTCGAAGCTGCCGTCGGCCTCGAATCGCATCCGAGAGTCATCGAGATAACCGCCCGTGGCGAGGCTGCCCGTTGCGCCGTAGTTCCCCTCCTGAACGCCGAAGCCGAGGTAGTGAACGGTGCCGCGCTGGCCGAAGATTCGATAATCGTATTTACCGTTGATCGGCGCATTTTGATAATAGTTGTCGGGATTATCGGCCCCCATTTTGACCGTCTCGTGGCACGTTCGAAGGAGCTCGGGGGCGAGCGGATCCGAGTCCTCGATGAACGTCTCCAGTGCCGCGCGGGTGAGGCGGCTCAGGTAGCGAAACCCCTCGGCGCGATCGAAGGCGTTGTTCGGCGACTCGGGATCGAGGACGACCGCGCCGGCCGCCTTGAGCGCATCGCAGAACTCGCTCCACGCCGTTCCATCGAGAATCCTGCGCGCGGATTCATCCGTGTCGCTCTTTTCCATTCCCCGCTCCTTCGTGCGTTGCTCGGACGACGGCTATAGGCTATTAGCCAGTAGCGTGCAAGTGCGAGCCAAATCGAAAAAATCGGCGGAAAAACGGCCCCCGTCGTCGACGGCCGAGCGCATTCTCGACGCCGCCGAGGCGCGCTTCGCCGCCAAAGGTTACGAAGCGACGTCGCTCGGCGACATCGCCGATGACGTGCGCATCCGCGCGCCGAGCCTCTACAAACATTTCGGCGGTAAGCGCGAGCTCTATGTCCAAGTCCTCTGTCGCCTGCTCGATCCGTACTTCGAGCTTTTGGGGGCGCTCCTTCGCGCGCCGGCCGACGCAGGCGAGGCGGAGCGCAACTTGTCGCGCGTCGTGAATCATTACATCGAGGCGCCGAATCTCGCGCGGCTCGTCCAGCACGCCGCGCTCGCGGGCGGCGACGAGCTCGATCTCATCGTCGAGCGTTGGTACGGCCCGCTCTTCGCGCGGGCGACGGCGTTGACGAAAGGCGTGCCGTTTTTGAAGCAAGGCGCGCGAAAGAGCCACGCGATCTCGCTCGTCGTCGCGTTCCACGCGATGATGTCCGGATATGTCACGATGGCGCCGCTGCACGCGCGTCTCTCGGGGGACGATCCGTACGGACCGAAGGCCGTCGCGCGTCAACTCGAGCTGATGCGCGCTGCGGCGCTGAGTCTTTGGAGCTCCTAGTTCGTTGGCCTAGTTCGTTGAGCCTAGGCTTTAGAGCACGACCTCACAATCGAGGTGATAGACGCGGGTGTTGGCGCAAAGATACTTCCCATCTTTCCGCATTTCTTCGCCGACCGGCGACTGGAAAGACGTCGCGAGCGCGTCGCGGCTATCGAAAACTTCGATACCCATTCGGGCGCGCGGCTCGCGCGTCGTCGCCGTTGGGATGAACGTACCCGTGACATAAACCCGCAAGCCCGGGAGATTTCGCGATCGTTCGACGTGGTAGTCGAGATAGTGACGCTCGGCCGCGCGCGCGTCGCCCGGCGCCGTCGAATAGTCGAAGCTCGCGATGAGCGCGAAGAGGCGCGCACCGACGACCTTCGGCTCGAGCGCGATTTCGATGGTTGCCTCTATCGATTCGACCAAAAGAGAAGCGCGGGCGATGCCCGTCCCGAAGGTGAGATCGCTCGCCCCTCCGGCGTGCGCCAAACGGACCGCGACCTCGGGATCGTCGTACGCGAGAATCGCACCGCGCGGGCGATCCGGCTCGGTTCGGCCGACGCGGCACAAGGTGCCATCGAGGGCCAAATGCGCGCTCGGAATGCGCGAAACGAGACGCGCCGCATGGTGATCGTCGCCCGTGGAATCGACGTCGAATGCGAGCATCGATAAGTACATTGTCGCCCTCCCGCGCCGCCGCGCGCGCCCGAATGTGGCACGCGCGGGAAGGCGTTCGCAAGGGCGCGCTCGTTACCAGGCCACCGTCGTGGCAAGTGAGATCGGCGCGTAATAGCCGGCCGCGCTCGCGGGGGCCACGTCGCCCGAATACCAAGATTGCCCATCGTCTTTCAGCGATTGCAACGGCAAGTCGATGCGAATTCCAAGCGAGACGCGGGCGCGATGAAGGCGCAACGCCTCGACGCCGAATTCGACGAATGGACTGATGCCGGTCGCCCTCGCCCCCATCATCCCCCTCGGCTTTACCGACAGCGTCGAAAACGCGATTCCGCCGCCGAGGTAGGGTGTCACGTCGCCGTCCATAAAGAAGTAGCGCGCGGTCGGACCGAGCGCGAAGTAGGCATTGTCGCTCGGGCCGTTGGTCGCCGATCCGGAGCCGCGCATGTCGACCCCGACGGCGAAATGCGGCATTTCGTAAAGCAGTTGAAGCACGAGGCCCGGATCGATCGCAGCAGGAGCGGAGGCGATCTGCGTGCCCAATACGCCGAGCCCGAAGCGGAATTCGCCCGCTCGTTTTTGGTACGTGCGCGTTTCATCGCCGACGAGGTTGTCGACCTTTTCGGTCGAAGCGAGCGACTTGCCATGCACCAATGCCTCGGCAAGTCGTGGTGCGGCGACGGGCACCTCCTCGATCTTCGCGAGGCGCAGCGTGCGGCTGCTGCTGCCCAAGGAGACGCTGAGGATCACCGATTCGCCGAGCCGCGAGAGGTCGACGCGGTACGGCTCATCGGCGCGTGCGCCGGCGTTCGCGAGCTCGCTGCATACGATCCGCGTTGCGGTCGCCGCGTCGGCCTCACCGATTCCGCCGTGATCGCCGAGCGAGCAACCGGAAGGCGCAGGAGGCGGCGCGACGGGAACCGGCGGCGCAGCGATCGCAATGGACGGCGCGGCCGCATTCGATGCGGGCGGCTCCGGCGCGGCTGGCTCGGCGGCGAACGCCGATGCCGTGAGGAGAAGGGACAAGGGAGTTGAAAAAAGAAGGGAAAGCTTCATACGCCGCTATTCAGCAATCGCGGTGCCAATCGTCGGCCCATATCCAACTATGACGCGCGTGTCGCGCCCGATGCGCGCGAGTGTGCAAGGAGCACCACAGAAACCCGTGTGCGCGCGTTCACGCGATCACGCGATAGTGCGCTATTCGAAGGATCGCGCCGCGCCGCCCGCGAGCGCGCGCGTGAGATGCGCGATTATTCCCGGCAACTGCGGACATCTGCGAGCCACGTCGGAGGGGTGCCACACTGTCAACGTCGAGCAACATTCGGCGACACGAATGTCGCGTTCGAGCGCCGAGGCGGCGCGGTCGCGCTCTTCGCCACGATGCCATTCATGCGCGACCGCAGAAGGTCGCGCGCGCTCATCGGGCGAATCGCGATGCCCCTTGGCGCATCTCGGAGGGGGCCGCGAGAGTGCTCCGCGAAAGTCGGCAAGCATTGGATAGGATGTGAGATTTGGCTCGAAGATGTGTTGCGCCGAAAGGTGCGAGCGGCGCGCAGTCGTGCAGCGCTTCGACAATGCCCTTACGATGAGAGCGATGCTTTTGGGTCGATGGAGTGTGTTCGCGCTTTGCGTCGTGGGCGCCACGGTCGTCGCGAGCGCATGCAGCACTCTCGAAGGCCTCGATGATCTCCAAGTCGTCGACGATCTCCGCGATGGCTCCACCAACAAAGACTCCTCCGGACTCGACGCGGGAGGCGCCGGCGACGCGGGCGACGGGGCGACGAACGACGCCGGAACCGACGCGACGCCTAGTCGATGTCCAAGCGGACGCGGCCCGGCCATGGTCGAAGTGCCGACTCTGGATGGTCGCACCTTTTGCATCGACAGTACGGAGACCACTCAAGGGCAATACGCCGAATTCATGAAGGCGACCGCGGGCGATGCCGGGAGCCAAGATCCGCGGTGCACGTGGAAAACCGATTATGTGCCGCTCTGCGCATACGATCCCGAAGGGCAGAAAAATCGACCTGTCGTTTGCGTCGACTGGTGCGATGCGCTCGCATTTTGCCATTGGGCCGGAAAGCGCATGTGCGGCCAAATTGGCGGCGGCTCATTGCCCGGTTTCTTTGGCAACGTTTACGACGCGACGAAGAGCCAGTGGCACGCGGCCTGTACCCACAACGGTACCCGCGTCTATCCCTACGGCACCGTGTACAACCCCGCCGCCTGCAATACGAACGACCCCGAAGCCGGCGCGCCGACCGACGTAGGCAGCGTTAAAGGCTGCGTCGGCGGCTTCGCCGGATTGAACGACATGAGCGGCAACGTCCAAGAATTCGAGGACGCCTGCGACGAAGTCGACAGCGGCCCAAAGGACGGGCGATGCCACGGCCGGGGCGGATCGTGGGCCGAGGACACGACAGCGGCACGCTGCGACGGGAACGGGGTGCTCCTCATTTTCACGCGCGACACGTATACCGATTACGCCGGCATACGGTGCTGCGCCGACTGAGATGACGACGTGATCGCGGCGGCTTGACCGAACGGGATTCGAAGGGCAGATTGCGTCACTCACGTGTGAGTGACGAGGGGCGATGACCATGAAGAGATTCGTGACGTGTGCGCTCGCGCTCAACCTGATCGCTGCCGGCTCGCTCGCGGGTTGTTTGAGCGACGAAACGCCGCAGCCGAACCCGTTCGACGGTGGCGCGCCTCGGCCGGTGGACGCGGGGCTGCGTGACGCCGCCTTCGATGGCACCGTGGCGGATGCGGCGGCCGACGGCGAGGGGCCGATCGAGAGCGATGCCGGCTTCGACGCGACGGTCGACGCAAACGGCGACGCAAGCATCGGCGTCGACGCGAGCGATGCGCAGGTGAAGACGGATGCGAACGTCGTCGATGCGAAGGCGCCCGATGCGAGCGTGGCCGATGCGAGCGTCGCCGACGCAAAAGTGCCGGACGCGAACGTTGGCGACGCCATCGTGGCGTTCGACGCGGGCACCGTCGACAGCGGAGCGGCGATCGATGCGAGTTTCGACGTCGTCGTCGCGGACGCGATCGCGAGCCTCGAGGCTGGGCAGAACGTTGCCGTACCGCCGGCCTGTGACGGTGTGATCGCCGCCGGCGAGTATGGAGTCCATGCCAACGGTCAAAACCAACAGGCCGCGCCGGACGGCACGATTTGGTACATGACGTATGACCTGGCGAACGTATATGTCGCGATCGAAAACGCAAATACCGCCGAAGCCGCGGTGCTCTATTTGGGGACGCACGTTGACGCGGCTGCCGGTTCGAACGCCGGATTTACGTACGACGCGACGAGGGCCGCGTCCCTTCCGCTTCGGAGCGATTTCGTCGCCTATTTCAAATCGGGTTATAACGAATATCGACTCGCCGACGGCAACAATGGGTGGACGGCGCAAACGGCCAATGCGCTCAACGTTTGCGTGAACGGCACGACGCGCGAATTGGTCATCCCCTGGGCGCTCCTCGGCGGGCACCCGAGTACGTTCAGGTGGCTGGGCTATGCGACGTCGGCCACCGGGTTCGTTTATGGCGCGATGCCGGCAGGCAATCCGATCGGCGCCGTCGGAACGGACGCGGCGTTCAATTGGACGTACGTGGTGAGCGATACGAACGGTGATAAGCCGTTTGCGGCGGCACAGAGCACTGCGGCGACGCTGTAAGGTTCCACGACGGGGCGTGAGCGACGAACGATCGGCGCCGTGCCTGACGCGACGACTCGTGTTAGGAATTCGCCGATGCGCAGGTCGAACCCTCTCGGCGCCGCGCGCGTCGCGGCCGGCGTTGCCGCCTTCGCGCTTTCGCTCGGCGTCGCGCGCGACGTGCGCGCGAATGGGCGTTTCCCGGAGGCGAGCCAGCTCGTCCTCTCGCCGCGCGATCCCGCTTTTTTTGCGCTACGCGCCACCTTTGGGCTCCTCGTCACTCATGACGCGGGTGCACACTGGGATTGGATATGTGAGCGCGCGATCGGCTACGCCGGCAGCGACTCCGAAGATCCAGCGATCGCGATGACCGAGCGGGCGCTACTCGCCGGCACGTTGGAAGGGCTCGCGGTCTCGCCCGACGACGGTTGCGGGTGGAGCTTCGGATCGCCCGAGGCCATCGTCGATTTGGCGGTGCGCCGCGAGAGCGCGCGCGAAGCCTTGGCTCTGATATCGAAATACCGCGCCGTCGACGACGCGGGGCTGAGCACGTTTACGACGAAAGTGCTCGCCTCGGACGACGACGGCGCGCATTGGTCGCCGCGCGGAGTCACGATCGAATCGGACGTGCTCGCCGAGACGATCGACGTGGCGCCGAGCGCGCCCCATCGCATCTACATCTCCGGCGCGCGTCCGGAAGTCCCCATGGGCGTGCTTCTCGTTTCGATGGACGACGGCGCGCACTATGTGGAGCACGAGATCACGCTCGATTGGAGCACGGAGACGGCGCCCTTCATCGCCGCGATCGATCCCACCAACGCCGATCGCTTGTATGTGCGTGTCAAAGGGACGAACGGCAGCCGCATCCTCGTCAGCGACGACGCCGGCGCGACGTTCCGGACGGTATTCACCGGCGCGGGCGATCTCCTGGGTTTCGCGCTGTCACCAAAGGGCGACAAGGTGTACGTCGGCGGCCCGAAAGATGGCGTTCTCGTCGCATCGAGCGTCGACTTGAAGTTCGTGAAAAAGACGGAGACGGCGGTGCAATGCCTCGCCTCGGGCGGCGCAACCGGAAACGGCGCGAAGGGCGAGAGCACACTTTACGCATGCATGACCGATGCTCAGGGGCGCTCCGGCCGCATCATCGCCGCGTCCACCGACGACGGCGCGACATTCGATCATCCATTCGATATTGGATGCATGCGTGGCCTCGTGACGTGCCCTTCATCGGCATCGGCCGCGGCGTGCGCGACCGAGCTGCCGGCGATTCGTGCGACGCTGGGGGCGACGCTCTGTCAGGATCCGCAGGGTCATGAAAACGAGGGGGCGATCGACGCTGGCGCGCCGCTCGCGCAAACACCACCCGAAGCCTCGGGTTGTGCTTGCGATACCCAAAAAACGACCGCCGCGCGCGCGACCTCCGCGTTCGCACTCACTGCGTTCTTGGCCCTGATCGCCGTCGTCGCGCGGTTCCGGCGCTCGCGAGCCGCGCGACGACGATGAGAGCGCAGTCTATTCAATCGTAGCGTCGGCCGCGGCTTCGCGCGCCGAAGGACCTACGAACGGCGGCGCGTCGCGCCCCGGATCGAAGTCGTCCTGATACGAGCCGATTTCGGCGTCCATGCGGATCTCATCGAAGGTCGGAGTCGTCCAATTCATCGCTATCTCCCTGGCTCGTGGAAGTGACCTGAGACGTTTGAGGTTCGAATTCGTCGAGGGCTGACCTCGGCGCGACCTTGGCGACGATTTTGATAATCTTGTCGGTCGGTCCGCCGCTGTAGTGACGATCGGTCGTCACATAGAGCGCGCCGTCCGGACCGAACACCGGCGATCGCAGGCGGCCATATTTGTTGTGATAGAGCGACGTGAGCTTTTTGGCCTTCGATCCCGATATCGAAAAATGAGCCAGCTGCGCGCCGGTCATACATCCGACGAAGAAGTGGTTTTGCCACGATCCCCAATTCGCGCCACTCACGAACGCCCCGCCCGAGCAGGCCATCCCTTTTTCATCGGACGTCCAAGCGAATGAGTCGTAGCCGCTGCCGGGCCCGGCCGGATTGGGCCACCCATAGTTTGCCCCCGGCTTGATGGCGGTGAGCGCGTCGTGCTGTTCGATACCATTGGTCTTGTGGTGCTCGTGTCCGACGGCCCAGCCTCGCCCGTCGGCCGGATTGAACGCGAGCCCTTGGGGATTTCTGTGCCCCATGTCGTACACGACGCTTCGGCCGGAGGCGCCGTGGAGAATCGGATTGTCGGAAGGGACGCTCCCGTCCTTGTTCATGCGCAGGATTTTGCCATTGAGTGAGTTGGGATCCTGCGCCCGATTTTCGACCATGCCGGTGCCGGTCGTCATCCAGATCTTTCCGTCGGGCCCGAAACGCACTCGGCAGCCGTCGTGGTAGTGATTCGCGCCGACGCCGCGCCGAAGAATGTAGGTATCGAATACGAACGAGTCGCCCGACGACTTGTAACGAAGGAGCTGCGTTCGCAGCTGATTCTCGTCGTGGCGCGACGCGCAGACGTACAGATATCCGTTGCGTGAGAAATCGGGATCCAGCGTCATCCCCAACGCGCCGGCCTCGACCTCCGACGCGCCGGAGTAGATGTTGTCGATCGATATCTTCTTCAAAAGCCGCGCGTTCGCGGCGGTGCTCTCGAAGATTTTGATATGCCCGATTCGCTCCGTGACGATCATGCGACCGTCCGGCGGAAAGGCGATATCCCAGGGCGCATCGAGCCCTTTTTGGATGACCGTGTCCTTCAGCGTGGGAGCCTGTGCACTCGCGCTCGGGTGCACAAGCGCCCATTTCTGGTTGGGATTGCCGCTCCAAGGCCATTGCAGGACCGTCGCGCCGTCTTCCTTGCTCGCCTTGGCGACGTCGACCGCGAAGTTCGTCTGCCGCACTCGCAAGCTGAATTGGCCGCCGCCGAGGGCGATGGCTTGGAATTGTTGATTCGCGGTGTTCTTGTCATCCCACTGCTGAAGAGGGGCCCCTTTCGCCGTGCTAGCACCGGCGACCTCGATGACTTTGCCGCTGTTTAGATTTTTGATCTCGTAATAACCACCGCTCAACAGGGCGAAGTGAAACGTCTGCGATTTGCTCCCATCGCACGCGTCCTGCACGAGATCCGCGCCCTTTTCGGTGCTCTCATCGGCGATGGCCAAGCATTTGCCGCTATGAACCGATTTGATGACGTAGTCGCCTTCGGCGACGCTCGCGGTGACCGGCTCTTGTTCGGTCGTGTTCTCCTCGCCCGTCGATTCGAGCGCCCCTCCGCCGCAAGCCGACCCGGTGCCGAGGACGACGCCGCCGATTAAACCCGTGATTGCAATTCGACGCATCTGACCTCTCCTGGGTGTGGGTCCTGGGTTGCGCGAGACGAGGCTCGCGAGCGCGCTGCGCACATGGCGCGTGACTACGAGCGTCCGCATTTCGGCGCAGCGCTCCCCGATGTTCTCTGGACGTTAGGAACCCTCCCGAATGGACGCAAGTCTCAATCACCATTTCGATGATCGATTCAGCGCCTCCAAATTCGATATTCACGGACGCGGTAGTTATCCGTGAAGTCGCCTATGTCGAAGGTGCGATGAAGGCTGAAGCGTGCCCAATAAGGGCCATTTTGCCGATGAATGTTCGCATTTATGCGGCGCGCTATTCGCGAGTCGACATTGCAAATGTCCACTCGGGGGAACAATGACCACTTCGGGTCCGCGCGCGTCCACTGGACTCATTGGTGTTCGGGGCGCGCGTACGTAATTGGAAAACGCAAAGTCCTCTCGATAACTCTAAAGCGCGGGCACCTGGCGCATCGTCGATCCACTCGCTCACGACCCGTCGTCACCGAATCGCAGGATCGCGTCGATCGCACCTTGGTCGCGCTTTGTGGTGGTCGCGATCCCCTGGTCGCACATGAGTCCACCCGGCGTCCAAAGCGCGCGCCGACCGGCAATTACGCCGCGTTAGCGCGCCTCGGCGAGGATCGAGAGCGCACCTCGGGCCGCCAACGTACACTTTCGCCCGATGGCGGCCGCCATCCACGCGTCACTGCGCGATCGCGCTCGAGCGACGGCACAGCGGGTGCTCTGTGAATCCGGTGACACGGCGTCCATTAAGGGAGTCTCCGATGCGAGTGATCTCGGCCACGATTGTTGCGCTCACCACGGCTGCATTGGCAGGCTGCGGCTCCGACTCGCCCGACGCGAGCGCCGATGCGGCGGACGGCGGCCGCCCCGACGCGAGCGCCTTCGAGGCCGGCGACGACGCCAGCATCGCGGAGACCGGCGCACTCGGGGACGCCGCGCCGCCGGGCGATGCCGCAATCGATGCGACGAGCGACAGCGGCGACGCCAGCAAGCCCGCGAGCGACGCGTCGACCAAGCTTGGGCCCATCGACGTGGCCTCGGCCACGATTTACTCCGTGTTTCCCAAGATCTTTTCGCAGGCTGGGGACTACGGAGGCGTGACGTTGCAACTCCCGCGTATCCGCGCTCTTGGATTCAATGTCCTTTATCTCCTTCCGGTCACGCCCATTGGTAAAGCGGTCAACGGCCATCCGTCGTTCGATAGCCCCTATGCGGTAAGTGACTATTACGGGCTCAATCCGCAGTTCGGGACGAAGGACCAACTCATCGCGCTCGTGAAGGCGGCGCACGGCTTGGGGCTGCACGTCATCTTGGACCAAGTCCTCAATCACACGTCATGGGACAACGCGCTCATTACGAAGCATCCCGAGTATTACGAACATAGCGACAACAATCCGCAGAATTCGGGCTCGATCGTTCAGGCGTTCGGGTATAGCGACGTTGCGCAGCTCAATTACAAGACGCAAAACGGTCTAAGCGCGTACATCATCGATATGCTGAAGTACTGGGTCACGACGTACGACGTCGATGGCTTCCGGTTCGATACTGCCGACAACCCGTATGGCGCCGACCGAAAAATCCCGGCGAGTTTTTGGAAGAGCGTGCGGCCGGCGCTCGAGTCGGTGAAGCCCGGTATTTTCATGCTCGGCGAAGAGCAGAATCCCGAGCTCGCGCTGGCGCCGTTCCAACTCGATTATGGCTGGCACCTTCAAGGGCTCTACGGCGACGGCGGATTGCGGCAAGTCGCCACCGGGGCGAATGCCACGCTCTTGAAGCAAGCGTGGGACTTTCAAGCGAACGGCTGGCCTTCGGGGATGCGCCACATGACGCTCCTGCAGAATTGGGATCTCGAAGAGGATCTGAAAGCCTATGGCGGCACCGCGAACACGCTGGCGGCGGCAACGTTCAACTTCATGATCGACGGCGTGCCGATGCTCTTCAACGGCGAAGAAGTCGGCAACGACAACAGCGGCGTCAATACCAAGACCGTCATCAACTGGAATGGCCCCAACGCGACCGCGTTTTCGTCCTTCTATAAATCGCTGTTGGGGCTTCGAAACGCCAACAAGGCACTTCAGCAGGGCAAGGTCACGTGGATTAACAACAGCGCCAGCGATCACGTCGTGAGCTTCACGCGATCGGACGCGAACGCGACGTTTCTGGTCGTGGTCAACTTCTCGGGCAACACCGTCACCGGCACAGTGTCGGCACCGGCAGGGACGTGGACGGACGTGTCGCCGACGGGATCGCCTGGCGGGAACGCGCACGCCGCGCCGCCGAGCTTCTCGCTCAAGGGCTACGATTTCGAGGTATTCCGCGCGAAGTAAGTCACTCGGGGCTCACGACCGGGAATGGCCAAAACGTCGTCCGATTACCAAGCTTGTTGAGAATCGTGGCGTGCGTTTGTGAGTTCTTGCCTGCAGGCTCGGCCCAGCGAATCGTCAAATAGACTTTCTCGCCATTTCGGCCCGACGTGCGATCGAGCTCCTTGACGAGAAATTTTGCCGGCTTCGGCGAGAAGAACTCCGTCGTCGAAATCGTCCATGCTTGACTCGGCCCGTCGCTCGCGAGAGAGAGCTCGATTGTCCTCGATTCACCGAGCGGGAGAATGATCCCCGGCGTTTCGACGATTTGTCCGCTCACCGGATCGTAGACTTGGATTCGATCGGGGAGCGCCGGGATCGAATTGAAGTACACCTCGTCGACACCCGCCGTGCACGGATCGCGGAACGCGGCCGATGCCGCGTTGGACCACGAGCGCTGTACGAAATAGGGGAGCCCCAGCGGCTTCACGGGCGGCATGGCGAAGCACAAATCCGTCAGCTCGAACTCGCGAGTATAATAGCCAAACGGGAATGCCCACTCTTGGCTATCCGCGGCCAGGCCAACCCACGCCGGCTTGGACGACTCCAATGGATTGGTCGCCGATTCCACGAGCTCGTGCGCGGTCGCGATCGTGAGCGCGTCGAAGCCTATCGTCCCGTTGTATTCGAGGCAGCGCGGGATTCGCGCGTAGACGATCGGTGCCGCGCCCGTATCCGTGATCGACGCGTGGAGGCCGCCATATTCGGTGCAGGCCATCGAATCATGTTGGGTATCGGGGTCGCGCGCGCCGGGCGGATAGTAGACGACGTAAATCGTATTTTCGTTCGAAGCCGGCAATTCGGAATGCGTGCCGTCGAGCTTTCCTCGTAGCCACGGGCCTACGTCGGACCACTGCGCGGGGAGCGTTTCTTGGAGGCGCACGTTCGTCGACGTCGCCGCCCCGACTCCGTATTCGTTCGTCGTCGCAGTCCAATATGGGCTCTTGAGAAAGTCCGCTACGAACGTCTCCAGCGCATCGGCCATGGGATCGTTCGGAAACGTGATGAGCACGAAATGCGGCGCTGCGATCACCGGCCCGCCTTTGGACTCGACGCGCGGCATTTTGACTTGGAACGCAGGGTATTTGTCGCTCGGAGCACCGTGTCGCATGTCGGTCGCGTCGGCGCCGTCGCCGCCGTCGATCGGGAGTTGGGCATCGGGCGAGCCGGAGTCCAACGGCGATGCGTCGGGAAACGGCGGGGCCGCTTGCTGCGAATCGCTGCATCCGTTGCCCGCGGCCAACACGGAAAACGTCGCCAATGCGGCGATCGCGGCGAGCACCGAGCGCGCGGCGAACGGAGATCGCTCGGCCGCGTGATTCATGCAGGACAGCACCCGTCGATCATTGTCATGGGTGACGTGAAAGCGCGCGGCATTTTCGCAACATTCGAATGCGTGCGCACAAATCGGCTCTCAACGCATCACGCGCTCGCCGGCGAAGCGTCGGCTTCCGCATAGCGCCTCCGCGATTAGAACGCTCCGACCATGGTGAGCGTCGGCACGGATCGTCGATCCGTGTCGCGGACCGCGCCGATGCTGGGGAGCACTCGTAGCGAAGCGCTCCCGGGTGGTGCGTTTGGCACTGAATCCGCCCACGACAGCACCGCAACGTCGAGAACCGAGGCGACGAGCATCCCGATGCCGCCCCCGAGAACCATGTCTCCCACGGCCGCCAATCCGCAGAGCGAGCCCAATGACATGCCGCTACCATGGTTCGCGGAGGCCGCATCCGACCTGCATTGAGAGGCGGACGAGGCACCCTCGCTCCCACCGACGAGGGCGCCGATCAGCGGTAGCCCGAGCCGGAGCGCGATGCTTCCGCCGATCACGCCGTCGCGCCGGTGGTGCATCGCGTGCGTGAAGGCACCGCCCGTGACGTAGACGGCGAAACCACCGACTCCCAACGTCGTTCCGCCGGCTCCGGAAGCCTCGGTGGCGAGGATGAGCATCGCCGTGGAGGCCGCATCGGCGATGAGAATTTGCCATCCGTACCAGGCGCGCGGCGCTGATGGCGAAAGCGGTGGAGCCGCGACGATGGGCGCGGGCTCGTCGGCCGCGGCGGTTCGACCACCGGCGATGGCGGCGAGGATGATCACCATTGCCAAAGCGGAGCGCTGGCGCATGGCCGTGCTGGAGCACGGATCGTTCCGTCGACGGATGCTCGACGTTTTCGGGGTGCGTGGGGGGCGCGCGGTCGTTGCGTGAAATGCGGTTGCGGCAGCCGATTCACAGTGTGGCGCCGAAACGATTCGCGGCGGAGCGTCGACTTCGACCGTCAAAGCGCCCAGCCCATAACGGCCGACCGACGGCGGCCGAGCGCACCCGCGAGGCGATTTTTGTGCGACAAATGCCCCGTCCCGCCGTCAACCCAGATGGGGGGATGGAACGCGCAAAGGCCGGCACACTGAACATCGGAACTGGCCGCTTTCCGATCGCCCAACGCGCCCGATCCACCTTGAGCTTGGATGCCGCTGAGAACACCACGATGACATCGCTTCTTTCAAAACGCCGCGCGAGCCCGATCCTTTCAGGCCTGCTCGCCGTCTCTTTTCTCTCGACGACTCTTTCGACGACCATGCCCGCCGCGGCCGATCCCGAACCGCAAAAACCGGCGCACGGCGAGAGCGAGACGATGGCGCGCGCTCGGCAAAGCTTTCAACAGGCGCAGACGCACTACGATCTCGCCGAGTACGATCTGGCCATCGCGCTGTTTCGAAAGGCGTACGAGCTCACCGCGGCGCCGGCGCTGCTTTTCAACATCGCGCAGGCACATCGGCTCCAGGGCGATTGCGCGAAGGCGCTTCAGGTTTATCGCCACTTCGTGCGTCTCGATCCGAGCAGCACGCATCGAGCGGATGCCGATACGCAGATTAAGCTCCTGGGCGCGCAATGCGACGCGGCCGAACCGGAATCCTCGGTCGCTTCGCAAGCGCCGCCGGCCGCGCCCGGAGCCGCGGCGGCCGGGAAGCCCCGAGGGGCCGTGGCGCGGCCCGAGTCGTCATCGGATCACGGGCAACCTCAAGTCGCGCCGGCGGCCAAGGGTTCGCCTGCGGAAAGTGCGGTCGTACTCGTGCTTTGGTCGTGCGCGGCCGTCCTCGGCGGCACGGTCGTGGCCCTTCAATTAACGAACGACGCACGCTACGAACGGTGGCAATCGGAAGACCGAATTCTCTACCATGCGGACGCATCCATCCCGCAGACCGCGTTCCTGGAGCGGCAAAGACAGAACGACCGGCTCTCGGAATCGATCCAAGCAATGGATCGCGCCGAGCTCGCGCTTGGTCTGACGGCCGGTGCGTTCATGCTCACGGGCGCGGTCCTCGCGATCGTGTGGGGGCGACTCCCTTTGCGCACCGAGAGCGGGCGCCCGCAAGTCGGTTGGAACGTCCGATGGTAACGCGCGTGAAACACGTGAAACGCCGTCGCACTAAAATCGCATGGCTCTCGGTGGCCGTCGTCGCGCCGGCGATCGCGGCGGGCTGTCACTTCGGCGAAATCGCAGGCGCCGGTGCTCCCTGCGATGAGGCGCGACCGTGCCGCACGTTCTACAAATGCGTCGCGGGCGCATGCCAGGAGGAGCCCTACGAGGACGCGAGCGCCGTTGATGGCGTCGCCCTCGATTCGTCGGCTGACGAGACGCACGCGCCGGACAGCGAAGGAGGCGTCGTGCCGCCCGAGGCCGGGAGCGATGCACCCGGCGAACCCCCGAGCGCGCCGCTAAGCGTCGCGGCCCACGCGATCGAGATCGTTGCCACCGTAACGATGCTCGCAGGCTCGGGAGACGACAACATGGCCGATGGCCAAGGGACGGCAGCCATGTTCGACGGTCCGCGTGGCCTGGCGGTGGACGCCGACGGCAACGTGTACGTCGCGGACTGGAAGAACCACCGCGTCCGCAAAATCACGCCGAAGGGCTACACGTCGACGCTCTCTGGATCGGGCTCCGGCGAGAGGACGGAGATCGGTGCGTTTGCCGACGGCACAGGCCCGTCGGCGAGCTTCTGGAGTCCAAGCAGCATCGCGGTGAGCACGGACGGCAATCTCATCGTGGGCGACTCGGGCAACAATCGGATCCGCAACGTGACGATGTTGGATGGCACAGCGACGACGCTCGCGGGGACGTCGGGCACGACGATTTTCAATTATCCGCTGGGCGTCGCCGTCGACGCCGCCGGGAACATCTACGTTGCCGACAGTAAGAACCACCGCATCCGCAAAGTGACACCGTTGGGAGCCGTGACGACGCTCGCAGGATCGGGCACGGCCAGCTTCGTCGACGCGACCGGAACCGCGGCAGGTTTCAACGAGCCGGACGGGGTCGTCGTGGACGCCTCGGGGAACGTCTACGTCGCCGACACCAACAACCACCGCATCCGAAAGGTGACGCCGGCCGGCAAGGTGACGACGCTCGCGGGCTCGGGCCGGGCCTTTTCAGGCGACGGCACGGGCTCGGGCGCGTGCTTCAACATGCCCCAGGGCCTCGCGATCGACGCGGTCGGAAACATCTACGTAGGCGACATGGTCAACGAGCTCGTTCGCAGGGTGACGCCTGAGGGCAAGGTGACGACGGTGGCCGGCGACAAGGTGCCCGCGGAGGGCCCCAAAACGCTCGGCAATCCGTGGGGCGTCGCTGTGACCCCCGACGGGATCGTCTACGTATCCGAATGGGCTCGAAGCGCCGTTCGCAAAGTGAGCACGGTCGGTATCGGGCAAATCGCGGTGAGCTGGAGCGCGCCGGGTAAAACGGGCAGCTCGGCGATTACGAGTTACACCGCGTCCGCGAGCCTGGCGGGCTTTCCTACGCGGACCTGCACCACCACCGGCGCGTTGACGTGCACGATTCGCAACTTGAAGAGCGATGTCGCTTACGACGTGTCGGTCACGGCGACGAACGCTGCCGGGACGAGCGGGCCATCCGCGTCCTCTGCGTCCTCGCGCGCGACGCCGAACTGACGCGGCGTTCGGTGTGCGTTTGCGGCGCGCTGTGCCCGCCTCTTTCGTCGGCTCCCTCGAATCGATGGCGTGATCGGGCGCCATCCCGGATGGCCTTCTCCAGAAAGAAGAAGGCGACTACAGTGTCCCTCCGCCACCGCTCACGTGACGGCTCGAAATTCACGCGTACAACGGAAATTTGCACCCCGGCTTGCGCCGCCAATTCGGATCGCCAAGAGACGCTTCGCACTAAAGGACGCCCAAGTAGACGACCTAAACCATTACGAATAGTCCGTACGGAGGAGTGGCCGAGTGGTCTAAGGCACCGGTTTTGAAAACCGGCGATGGGGCAACCTATCCAAGAGTTCGAATCTCTTCTCCTCCGCCACCGTTCCTTCGCGATTCGCGAAGGTGGCACTCCGCTCAAAGCTCCATCGCTTCGATTCGCTCGACTCGGCGAAGCCGTCGGACCTCGATGCGCTGATCGTCGCGTTGATCCGATCGACGAAATCGAGCACGCGCTCGCGCCCGCGCCTTGCGGAAGATGCCGCTTACACAGCTGAGCAGCAGGTCACGCTTCGCCTGCGAGCCAATGGCGTCACTTCGCGAGAAATCGGCTCAATGATGAGCCATATTGCTAACTATTAGCGATGGCGCTAATCAATGCCACGCCATGGGCGCAGCGGATAAACCAAGCCTCGAGGAGATCGAGAGCGTCTTCGCCGCCCTCTCGCACGAAGCGAGGAGGCACATCGTCCTTCTTCTCAGCCACAAGGGCGGCGAGCTTCCGTCCGGCTATCTCGCCTCGCGTTTCCAGCACAGCTGGCCCACGACCACGCGCCACCTGAGCGTCCTCCAAGAGGCCGGGCTCGTCATCGTGCGGCGCGAAGGAAGGAGCAGCGAGTACCGCCTCGATCGCGAGCGCCTCCGCCGTGTCGTTCAGGGGTGGCTTCGGCTTCTGACGCCCCCAACGCCCGAGAAGACTTGGACGTCCAACGGCCCGCGAGCGTTGAGCGAGCTCAAGGCTCGGCACGCGCCCAAACGAAAAGCCTCGAAAGCGAAGACGAAGCCAAAACCAAGCAAGAAAGGCATTTCACCATGAGCGCCGTTCCCAAACTATTTCGCGTGACGCTCGAGACCTCGAACCTCGAGGAGGCGACGACGTTCTACACGACGCTGCTCGGCATCCCGGGCAAACGCCACCCCGGCGCACGTCACTACTTCGACTGCGGCGGCGTCATTCTCGCGATCCTCGATCCGACCGCAGGCGGCCTCACACCGACGCCCGGCCCGAAGTCCATCTACTTTGCGGTCGACGATGCGGACGCCGTGCACGCACGCGCGGCGAAGCTGAAGGCGCTCGCGCCGTTTCAGGTACACGGCCAGCCGGCGAGCGAGCTCATCAAGCGCCCGTGGGGAGAAAAATCCTTCTACGTGACCGACCCGTGGGGCAACGAGCTCTGCTTCGTCCAGGATGGGACGCTCTACACCTGAAGCGACGCGTCACTTCTGGAGAAGCGCGATCCAGCCGTCGAGCCAGGTCTCGTACCAGTCCAAAAACGCGACCTGTTTCGTTCCCGAGCCGAGCGGAAACAGACATCGGCAATCATGAAACCAAACGGTTCCGCGTTGCTCTCCCGTGAGCACGAGCACGTCGAAGCAGCCGCACCCGGTGTGGGCCAGGAGCAAACAGCCGCCCGGGAGTCCGTCCTCGTTTGGCTGGTCGAGCGAAAAGTGCTTATCGCCGTGAGCCCTTTTGGCCAATACGTTTTGCGCGTCCTTATCTCCATAAGGAAACGGCGCCGAGAGCGCGCCCGTGAACTCCGGCGCCTCCGCGATGGCCTCCGCCACGCTGAACATTCCGCAGCCGGGCCCGATGCCTCCGTCCGCGACTTCCGTCACGAATTGGCGATAGTCGGAAGGTAGCGCGACGTCGTGCTCGCGCTCGATCTGCGCGACTGCGGCGTCCGTCGCGCAGGACCACTTGCGGTGGTGCGCGAGCCATTGTTCCCAGTACGAACCAAATTTGGCGGGCGCGCGATCCGACGAAAGCAGCTCGTCACGCTTCTTGCGGATCGCGTCGAATCGGGTTGCCACGAGAGAGAGAGTATCAGCTCCTTTACCGGGCGCGGACGGGTGTTGGACAAAATGGGTTCATCGGAGCGACGCGCGCGTCGCCATTACCTCTTTTCCCGGAAGGGTCTAGGCGATCAGAACGAGGATTTGTGTCTGATGCTCGTCGATTCTCATAAGCAAGTCGAAATCGCATATCGAATTGCGTCTATCCGCCCCTCGCAATCGTCGCCGCGCCTCGTGAACGCGCGTAACGTGCGAGCCGCGTGATCCCTCCGATCCTGAAAAAAGCGGCGCGATGGACCCTCCGCGTCCTCAAGTGGGCATCCTTGGCGCTCGTCTTGGCCATCCTCGTGGTGGTCGTCGACGGTTGGCGTGCGTTCGGCCATCGGGCCGAAGGTGCTCGCCGCGCGCGCATGGAGCGCTCGCCGCAATGGAAAGACGGCCATTTCGTCAATCCTCAGCCGCTGGTGAACGACGTCGTCGGCTCGCTCACGGGCTGGCTCGACGCGAGCCCCAACGCGAGCCCCAGCGAGCCGCTCGCGACGCAAATCGTCGATCCCAAAACGTTCGAAACGTTGCCTGCGACGGGGCTCCGCATCACATGGCTTGGACACGCGTCGATGCTCATCGAGATCGACGGCGTGCGCATTCTGACAGACCCGATGTGGAGCGAGCGCGCCTCACCTTTGACGTGGCTCGGGCCGCACCGCTGGTATCCGCCTCCCATCGCGCTCGAACGCCTCCCCGCGATCGACGCGGTCGTCGTATCGCACGATCATTACGATCATCTCGATTATGCGACGATCGTCGCGATGAAAAACTGGGATACGCAATTCATCGTGCCCCTCGGCATCGGCGCGCACCTCGCCTATTGGGGAATTCCGGAGTCGCGCATCGTCGAGCTCGATTGGTGGGATCATGCACGCGTTCGCGATCTCGACGTCGTTTGCACGCCGGCGCGTCACGCGTCGGGTCGCGTTCTCATCGACAAAGACGCGACGCTTTGGGCCGGTTATGCGCTCGTCGGCGCGAAACACCGCGTCTTCTTCTCCGGCGATACTGGCCTCTTTCCCGCGATGAAAGACATCGGTGAAAGACTCGGACCTTTCGATGTTTCGATGATCGAGACTGGCCAATATCACGCCGCGTGGCCCGATTGGCATATCGGGCCCGAGCGGGCCGTCGTCGCGCATCGGATGGTGCGAGGGCGCGTCATGCTGCCGGTGCATTGGGCGCTCTTGACGCTCGCCTATCACGGCTGGACCGAGCCCGTCGAACGGGTGCTCGCCGAGGCGAAAAAGGCGGACGTCAAGGTCATGACGCCGAAACCGGGGCAGAGCATCGAGCCCGATGGCGAAGGCGCCGCGCTCGAACATTGGTGGCCGACGGTGCCGTGGAAGACGGCCGAGCAGAGCCCGCTCGTATCGACCGGCGTGCCTTAGCGCGGAAATCGAGGCACCATGCGGCGCCGATGCATTCGCCGGACGCGGAACGAGTCGTAAAACGCGCGCCCATTGTCGTGTGGTCCGCGGGGCTTATGGTCGTCCTGAGCGTCGCCAGCTGCCATCGGGATTGCCGCCGTTCGGCGCGCGATCACAGCGCTGAGGATTCGGGCGCAGCGTCGAACGAGGCGAGCTCGGGCGACGATCCCATCGCGCTCGGGGCCGATGAACCGGTGGGTATCTCGTCGACGTTGATCGATCTGGAAGCCGTCCCGGCCGAAGCCAAAGAGATGACGCGCGCGCGGTTGTGGATCGTTCGTAAAGGGCAGTGGGGCTGGGCCGGCTTCTCCGACGCGGTCGCGAAGATTGCCGCGCAGGAGCCCAAAGCGGCTATCTGGTTCAAGATAGAGCACGAAGGAAAACCGGTCCTGCTGCTCACGGCGCTCGACGGAAAGCTCGAAGTCGCACCCGTCGACGTCCTCAAGGGCGATCTCGTTGAGAAAAAGATCGCGCGCGATGCGACGGACGCGGCGCGCTTGGTCGAAGTCCTCGGTCCTGACCGCGAAAGCGACGCGTCCATCGCAGCGCTCGAAGGACGCGAACGCGAAGTCGAGGCCGGCCGGCTCGTCGCGCCGTTCTGGCCGGATACGACGACGCTCGAGAGTGGCGAGTTCGTCCCGGCCGGTCCTTTCCGCGATCAACGGGTCGAAGGGAGCTACCTCCTCCCCGAGCGCCACGCGCTCGGCGTCGAAGCCATGGCGCGAACGACGGATAAGTCGATGTCGAACATCGCGGAGCAGTGTTATCTCCTCGCGCGATCGCAAATCGCGAAAGCGAAAAAGGTCGGCGATTTGCCACGCCTATCGACGGGCGCGCCGAACGGGCAAGCGCGCGCGGAAATGCAGAGCGTCTTCCTCGTCTTCCCGGCGTGGATGGCCCTCGAGATCGAGCGGCGCGCGCACGATCTGGATGCGTCGAAGTCGACGATCATCGCCGCGGCAATTTCGATCGGATTGCCGCAAATCGAAAAGCCGTAGCTCCGCGCGAAACGCGGCGCTCCTGCGCCCGCGCCGTCTGGATCGCCCGCGACCGTGGGACATGTGGGATCCGGAGCTACCCTGGATCCTCGAGCCGCTCACGACGGTCGCTTCGCCGCGATCCGTTGCGCGAAATGGCTCGCTTTTCTGCCACTTCGACGCACCACGCGAGGCGCAAAATTCCGCGGAACAGCGCGTGCACTAGGCCAAGGGACGCGCACTCGCGACGGAATGAACCCATGGCGAAAGTAATTATCGTCCAAAATCCGTATCACGAATACGCAACGCGATTCATCGAGCACATTTACGGCCAATACGGCTATCGCGCGGTTTGCTACTTCACCGACCGAAAGCGCCGCGCCTACGAAGCGGACAATTATCCGATCTTCGAATCGAACGCCGTCGCGGCGCGCTTCGATGTCGAGGGGATCGATCTGCCGACCCTGGGCGCCCGAATCGCCGCCGAGTACGACGCGGCCGCCGTCATTCCGTACAACGAGGAGTGCGTCCTCGCCGCCGCCGAGCTGGGATCCATCCTGGGAATCGAATGGAACGATCTCGCCGTCATGCGACGGTTCCGCGACAAGTTCGCGCTAAAGGAGCATCTACGCCAAAAAGAGCCGACGTTGCGCGTCAACGCCTCGTTCCGAGTGCGCTCTCTGAAGGACGTTTACGCGCATGGCGAGCCGCCCTTTTCGCGTTATGTCATCAAGCCCAATTCAGGATTCGGTAATCGCAATATCGGAATCTTCGACCATGCGAGCCCGCGCGCCGAAGTCGGGGCGTTCATTGCGCGCGCAGCGGGCGCGCCGCTCGTCCTCGAGGAGTTCGTCGGCGGACGCGAATACTTCGTCAACGGACAGACGAACGCCGCCGGCGAACCGGAGGTGGTCGCGATTTTCGAGTATGCACGCGTCGCCGCGAACGGGCGGGCCAATCTCGATTATCAGACGCACCTCGTTCGCCACGACTCGAGCACCTTCACCCTGCTCGCCGACTACGCGAAACGCGTCGTCCTGGCCGCGGGCCTATTGCGTTCGCCCTTTCACCTCGAGCTGAAGGTCGATGAGAACGGTCCGTGCCTCATCGAAGTGGGCGCGCGCCTCGCCGGCCATCGCAACGCGTTCGTGTGCAATGCCGTCCACGGCGGAGCGATCGATGTGTTCGACGTCGCCGCGCATTACTACTTGAGCAATCGCGATTACGGCCCGCTGCCGCTCGATTGGAAAACCTACGACGCGATGCACGTGCGCTACGTGAACGGCATCGCCACGAGCACCCGTAAACGCCTCGACGCGCGCGGCATCAAGCGGGTCGAGCGGCTCGCGTCGTTTCAGAGTTGGGCAAAAAAGCCCAACTTCGGGGCACGTTCGGCGCTGACGGTCGACTGCTTGACGATGCCTTGGAGCGTCGTCCTCGCCGCGCCGTCCAGCGCGCGGCTCGACGAGGACGAAGCGCTCGTGAGGTCGGAGCTCGCGCGCGCCGCGGCGCCGCTCTCGCCCGAGGTGGCCGCGAGGCGTGTGGGCATGTTCGCGCTCCGCGCAAAACGGGCGCTAACCTGGCAGGTTCAGCGGCATACGAAGCCGGAACGGCCCGAGCCTGGCCCGCCGGGCGGCAAGCGCATGCTGCTTTCACTCCTCGAAAAGCGAGCGCTCTTCACGCGTCGCAAAATCATTCGCAAGCTGCAAGAGGCGCAAGTCGGCCGGCGCTTCACGGCCCAAGTCGAAGTCCTCTCGCCCGAGCGGGTGAAAGTCGCGACCGAAATGCTCGATTGGGCACGACGCTATCTCGGGCAACCGCATCCGGAGCTCGGTCGCAAAGGGCCGGTCTGCCCTTTCATCGCGAAAACGCTCGCGGCCAATCGCTTCTTCATTACCGTTCACGATGAAGTGGGCCGCTCCACCGCGCGCATTCGCGATATCGTTTTATCGCACGCCGACGCATTCCGCGTTCGTTATCCCGTGAAGAAAGAGGCGGCGGCCAGCCTCCTCCTCGTCATGCCCAAAGTCGCCCCCGGCGTCCTCGACGAAATTCACGACGAGACGAAGACGCATTTGATGAAGCGAAAGTTGATGATGGCCGCCATTCACCCGGAGTCGACCCGGCCGGCCATTTGGAACCCGAGCTTCCCCGTCCTTCGCGCGCCGATACCGTGTTTTGCAATACGGCATATGGTCGTCCAAGACATCGTATTCGTCGGCCACAACCGCGAGGCGATGCTCACCTACCAGCGGCACTTCGGCGACCTTTTCACCAAAGGGAAAGTGTCGAACGAGTTCGGCTATGTCGATATGTACCACGACGCTCGCTCGCGATTTCGGATGATCTGAAGGGCGCGATCCCGCGCGCCGCCGCTTTCGCGAGCACCGCGGCTCATGCTAGCCATGGCACGGAGCTCCGTGACCAAGCCGCCGCCGCTAGCCGAGACTCGACCCGTGCCCATTCCGCTTGGACCGCGACTGCATCGCGTCCTCGAGGTCGCCTATCGTGCGCGCCGTCCGGTACTTCTCGAAGGGCCGACCGGCATCGGCAAGAGCGAAATCGTCCGAGGCGTCGCGAACGGGCTCGGCATCGAAACCGTCGTGCTCGATCTCAGCTTGCTCGAGCCGCCCGATCTGGTCGGCCTCCCCGTCGTGCAGGACGGACGCACGGTGTACGCGCTGCCGCAGGTGCTCCCGCGCGACGGTGCCGGCATTTTGATGCTCGAGGAGCTCAATCGCGCCGAGCGCTACATCCAGCAGCCGGCTCTGCAGCTGCTCACCGCAAGGCGCCTCCACGAATACGAGCTGCCGCCAGGATGGGTGTGCTTCGCGGCCATCAATCCGGAGACGGCCGAGTATCAAGTCACGTCGCTGGATCGCGCGCTCCGTGCGCGTTTTTTGAATCTTCACGTCCGCGCCGATCGCGCGTCGTGGCTCGCGTGGGCCCAAACGAACGGCGTGCACGCCGGCATCGTCGCGCTCGCGCAAGCGCACGAGCGCATCCTCGACGACGTCCCGCCGCGCACGTGGACGTACGCGTCGCACGTGCTCGCGTCGCTCACGCCCGCCGAGCTCGCCGACGGAATCCTCGTCCGCGATGCGCTCGGCGGTTACTTGCCGCCCACATGGGTCGAAGCGTTGCTCGCCTCGAAGGACGCATGGAGCTTGCGCCTCCCGTTCGACGTTCGCGCGCTTTTGGCCGACTACGCCGTGGGCTCCGCGCTGGCGCGCGAGATTGCGACCTTCCGCGAGCGCGGGCAAACCGATCGACTCGACGAGCTCACGCAAAGGCTCGCGCCGCTTCTCGAGGGGCCCGAGGCGGGCGTGCTCGTCGCGCAGAAACACTTCGCGCTCGCATCGTTCGAAGCGTTGATCGCCGATCTCCCGGGCGATCACCGCGAGCGACTCCAAGAAGCGCTCGGCCGCAATGCGACCGCCGCCGCGCTCATCGACGTGCTCCCCACCGAGCTATTGCAGAATTACGTCGGCAGCGCGGCCGAGCGAAAGATCCTCGCCTGGCGCGCCGATCCCATGAAGCATCATCGCCTCGCGCTCGTGATCACGGCGCTTCGCGCGCACATGGAACAGCCCTCGCGCCTCGCCGAATTGAAGCGCAGCAACGTCGTGCGAACGAGCCTCGGGCATCTTTTGACGCAGATCCCCGAGAAGCACGCGATGCCGCTCGTCGACACATTGAAGCGAATCGGCGTGACGCCGGTGCGCCCGCAATGACGAAATGAGCGGGGGCGGCGAAATCAAAGATTGGCTCGACGCATTTTTACGCGAGCCGGGTTTTTTGGAGCGTTATCCCTATTACGCGGCGATCTTGGCGAAGTTTCTCCCGGTCGCCGATCCGTCCGTCAAGCGAATGGCCGTTTCGCTGTATGATGCACGCTTCTTCCTGCACGTGAACGTCGAGTCGTTCCTCGACGAGCCGCAGTACCTTCGCGGCATTTTGCTGCACGAAGTGCATCACGTCGTTCTTGGGCACCTCACGCACCCGAAGTTCGAAAATGTGAGCGAGCCGGAGCTCATGGAGCTTGCGGTCGAAATGTCGGCCAACGAATACATCGAAGAGCCGCTCCCTTCGCCCATCACGTGGCGTGCGTACGCCTCGGCCGGCATACGCGCGGGGCAGAGCACGATGGATCGCTACGAGCGACTCTTGGCGACGCTGCGCGCGACGGGGACGCGCCCAAGACCGCAGCCCGGCGAAGGCGGCGGCGAGCGCGGCTCTCTCGACGACCATCGATTTTTGCGCCAAGGCGAACGCGCCGCCGGCGGCGTGACGCAAACGAAGCACCTCATCGAGCGCGCGCTGAAGGCCGCGCCGCCGCCCGCACGCGATGAAATGGGCGACGGCGATCGCCGCTTCTTGCTCGCGGGGCGCACGCCGGGGCGCATTCTCGAAGATCTCACCGGCACGCTCGCCAAGCCCGAGCACTACGTCGATTGGAAGACCGCGCTTCGCATGTTCGTCGCGCGGGCGCGCGCGCCGGTCCACACGTACGCGCGTCCGAGCCGGCGCTTTCCCGGCAGCGTGGGCCAGCTTCCGGGACGCACCTACGCTCCGCGCGCGATCGTGAAGCCGCGCATCGTCGTCGCCATCGATACGTCGCTCAGCATGACGCCGAGCGAGCTCGCCGAAATCGGCCGCCAGCTCGCGCGCGTTGCCTTTCATGCGACGTTGACGATCGCCGAGTGCGACGTCGAAGTTACGCGCGTCTATCCCTTCAACGGCACGCTGCTCGACGTCGCCGGCCGCGGCGGGACGGATCTCCGGCCCGTGTTCGCGCGCGAGCTCCTCGGCGCGACGAAGGCCGAAGGCGTCGTGTATTTCACGGACGGCGAAGGGCCCACGCCCGACGAGCCTCCGCCGGTTCCGACGTTGTGGATCCTCACCAAGCCGCACGAGTTCCGATGCCCTTGGGGCGAACGCGCCTGGCTCGGACGCGGCCCGTTCGCGCGTGCAAAGCCGCGCGTAAGCGCCAAACGCTGATTCACGAATTGCCCATTAGCGCGCGCCCGCGATTCTCTCGCCAGTAAACGAACGCGCTCGAACACAATCGAACGCGAATGCCATTTGGGGTGGATCACCGTTGCCGGATCGGGCCCGATCCACCGTAAAAATAAGGCGATCGTGATGCGATCGCGATCATTTTTCTGAGCCGTGATCCGTTGCACCGGCGACTACTCAACACTCGTCCGAAACACGTCGTCGGCAATCGTCGAACCACGTGCGGCACGGTCTCGAAAAAAGGAGTCGTCATGTCCCGCTCGCTTCGCGTTACGCGCTCGCACCTCTCGCTCTTCGTCGCCCTCGCCGTGACCGCGGCCGGGTGCTCCTCGTCTTCGGAGGAAGCGACCTCCGAGAGCGCCGTCGCGAAGCTCGAGCCGGCCGCGTGCGCCGCGGCGCCGGAATGGGCCCCGAACGTCGCGTATGCGACCGGCTCGGCGGTGCGTTACGAGGGGAAGGTCTACAAGGTCATTCAGGGCCACACGAGCCTCGAAGGGTGGACGCCGGCGATCGTCCCGGCGCTCTTCGAGCCGACCGATTGCGCGCCCGGCACGCCGGATCCGGGCAATCCCGGCACGCCCGATCCCGGGAACCCCGGCACGCCGGATCCGGGGAATCCCGGCACGCCGGATCCGGGGAATCCCGGCACGCCCGATCCGGGCACGGGCGACGGAAAGACGGAATATGCCCCGTACTTCTACACGTGGGGCTGGGGCAACGCGGCTTACCCGTTCACGAGCCTGGTCGACATGAAAGCGAAGTCGGGGCTCGACGGCGTGACGCTCGCGTTCGTGATCGCCGCCGGCAACAGCTGCGCGCTGAGCAACGACGGGACGACGAACATCATCGAGACGCAAATGATGGCCGACATCCAAGCGTTCCGATCGAGCGGCGGAAAAATCAAAGCGTCGTTCGGCGGCGCCACCGGGACGTACCTCGAAGTGGCCTGCGGCTCGGCGTCCGCGCTCGAAGCGGCGCTCGAAGGGTTCGTCACACGAACGGGGATTTCGGATCTCGATTTCGACGTCGAGCAGTGGCAGGCGATGAGCCCCGAGATCAACAAGAAGCGCGCGGAGGCCTTCAAGTCGCTTCAGACGAAGCACCCCGAGGTTCAAGTGTCGTTCACGCTCCCCGTGATGCCGAGCGGCCTCGTCGAAGTTGGCTACGACAACGCGGCGGGCGTCGTGCGGGATACCGCGCAGGCCGGCGTTCGCGTCAAACACGTCAACTTGATGACGATGGATTACGGCAACGTGCAAGGCGCGATGGGCGACCTCGCCATCCAGGCGCTCACGTCGGTGCACGGGCAGCTCAAAAATATCTTCGCCTCGGCGAGCGATGCGCAGCTCTGGTCGATGCTCGGCGCGACGCCGATGATCGGCCAAAACGACACCGCCGGAGAGGTGTTCTCGCTCGCCGATGCGCGGAACCTCACGAGCTTCGCCAAACAAAAGGGGATTGGTCTCGTCTCGTTCTGGGCCATAAACCGTGATCAGCCCGGCGCCGGGTTGGCCTTGTCGAGCGGCGTAAACACCGCGCCGTTCGAGTTCCACAACGTCTTCAAGGCGGTGAAGTAACGCGCGCCGACGGTCTGGGACGGGTGATGGATCGGTGACGGGGCGTGCGCCCGAGGGACGAGCTGAAGGCGGCGGCGCGCGCGACCCTGCACTGGAGTGCAGTGCGGCCTAAAACGCCGCACTAAAAGCTGCACCGACGGCTCGTTCGGAGGGCGCGATCGGCCGCGAAAGGGCCACCTTCGTGTTACCCTTCGAAGATATGTCGGGCCGGGGTGTTCAGTACGACGTCGATTCGGTGCTCAAGAACGCACCGTCTCGCACCGCACTGGGAAACTACCGCCTTATCGCGAAGTTGGGGAGCGGTGGGCAGGCCGACGTGTACCTCGCGGTGGCGCAAGGTCCCCTCGGGTTGAATCGGCTCGTCGTCATCAAGCGGCTCAGGAGCGATCTCGAAACGCACGGCGAGCTCGTCACGATGTTCGTCGACGAAGCGCGACTCGCGGCCCGCCTCTCGCACCCGAACGTCGTGCACACGTACGAAGTCGGCGAGGTCAATGGCTCGTACTTCATCGCGATGGAGTACCTCGATGGCCAGCCGCTCGACACAGTCCTCCGCGCGCCCGACGCTTCGAAGACGTTCACGCCGCGCATGTGGGCCGCGATCGCATCGGAGGCGCTCGCCGGACTCCAATACGCGCACGAGCTCTGCGATTACGACGGCACGTCGCTCGAGATCGTCCATCGCGACGTATCGCCGCACAACGTGTTTTTGACGTACGACGGCGAGGTCAAGCTCGTCGATTTCGGTATCGCGAAAGCGACGTTGAACACGACGCGCACCGAGACCGGGATCCTCAAAGGCAAAGTCACGTACATGGCCCCCGAGCAAGCGGGCGGCAACGTCGATCGCCGATCGGACGTGTTCTCGCTCGGTATCTGTCTTTGGGAGGCGCTCACCGGCACGCGGCTCTTCGTCGGCGACGCGATGCGCGTGCTCAACAAGTTGCTCTTCGAAGAGATCCCGCGCCCCTCGTCGGTCATGCCGTCGCTCGATCCGCGCCTCGACGCGATCGTCGCGCGCGCCCTCGAAAAAGAGCCGGCCGCGCGCTTTCAGTCGGCCGAAGAGATGAAAGATGCGCTCGACGCGTACGTGCGGGCGACGGGCGATGGGATTCGGAAAGCCGATATCGGTAAAGCGGTATCGACGCTGTTTCGCTCCGTGCATGAATCCGTGCGCGAGCAAATTCACGTGCACATGGCGAACCTCGGGAACCTGTCCGAGAGCAACGTGCGCGCTTTGTCCGACTCGCAGCCTTCATCGCTCCCCGAGCTTCGGATGCTCGGTTCGGTGAGCGGGCGCTTCACGTCGCAGCCGCCGACGGCGTCGCGCGTGATCGAGTCGGTGAGCCTAAGGCGCGCCCCTCCCCAGCGGCGCTTTTTGGGGCCCGTCGTCGGCGTGATGCTCGTGGGTGCGGTCATCATGGGTGCGGTCGCCGTGCGCGCTCGCCTGCGTGAGCGGACGGCTTCGTTGGCCGCGAGCGCCGCTCCGGCTCGAGCCACGACGGTGCTGAGCCTGACCAGCGATCCTCCCGAAGCGCTCATCGATTGGAACGGGCAACCGATCGGGCGCACGCCGATTCGCGTCGATTTACCGCCCGGGACGCAGACTTTGATCCTCACGAAAGAGGGTTATTACACCGAGACTCTTCGCATCGATTTGCCGGCGGGCGCGGTCAACGCGGTCGAGCGATTGGCCACGCTGCGGGCGAAGCCGGCCGCATCTGCGTCGACGCAACCCGCGGCGATCCACGTGCCGAAGCCGAAGCCCGGTCGCCCGTCGGGGTCCGCCGCGCCGGGCTCGAACGGCGCGACGACGGCTCCGGCAAACGCGGGACCGGCGTCGACGTCGACGTCGACGCTGGGGCCGATCGCGCCGAAAGATTCGTGGTGAGCTTACCGACTCGTTTTCGACGCGTTTACGCGAGCGAGTAAGGCCCTTCGGCGCCGCACGCGGCCGCCCGCGAAAAGCGCAAAGAGCGCGCCCCACGTAATCCACGCGCCGTCGCGATCCGACGCCGACGCATGCGCATTGCACACATTGCACGATCCCGGTTCATCGGCCGGGCGGGGAGGCGGTGGAGCGGCAGCGCACGCTTTCGCCGCGTTGCACGTGGTGCCGCCGAAGCAGTCCTCGCTCGACTCGCACCGCTCGCGGCACGTCCCGTCGGGCGTGCAGGTATACGGACTGCAATCGGCCGTGTGCCCGTCCAAGAACGACAAGACGTGGTCGTCGACGCAGCGCACGTGCAGAGGCGAAAGGCACGCGCCGAGGCCGTCGCACCGGAAATCGGCTTCCGTTTGGTCGCCGCACTTCGAGCAATCCTGCTTGGGCGAATAGAGCTCGCAGGCCCCCGCGCCGTCGCATACGCCGTCGCGCTGGCACGTGCAGGCTCCATCGTCCGGGCACTGATCGTGCGGATCCAGCCCCTGCGTGACGTTCGCGCACTTGCCGTCCGCGGCGCCGGTGAGCTTCGAGACGCACGCACGGCACAGACCGTCACACGACGAATCGCAACACACGCCGTCGACGCAAAAGCCCGACGCGCAATCGGCCCGCGCACGGCAGGCGACGCCCGGGCTAAGAAGGCAAAGGCCACTTTTGTCGCAAAAATGGCCGCCCGCGCAGCTGTCCAAGTCCTCGGCGTCGACGACCGGCGTGCAGAGGCCGGGCGATGCTCCATTGCACGACTCGCACGTTCCGCAGGGCGACGCGCAACAGACGCCGTCCGTGCACACCGAAGTATCGCATTCCGCGCCGGCGGCGCAGCTTCCGCCATAACGATGCGCTTCCCACGTGTCATTCAAGTACGCGCCGTTGCCGAATCCACCATAGAGCACGACGCGCCTTCGCTTTTCATCGTACGCCGTCGCGTGCGCGCTCCTCGCGGCGGGGCCGGCCGACGCGTTGGCCGACGCGTTGGCGAGGGGCTGCCACGACGTGCCGCTCCAATCCCACGCCTCGGTCGAAGCGCCGGATCCGCCGAAGAGAAGCCCGTGATGGCGCGCCGAATCGTAGGTGAACGTGCTGCTCGATCGGCGAGCCGGCGCGCTCGGCGTTACGATTTGCGCCCAGGCCGTTCCGTTCCAAGTCCATGTGTCCGAGAGCGGCTGCCCGTGCGTGCCGCCGAAGAGCACCGTGAGCGCGAGCTTCGCGTCGTAGTCCATCGCGTGGCCGGCGCGCGGCGGGCCGCTCGCTTTCGACTGCCACGCGGCGCCGTCCCATTCCCAAGTATCGCCGAGGTCGGCGCAGCTCGTCGTGGCGCAGCTCGTGCCGCCGAACAACACGACTTTCGCGCGGGCGCTGTCGTACGCCATCGCGTGATCGAAGCGCTCGCTCGGCATCGTCGCGGCGCAAGACAGCGAGCGACACAACGCTTTCCAACTCTTTCCGTCCCATTGCCAAGTATCGCGCAATGCCGAATTTTGGCCTTGGCCTCCGAAGAGCACAGTCACGCCGCGCGCAGCGTCGTAGACCATCGCGTGGGCGAAGCGGGCCGGGGGACGCGACGCGGCGCATGCCGCATCGAGGCAGACCGCCGTCCACGCCGTGCCGTTCCACTCCCAAGTTTCGTTCAATGGCGACGTCGCCGACAGCCCTCCGAAGAGCACCGTTTTGCCGCGTTTCGCGTCGTAGGCGAGGGCGTGGCCCGAGCGCGCGCCCGGGCCGGGACCGCGGTTTTCCCACGCCAGCGTCTCCGTGGGTGCGCTGTCGAAATGGACTTGCGTGCTCACGGCGCCATCGATGAGCGACTCGCCACCGACGTTGATTTCGTGCGGCACGCTATCTTGAAATCGTGCGTCGTCCCGACACGCGCCGAGCGACGCGAACGCGAGGATCGCGCACGCGGCGGATGCGGTCGTCGTTGCCATAGGATTGAGCCGTGCTCGCCGTCGCATGATCAGCTCCGCCGCTCTCGCCGCTCACGCCGCTCACGCCTGAAGCGTCGCAACGCGAGAGGCAGCCACGCGGCGAGCCCGATCGCGACACCACCGGGCGGAACGGGCGCACGCGCTGCCCGCCCCGGCGCGAGGGCCGCGACGGCACACCCGTCCGATGGGACGCTCGGCGGAGGAGGAGGAGCGACGCATTGCCCGCTCGCGTTGCACACGCGCGGATCGGCGCATTCCGCGCTCGATTGGCAAGTCTCGAAGCACGCGCCCTCCGCCGTACATCGGAATGGCGTGCAGTCGCGGTTCGGTCCTCCGGCCAGCGGAATGAGCTGATGATCGCCGTCGCAGCGCACGGGCATCGTCGTCCGGCAGGTGCCGATGCCGTCGCACTCGTTGCCGAACAGGCCTTGTCCCTCGGAGTCGCAGCCTGGGCACGGCGTCCCTTTTGGATAGAGGCGGCACGCGCCGGCGCCATCGCATTCACCGTCCAACCCGCAACCACACACGTCGGTCTTGGCGCATTGATCGTGCGGATCGACGCCCGCCTTCGCATCGCCACACACGCCGTCCGGTCCGCTCGATTTCAGGCTGGCGCGGCACGCCTGGCACGTCCCTTCGCACGCCGTCGCGCAGCACACGCCGTCGACGCAATGGCCCGATACGCAATCGCCGGCCCACGTGCACGCCTGACCGTCCACGCGGCGACAGCGCCCGCTGCCGTCGCACGCGCTCGTGCCGTTGCACGACGGATCCTCCGCTCCGAGAACGGGGACGCACACGCCCGCAAGTGCGGTATTGCAGGCCTCGCAGCTTTGGCAATTGGCGTTACAGCACAATCCATCGACGCATTGGCCCGTATCGCACTCGTCGCCCGATGCGCATTTTACGCCTAGGCGTTGATGGCGCCACGTATCCTGTAAGAACGTATTGCCAAATCCGCCGTGCGCGATGAGCTGGCGATGCAAATCATCGTGCGTCAGCGCGTGCGCCGTTCGCCCCGGCGGGGGATTCGGATCTTTCTCCTGAATCCACTGCGCGCCGTCCCATTGCCATGTATCGGAAAAGTTCGTCGCGCCGCCGGCTCCGCCGAAAAGGAACGTGGCGCCCGCCTTCGGATCATAGGCGAGCATGCCGTAGGCGCGGGCAGCGGGGTGTACGGCCCGCGGCATCGCCTGCCACGTCGTGCCGTCCCATTCCCATGTATCCGAGAGCTCCGCGTTGCCGACGCCGCCGAAGAGGACCGTTTTTCCGCGCTTCGCGTCGAAGGCCATGGCGTGACGAGAGCGCGCGCTCGGCGTGATCGTGCCGTCGGGCACTTTCTTCGGAAACCATCGGGCGCCGTCCCATTCCCACGTATCGTCGAACAGCGTTCCCCCTTGTTGGCCACCGAAAAGGACGATCACATTTCGCGCGCTGTCGTACGCGAGCGCGTGCGCGAAGCGCGCCGGCGGCTGAAGCTGGACGCAGGGCGGCTGCGTGCACGCCTGTGTCCAGTGCGCGCCGTTCCATTGCCAAGTATCGCCGAGGGCGACGTTGTTGCCGCTCGTTCCACCGAACAAGAGCGACGTTTTCCGCGCGGCATCGAAGGCCAAAGCGTGCGCCGATCGCGCCTGCGGGCGCACGTTCATGCACGCGGCGTCCACACACGCCTCCGACCATCGGCTCCCGTCCCATTCCCAAGTATCGTGAAGGACGAACGCGGCGCTTGCCGCCTGGAGCCCACCGAAGAGGACGACGCGCCCGCGACTCGAGTCGAACGCGAGCGCGTGCCCGTCGCGCACGCCGGGGCGCACCGGTTTTCGACGCGCCCAAGCCGTGCCGCTCCACTCCCACGTTTCGCCGAACGTGTCACCATGACGACGCGCTGCCGTGCGGCGTCGTACGCCATCGCGTGCCCGGATTGCGCGCGCGGTATATCGCCGCTGCAGACGCCGGTGCACGCATTCTTCCAAGCCACGCCGTTCCAATGCCAAGTATCTTTTTCGAGTGTCACGTCGGCCGATTCGCCGCTGAACAAGACGCCGGCGTGAACCGCGGCATCGAAGGCCATCGCATGGCCAAAGCGCGCCGACGGCTTCGTCACATTGCACGGCGCGGCGGTGC
>JADMIO011135726.1_pt1 | contig 99372 bp, 83 predicted proteins | sample 8958161 | NCBI WGS metagenome assembly JADMIO01 (sample SAMN16585339, study PRJNA669376) | soil metagenome | isolation source: Crop rotation soil | place: USA: Cullars Rotation, Alabama | collected 2011
CGACAACTTGTCCACGTGGAATTCTAAGCTTAGGATCCCAATGTGCTGGAAAGTTCCCCTTAGGCTTGAACCAGTTCTGAGTTCCGTTAATTACAGGCTGTACGAGCGGTAGCGCGGGGGCGATGAGAATCATGACCGCTGACGCAACAACTCCCAGTTGCTTAAGTGCTGCGAGCCGCGCAAAAGCATCAAAACCAACCCATGTAAATGCGAATAACCACAGAAACAAAACCTCTCCAAGAGCTCGTGTCAATCGGTTCCTAACAATTAGCCCTCTGCGTTCCGCGGTTGCGCCCGGAGGCATGCGAAGATGAGCTGCTTCCTGCCAGAGGCAAGAGACAAGCAGTATCACTACGGATAGTATCGCATATGGAGCCATGCCTGGAAGGCGCACAAATAATATTGTTGTGAACAGCAAGCTTAGCCAACTAATTACAGCAATCGAAGAGACGTGCTCGCTCTTACCAGGCTCAGGCGCCAGCCAGAATGAGAGTGAGCATGGGACAACTGCTAGTCCGAAAAGAGCGGCAGGCAAGATCCACCATACAGCGGTTTGCAAAAGAGCACTGTCGATCGGTGGCGGACCGAGTCCGACGAGATCAGCAATTCCCCTTAGTGCGCCCAAAATAAATAGAAGCAAGCCGAACAGAACCGCATGTACCGAGAAGAAGTTGCGCCACAGAACACCAAGATTTTGCCGAAGGTCCGCACTGCCTGCTCCATGCAGGTAGTTAGCATTCTCCCGAAGCCAATGAATCTGCGCAGATGCTGGATTTGAAATTACGTCGCAAACCTTTCCGGCGACATCTGCGGCCGTCGCACCTAAAGTCTGATAGAGTCGGCCGACGAACGCTGCGATATATCCGCCTCCCGAAACACTGGCCATGAAATCGATCTTCTTAAGCAACCCAGTGGCCGCTAAAGATTGAATGACACCAAGGCAAAATGTGGAACTACGTAACCCGCCACCAGACAAGGCCAGACCCACACAATCGTTCGGCAAAGGCGCATAAGCTAATTGTTCATCGGACAAAGTAGAAGAACTTGCAATCCCTGCGGCGCGTTCTCGTCGCATTGAGATCAAAGTTGATTCGATCGTTTCCAATTCGCGCGGATACTCTCTTGAGTCCGACAAAATAGTATCGGCGGCTTTTTCACTGACCATGAACGTTGGGGTGACAATAAAATAGCCAGGAATCATTGGAAAGATCGATGCATCAACAATACGAAGATTTCTTACGCCATGGACCCGAAACTTGCTGTCAACAACCGCGATATCAGTAAGTTTTGAAGGATCTGACTTCCACGCATCGCTCCCGATACGACAGGTACCACAAGCGTGATGCCCCCAGGCCTCATTGCGAACCCACGTTGAGATTTCTTCATTTTCACCGGGCTGGATCTCAGATCTAAAAATGGGACGCTCACGATTTATTTCGCCATTCAATTTGCGAACGTACTCGACGCCATCCACGACGGCGGCCAAATCATCGTTTGCTTCCGCGCTTCCGTCAAAGTAATTGAAACAGATCTTCGGAGCATCGAACGGATTGAGCGACTTTAACCGCACAAATCCTCTGTTGTTTTTTGTGTAAGCCTTAAGGATGACCCAGCTCCATAGTTGACCGTGAGCTTTGGACTCCTGATTGGCTATCTTTTTGTAATAGAGCTCGTTAGACCAGTTCCAGTAATAGCCGCGAAATGCCACCGGCGCGCCGAAAATGAATAGATCAGCCTCGCGCTCATTGAGTTTCTTGGCAGTCTTCGAACGGCGCGTTATGGCGAGCGTGCCACCGTTTGTCTGATAGAGCCCGCCTTCTTTCCAATTTTTATAAGAAGCATCGTTAGCGTCGCCCGGAGTAAAAGAAACGCCTTCCAGTGTGTTGAGTGGAGACTGTAATTCGCTGATGACCGACACTTCGTAGCGATCTTGCAGATTCTTGCCGACGCCCGGCAATTCGATGATGTCTGCGACCTTACTGCCATCCGCTCCTACCAAACCGATGTTCTGTTTGTTCTTCGACAGGGGCAGAATTTCCTTCGGATCTCCGATACCACTCAGCATGAGCAGTTGTGGTGTATTAAACGACCCGCCACTTAGGACTACTTCGCTTCGGGCAAAGATGCGCACAACTCTATCTTTGTATTTCTCCCAGACCTCCTCACTAGACATCGAACGTATCGCACTGGCTTCGTACAAGTGCTCGCCTTCAACTGCTTCGACACCGATTGCTATCGGTACTCCGTCAATACCTTTTTCGAAAAGAATTCGTGTTACATGGATATTTTGAAGGATTGATAATCGATCCGGCACTTTCTCTCGCGTAGATATCAGGAACTCTCGAACTCCGGTTCTGCCGAGGTCCAAGGTCGACTCATCGTTTTTGTTGTTAGTGCCGATTGGTATCAGAAACACGCTCTCAGGAAAGGCTCGGCGCGTGTTCATATCGTTAATGTCTAAAAACTGAAGAATGCGGCGGTCAAAAAACCATCGTTTAACGGTCGAAATCAGCTTGTTTTCGTGCAACGTTGAAAGGGCTGTCTTAAACAGAAGTTCAAAGAACGCGTTATCTTTTTTATAGATGGAGTGGGCTAGTGTTGGGTCTATCGCAGTCGTCCTTTGCCAGCCGCTTGTACCGTGGCCTCCAAGGTCCAATTGCCCTCTCGGATTAACGAACTTCAGTATTGAACGAAATACCTCATATGCGATGCCGAACGTTTTTTGAAACCAATTCTCGTAATCATCAAGGTATAAACATCGTTCGAGCTTTGCAAAGTAGCCTTGCATCACCTCGGCTCGCCAAGACGTATCGCTCGTTATCTTGGCTATTTCATTCCAATCTCTGTCATTAGGAGCGACAATGATCATTGCATGATGCGCTGTACATCCGCCGAGGGCTGCTGCGCGGGGATAAAAAATACCACGTTGGCGCTCAGCGGTTTCATCATCGCGGAACTTGCTCAATGGTTCTCGGTCGAGAAGGACCTGGTTCCATTTTGAATCCTTCTTTTGCTGTTTGATATCCAAATAATGCCGGACAGAAAACATCCAGCTCATATCCGGATCTTCTGTTGCCGAGCAGTGGTATCCAGGAATTGAATAGATTTCGCCTCGTTTGCTATCTGGAAAATGGGCCGACTTCGATTCTTTTGGGTCGCGGCCCGCTTCGAGCAGCAACACTCGCTTGCCACCTTCTGCTAATCGCGCAGCTAAAGGTCCGCCTCCTGCGCCTGCGCCAACAATGATGTAATCAAACGGTGTTTGATCTCTTTTGCTGGCTTTTTGCAGAACTATTTTTTGTTCAGTCAATGCCTGATTAGCCATATCCGCTTCCTACAAGGACTTCAAAAATACTTTCAGTTGTTTTTTCTCTTCGTCAGTTAGGTTTTCTCCAAACCAGTGACCTCGATCGAGGACAAAATCCGGACACTTGCTGGCGCGCAACAATGGCATTCCAGCTTCTTCATCAAACACACGCAATGCTTCCTGCTCGTTCGGACTGTTGCCGTCGGGCGCGACTCTGAGAATCCCTCGGGTTAGTCCAAGAGCTGCTTCAAGCATGACAAACGGCGGAGATTCAGGATTCATGTTCATAATCAAGTTGACCGGGGTTCCTTTTGGAATTGGTCCGACGTGTAGGTCGCCAAGGTAACCTCGACCAAATAGTCCGCCCAGAACACCCACCGAAAGGCTTGCAATGCCTAAAACCCAGCATATTCCAACGCCCACGCAGGTACGCGCGAAATCTTGTGTCTTACTAAACAACAACCAAGCGCCGAATACGATACCAATAACTGGTATCACCCAGAGCCATGGGTACAATCTGTCGAATTGAGAAACAACAAGAACGATGCACAGAAGGACGGAGATTTTAACGAGAACGAATGAAATCGTTCGAAGCGGCAACGAAGCAAGGAAAAAGAATCCGACCGCGACTAGGAACCACAATCCCCATAGAATGACCGCAGTTCCAAAGTTCCCGAGAATTCCAGCGAACAATTGCCAAATGAACTTTGAAGGAATGTCGATCCACGTTACCTCCGGAATCCGATATATGAAGCCGGGATCACCCCACGCCAAACGCGAGTTCCATCGCAAATCGCCGTCGTGAGGCAATTTGTCAGACGCGCGCAGAGAATTTGTAAGTAGTTTGTCGATCGCATCATCAAACGCGGTAATGCGGCCTTTTACAGACGGGTCGCCGTTATAGATACCCAGCGCATTATTGTGCAGAAACGGAGCTGTCGCCCAAATGCTAACGAGCGAGGCCGGGCGATAATAACCCGGTCCGCCCGCTGGCGGAGTGTATGAGTCATTGAATCCTATCGCATCGCGCTTTACCGGCGAATATGGATTGTAAAAACGGATCGGACCTACCGAAGGCAGTTTCTTGTAGTCTTCCGATGAGAAGTTGTCCCAAATTTGGCCGCGCATAGCATTTGTGCCAACTGCTCGGCCCGAGTTGGTACCGATCAACGTTACAGGGATGCGCACGTCGTTTGAAAGATAATTGCTTTCAAAGAATTGATCTACACCATCTTGCGTCAACCGTGCGGCATTCATGATATGCGTGACATACGTTAGATAAGTACTGGTCTTCTTGAACCGCTCCCAGTCTTCGAAGCGATTCGGTAGCGTCATTGGGGAAATCAGATCGTTTGTCCGCGCAGCAGATCGATTCTGGGCCAATTGCTCATCATTTTTTGACTGCCATTCCGGATCGAATTGCAATAAATACCCGTCAGGTTGCTTACTAGAATGGCAAATTGCACAATTCTTCAGAAATACATCACGGCCTCTGGCTACCAGTTTCTTGTTGGTTTCATTCGCAAAGAATGCCTTTCCCTCGCGCGTATCTTTGAACTTCATCGGGGCCGTAGTTTGAATACCGTAGGAATGTTCCACCGACGCATTTTGCGCTGCGGCCGGACTACGATCCGCAGGCGTTGATCGCGGTTTGGCAGAAAGAGAGAAAAAATCTGCCAACGCTTTTACTCTAAATCTTTGTGTAGTCCGCCAAAATACCGATTGCTCAAGACATGTAGAAATGGCAAACGGCGTTTGAGGTTTGAATCCAATCACCGGATTGTGACAGCGAGCCCATTCCTCAGAAAAAGCGCCAATGTTTAAATAGACTCTCGCGAGAGCGCCCAAGACACCGATACTGTCGGCGCCATCTAAAAGCACCCGAGGTGTGTGACGTGGATTTGTGTCAGCAATTCCGTCTTCGCGCCCGGGCATCAAAAGGTTAGAAGCGCTCTGTTTTTCTGTGGGATTCAAAAGCGCTCGATCGATACGCGCTGGCACCTCAAAAACACTATTGATCGTGTTCGCGTTGTTGATGTGGTCTGTGCTGACCAAGGACGTATCGATGGTGCCTAGCTGCTGACTATTAAGGAAATGGTATAAAAAGTTGTTGCGTTTAGTTCGATTTGCCAAGGTCATTCTAGGGTTCCAGTACTGGTTCCCAATCACTGAAGACATTTCAGACCATTCGGCATTGTTTGGGTCTGCAGGTGGATTGAGCGGATGTGGGCCAACGTGGCAAAACGCACACGTCATCGCCGGGCGGAACGGTCGAACTAGTTCCGGATCAGCAGATACTTTAGTATCAAAGTAAAAAGCATCGTTCTTGGAACTTACGACCCTATCATTCCAGTGCTGCCTTGCTTTTTTGGCGTCATCGCCCGTTCCAAAAAAATCGGGATTGGGAAATAGGCGCATGCCAACGACGCCGCTCGGATACCCGTAGATTGAGTAGTCGACTCCGTCCTTCGGCAATTCTCTGACTATTTTGTCGAATAGCTCTTTGTCCCCCGGCTCGAATGTCCGCATATCTCTGTGTGGATTGTTCGCTCCCTTCATTTGGGGGGGATGTGGGATTTGCGCCAACACTCCATTAGCGAGGTCATCTGGAGGCTGCGTCATTCTCACGTTAGCTTTCGGCGCATCTATGTACAAACCAAGTTCATTCCTCTTAGTTTGCTTTTGAAGTCCCGGCTGATTGATCAATCCCTTATCTTGAAAGCGCGTGTCTCGTTCTCGCGAGTCGAGCATCACCAGAAAATCGTGAAGTCCGTATCCTTTTTGCTGTAACCAATTCCAGAACGTCTCATTACCTTCTGCCCACAATAACCAAGTGTTCTGTCCGCGAATCGCATTACGCTCTGCATCACTAATTTTTCCGTCACCATCGGCGTCGAAGTTCAATGGGCACAGCTTGCCCTCCGCATTGGCCACTTGATCTACCTGCCAAAACACGTTCCGATTTTCGGGTGGAAAGCAATCGCTAGGACGTTTGGAAACCTTCGTACCGCCCAGCGTTTTACCGCCTTGTGGTTCATCCATCGGTCCCGATTTATCAGGGATCAACAGGTGGCGCTCCCAGCCGTGCTGCGAGCTAGGAAGATGCGCAGCGCCAGGATAGTCTGTATGGGTGAAGTCAAAAGATCGGTCCAGCTTTAGGCTGGCAAACGCCGTCAAAATAACCAGACTTATAACCGCAATCAGTACAATTTTTAGTTTCATTAGCTTTCTATTTCAGTAAACACCGCATCCCCAGTACGGCACCATTCCTGGTGCCATAAAATAGCTTGATCGAAACCTTAGTGCCTTGCTTTTTCTATTTTGGAGCTTCTGAACAGATAGTACTGAGCTTCGGATTTAGAAAATGGGCTTCCGGTTCGGACTATGCTCGCGAATTGCTCAAAAGGAACATAATGCTGCAGATTTAAATAGTTCAGAGACCGCGGTTGCGCAATTTTCTCGTAGTTGACGAATTCGATATCAGGCACGGAAAAGTTTGCCTTTCCCAATTTTCGTGTCACCCGAAGACTAAGAAGATCGTTAGCGCCGGCTATTTTTAGCACCTTGTCTTTGGGATTTAGCCAAACTGAAGTGTGCTTCGATTTAGTCTTGAGGTTTGCGAGGGACCTCATGAACAGATCATGGTCGACATCGGCCGCGAGAAAGTAAACTTCATCAAATTGTTCGGGTGCAGGGCTACAGATGTAATTAGCAAGCAGTCTGTTTCCTAAGCTGTGCGCGACCAAACAAATCCTCTTGTCCGGCAACTTTCGTTTAAGCTCTGAAAGAAACGTGGTTAGATCTTTGAGTACCTCTTCACGGTCGATCATTTTTCGATCTGCTAAATACCTGGCCCGAATACGCTTTTTCCCGGTTACCTGCAGAGGCTTCAAGCCGACCGTCCCTTCGGAAGGCCACGAGAATGCAACGACGGGCGATTCAACACAAGAACTTAAAACACCTGCAGCGTACACTGAGTTGTCGCCGCTAGATGCGAACCCGTGAATGTACACATAGACCGTTCTAAAGGGGCTAGCATCCGCTTCTGCTGAAAGTGCGGTCCAAAAGTCAGGGCTGTCTTGCACGTTGCTCAAAACCACGCTGGAATCAGGTTCGGCTACATAACCGCGGACTTCGATGTACGGCACAATGGTTATTGCGTCGTTATCCAAAACCCAGCCCAACTTTGCGACCGTAGATTTCAAGCTATCGGAGCCATCGAGCCACGACAGATCTTTTGGCAACAACGCGGTCGCTAAACCCAAATGTAGCGGTCCTAGTGTTTCTCCCGCCGCATCCTTATTAGATGTAATTTTTACGCGATCCGTCGCGTAGAAAACGGGTACTCTTACCGCACCGCGTACTAATTTGCCTTCTTCGGACAGAACAGGCCTAACGATACTAAAGAAGATGCCGACGACTACAAAAAGCGTGATCCAGACACGCGATATCAACATGGAATTCACAACAGACTCCACTTGCAAGATGAAGACTCCAGGGATTCCAGTGCATAAGCTCTGCAATTCTACCAAGAGTCATGAAAGAAATTGCAAGTCTTGCCGACACGAAAATACCCCCCCGATGAGGGGATAAGAATCCATCAGGTTTTTCCCAGCACAAAGCGCTCGAGCATACGGTTCAAACATTCGCTGGAAATTGCTCGATCAACGGATCCGGGTGACAACCACTAAGATTCGTCCAAAATTGTTGTGGTAAAAACCTTTAAAATCATTTGGAAATAGATACAGTTGTCCGTCATCGCTCCACGTCCAGGTATTCGCTCCCTGGTCATAAACGAATGCATGGTCGTCAATCGATTTCTTATTAGTTGCAATCAGTTGCATGACTCTCGCGTGCTGCACTCGCGCCTTGCACAATCGCTGGTAGAAAAGAGGTTTGTATCCGATTGCTCTGGTCGGAATAAACAAATCGAACCACCGATTCCGTGAGCACGGATCAAATGTATATTTGGCGTTTGCATCAATTTTGATATTTGCGCGCGTCCAATACCTCCGGGCGATCACACAAATAATTCTTGATTCTCCAATACGAAGATCCATCGGTGGTGGTTGGTGCATATTCGATGCATCACTTCATTCGCGAGTTTACTTGCCGAACGGCGTCCAGAATCGATTTGACAATCACCTTGTCCTGAAGCACAAACTCGGATTCTACTGGGTTTGTTCTGGCAACCGAATCAAAATGGGCTATCACCGCTGGATCTTCCCAACTACATTCAACCGCCTTAAGCATGCGATCGCCAACCCGAACAGTTCTTGCCGATTTCTTATTCGGAGCTGGATATTCTTTACCTACCGGCGATTTTGTTTGAGTCAAATCTTCCAAAAGACAGGGTTCCACTACCGTGATTTTAAACACGTTATATTCATCACCTGTTGGAACCAAATAAATAGTCATTGATGCAGGAAACGTAGCAGTTACCCATAGGTCGTCAAACAGTTTGCCAAACAATTCGCAAACAAGAAGGGGTTTAGTAGAGTATGGACGAGGCGTCACGCTGGAGTCCGAACACCGTAGCTCAACCTGCTGATACGAAAGACTGTGGGGCACCGGCAACGCCTTAAGTTCTTTCGCGCTCATCCCTAAGCGCGCCTCGATCGGGGCCCATACGGGAAGCGCGTTTAGATTGCTCTCGGCGCCCTGCCCTGCGTTCGTACACATCACAGTCGCAACCAGCAATGTGCCAATAAGTCGTAGAACGTTCATTTCTATCTTTCCTGCTAGCGAAGCGGAATCTTTTTGAATGAGACGGAGTAGTCACGAACTTTGCCGAAGTCTCTCCAGTTATGTACCGTTTTTTCAGATTCGAGTTTCGTGCAAAGTCCGTTTTTAAATTCCGGCTTGATAAACAGTTTTGTGAGTGGCTGATTTGATTCATCCTTCAGGATGAATTCGAAAACACCTTCCTCGGTTTGGCGCAAACATCTGTTTAATTGCACCGTGAAATCAAAAAGGCCGAGCCCAGAGCGATCAACATCGCGAGGAAATCCCCCTGAGGAAAGTGACGGATAGAGGTCCAGAGCCAACTCGGATATAGATTGCTTTGGTAACGGGCGTAATCCAACTAGTCCGTCGCCGATACGCCATTTTCGCGCGGGATTTTCTAGCAAATAATGATTGAAATCCAATAGCACACAATCGGCCGTCTCACTAAACGTTCTATTGAATCGCAAGGCATTTGCAACCAGGTTGAAATCAATTGAGTGCAGAAAGATTCCTTTGCTTACATCATCTCGGTCGATTTCAATGACTTGCGTTGGCCGAAAGATCAGACCGCTACCGACTCTCGTGGTCGCAAACCCCATCACAGTATCCAAGAAAGGTGCATGTTTAACACTGGATGCTTTCAGGGCGACGTCTGAATAACATACGACGATTGCGATCTGATCGCAATTATGAAATAGAGCAGGCGCAACGCTCAAAAACTCCGCGCCATTAACATCTGCAGAAGTAAAAATCGTCGAAGCGAAGTGAGGCGGGTCACCGTTCTGATGGCTGCAATGATAATCTGTGAAACGTTTCTGTAGCCCCCAGCATAGAAGCCTATTCCCTAAGCTGTGCGCGATAAGTGAAATCCGTTGAGGGGTTACGACCTTAGACAACTTCGTCAGGAATTGATAGTAATCAGGAAAGCTTCCCTGAATGCGTTTTTCATCCGAGCGATACTTTATGAATGACTTCGCGGACGGCCAATCAAATGCTATAACCGGTTTGCCGAATGCTGCCTGTACGCGGGCAGCCGCTGGCAGCGTCTTTTCTAGGCTAGTGTTAAAGCCGTGCACAAAGAGCATGCAGCCGCCGTTCTTTTTTTGGAATGAGTCGACCATGCTGAAGAACTCATTCTCTGAAAATTCACGTTGGTGAGTCTGCAAATTTCCCAGCTCGTTAATTTGCTCAAGGCATAATTGTTTCGGTTCCACAGCGTGCCCTAACTGATTCTTTGGCACCTCGCACACCGCGCAACCGTACCGCACCTTATGATCCCTTGTAGCCGAAACGTAGAAAACCTGCGCCGGGATAAGCTCCGACTTGCTCTCTGATGCCTGTGCGAATGCCCACTGGAAATGAAACGTGATCACGGCAACGGACAAAAGGAACTTCTTCAATGCGGTGTTTGGTGCATTCGTCATATGTATATTGCGGACGGGAAAGAAAAACGGCGACGAACCAGAAATTGTCGCACACAACAACTTGAATTTTACCCTAACGAGATAGAACGCCGTTCACACTTTCTCGAAGCTAATCACTAGCGTCGGAAATCCCAATCACGCTACGCTGTTGCGCAATAACGATGGATGTCCTCCGAAAATCGTTAGTGAATGCATCTGGGAAACTTTCAGTTCTACGACTCAAGCACTTAAGCGTTCTGTTCCGCGACGCTCGCAAATCGCTACTAATTGCAAAGCTCAGAAATTGAATCTGCCTTACTAAAATTGGCAATGTTGCCATCAGGCAGTATCAGAGTTACAAGCGTGCATTCATTCGAGTAGCAGAACTCTTCTTCTCCGCATCTCTTTCATAACTTTCTCCTCGTGATAAAGTGTTTTCGTTGTCACAATTTGATTGCCAAACTATGCCCCACATGCATAGAAGCAAGCACCAAAACGGACGAAGAAAAACGCAAGTCGCAGATCGCGATGCACCACGCGGCAAGCAGTTCACCGAGCCCGTTGTATATCAGGTCACCAAATCCAGCACCTGTTCCAAGTGTCAGGAGGAGCTTTGGCGCGGGCAGATGGTGAAGCTGGTGGGCGATGGAAACGAACGCGCCGCGCTCTGCAAAATTTGTGCTGGTCTGGGCGAATTGTTTTATGTACCGGCTGGCGACGCGAACTTGACTCGCCGAATATCCAAGTATTCGACACAAAAACATGTTGTCTTGCGCTGGTCCAATACTCGCAATCGGTATGAGCGACAAGGCCTGCTTGTCGAACTGGAAGCGCTCAACAAAGCCGAAACCGAACTTGGTCAGCCTCTTACAATTGATCGCGACTCCGAGCAGAACCAGCCGCCCGAGCTCTGAACGCATGACATTGGTCACCACTGGAAAGCAGTTCGGTGCGGATTAATTTCGACCGGCCGCTACTAGCGAGTCATCCCGAGGTGACTGTTCAATCTTGATCCCTAACAGCAATAATTCTCGGTCAGCACCATTGACCTTCGTCATACTCGCTAATCCGAGCCTGGCGGATGGGACTTGCGCGATCTGCGTCCGTATGGATTAGCGTTGGATGGCCAAATATGCTCGGGAAAACGCGCAGTGCCTGAACGAAGTTGCTCAAGGACTATTTCCAGTTTTCGTTCGAGTCGATACAAATGATGCTCTTGCGCCTGCTTGACGGCCCTATCTAAGTACTTGAACGCGCGACTCCGATCACCGAGATAAAACCAGGACTGCGCCAAACCACCAAGACTGCGCAACTGAAGCTCAATTTCGCCACGCTCCTGTGCGCGCTCAAGCACGCATTCGAATACCTCGCCGGAATATGCGTGTTCACCTTCGTGAGCGAGTGTTTCTGCAGCAGCTACAAGCGTTTCCAAAAGATGCGTCGAACAGTCCGCACCAGACAATTCAATCAATGAATTCGCTGCAGCAAAAACGTATTCAGAATCCACTCGTTGGCCACGTCTTTGCGCAAAGCCGACGTCTATAAGAGAGGACACGATATCGTCTAATGTGGAAGACGATGACTGTCGAACCCCGTCATCAACAGTGTGTCTTTCATTGATCGATGTTTTCAAGTCTGACAGCCCGCTTGATTCAAGAATTTCGTCGACAGACACACTACTAAATCCACGATCGGAGGGCGTTCCCACAAATCGCAAATCCAGCGGTGATCCGCCCAGGTTTATCCATTCCAGCAAAGTAGGATCTGAAGCCGTTCTTGGTTTAAGTTGTGGAACCGAACCGAACGCGCTTTCAGGTAAAGGAAAGCGCGCCCATGGGTTGTGAACAACTTTCATGTCAAACACCATGGTCCCGCGATCCCATCTTCGCGCGCAAAATACTATCGCGCTCTTTCGTTTGTTCCTCTCAGAATTGAAACGTTCATCCTCGCGACATAACAAATGGACGCCGCGACGGTGTTGCGCAGAGGTCATCTCGTGAGCGCCAAATAATTTCTGACAAATCGTAGTCTCATCTAAAGCGACATTATCACGACAGCCCACTGCCACCACCAACGGTGCGTTGACCTCCTTGATATAATCAAAGTCTCGGTCAAACGGTCTTTTACATGCAAGCTCAGTATCGGACAGCGTTGACCGTGGAGGAAACCATTCATAGACCGCGCCGGCAGTTCGAATGCCATCCCGCATGCGCGCGTGAATGGTTCCCTGAAATCCGGATTGCTCGAGCGTAAAACGCTTCGATGCAGGCGCCTCAGCATCGGACAGCGCGTCTATCCATTCGCAAACCGCGTCTCGAAACGCAACAAAGCGAGCTGGATCAGGCAACGCCTCGAATTCGACGGACAGTATCATCTGATCCGTGCACTTGTCTAAAAAATCGAGAAACATTCGGATAATTTTGCGCGACTCAGGCGTATCAAAGTCATGCCACGCCGTGACCTCCAACAAGAACCACCCATCGTCGCCAACAACCATGAAGTCAGGTTTCTTGTTTAGAATTTGAGGTTCTTTGATCACACGCAGGTTTCGACGAATGAAGAACTCATGGAAAACAAGTTCGTAAAATGCAGAAACGTGCGTCGTTTCGGCGCCACTGCGGAGCCGATCTAAAAGAGCGACGCGGTCCTTTTCAGGACAGTTGCGAAACCAAGTCTCCAGTTGCGCCCGGGCCAATTCCATCGACGGCTCGAGGCAGGAGCACAACTTGCCTACCGGATTTGGTATGAATTTGGAAAGTTCTACAGACTGATGTTCACCTACTTTGAATAGAGTTTTGTGACCTTCACCTCTATCCATGAAAACCGAGTATTCTCGTGCATCATCTTCAACGGCAAGCGAGACCGATTGGCGAATGCGGTTAACTTCCTGATCGACGAAGGGAAGGAGGTGCAGCAGCATTTTCTCGACCTGCAGAGGATCGATTTCCGACTTCAAACGCGACAGGGGCGAAGCGAAGTGTGCAACCTGGGCCAGATGATATCCGGCAGAGCACGTTTGGTCGTACGCGTTATCCGAGACAGATTTGATGACAACACTTTGATCAAATGAGTAACAGCTAAAAGAAAAACACGATCTCGTAGTTGACGCTTCAGCTCTGCCGGATCGACAAGGTCGTTCAGTTCTTCCAGAATCTGCTGCGCCCGCGTAAGGCGCGAATAGTCGACATGGTTTATCGCAACCAGTCGGAACTGGTTGCTTTCATTATTGTTGGACATGCGCTTGATTCACATTGGGGATGAGATGTTGAACCCAGTCTTCCCAAAATACTTCCTGTGAACGCGGAATATCCGCAGTCTAAATATACTCACGCAGATTTTTCAGAATCTTGTCAACGCGCGACGGGTCCAACCCATACTCATGGCCAGAGACGCTTCAATAGCCAATCTAACGCGCTACCGGAGGGCTTGTCTTCGTGCTTGCGTTCTAATTCGCTGCAAGGTTTGCCTTCGCGCTTGGGACCGAAACGGTGGCTTCCATCAGCGCGCTCTGTGTGCTGCCATCTTCCGATCCCGACCTCATTTGTTTCGTAGGTTATTTCACCGTGACCGTTGTCTTTCAGGTCATAAACAACGCCACCAAATGCGCCATTGGAGTAACGTATGTCCCATGATTTTCCGTCGTGGTTACGATTAAAGCTCCTGCCGTCGATTTCGGTTGCACGCATAATACCTTCTTCGTCACGCTGGACCTTGCGGACTTGTTCGGGTTTCATGTTCTTCCAGTCCTTGCGATCATGCTCAAGTTGATCGTAGGTGCCGTCTGGTTCCACGATCCCATCTGCAGTTGTCGTGTGCATGCGAATGTTGCCCTCTTTGTCGACCGTAAACGTTCCGTATACGGTCACGCGAGAACCATCTTCGTACTCCACCCGGAACTCTCCTGGTCCCGTCTGCTTCATGACTGAAGGGTAGTTTCCGAACGACTCTTTAACTGTCGGTTGACCATCAATATCCCATTCGATTTCGCGCAGCACTTTACCGGCTCGATCGCTGACGCGGGTCGGCCGACCCGAACTGTCACGCTCGACCTGAAAAGGATTTGCCTGGCAGCCGACTTCTTTCGCGGAATCTTTCTTATCGGGCAGCAACCGCGCATCACCTGCGGTGGCACCCGGCACATTTGCTGAAACCAGCTCAAACTGCCCATATCCAGGGTAGGTCGCCGCCGCCTGAGCGAGCGAGCTATGCTCGGCTTGTCGGACAGATTGAAGAGTCAATTGTCCTATGCCCAGAACTGTTTGCACACCCTGAGCGATTTCCCGCGTTTCTGCGTAGTCGCCTGACTCCTGTCGCATGCGTCACCATCCTTCCCAGTTTTGCTGGAAGTGAGATAAAAAGCATCGCCCCGAGCACGTGGCCGCGGTAGGTAGGAATTGCTGGGAGTTGTGCACATTGTTGCCGTTTACGATGGCGAAAGGATGACCATCGCATTAATTTCAATGCTTGCGCAATGCGCAAAACACATGATGGCACGACACAAAGATTCGACGAACAAAGTCAGCGAATCAACTGCGTCTTAAAGTCGTAGCCTCCACTTGCCGTATGGACATGGCAGTCCGATCTTCTGGCGCCACTTTCGGGTCAGTTTCACAGAATAATCACGATGGCGTGTTTTAATTCCAGCTGGAGTCCCTTCCGCCCGCTACCGCTTACTATCCAGCGAAGAGCTCGTTTTTATGCCGCAAACCGATCGGCTCCCGGATCAGAATACCCGTGCGAACCTCCCCGAAAGACAACGTGTGTCTGGCGGCGTTCAGGAATCGATAGACCTGGCAGATCTTTTTGCCAGAGTCCAATCGGGTGAACGGCAAAGCACAGTCAGCACCGAGCCAGAAGATGTAGAACATCTGCCGCATCAATCTGTACGATCGGCCTCAGGACCGGCGAACCAAAAGGGCTACAAGAACATTTCTCGGGCTGCGCGTGAAAAGAACAGCAAACCGATTCCAAAAGCTCAAATGATAGTGACTTCGATAGCCGGGTTCGTACTGTTGGCATACGGTGGCATGCAATTGGTTGAGAAAGTCAGTATCGCTTTTCGCGGCAACGCGCCTGCGGCGAGTACCTCGAGTTCGCGTGGAAGCCTGATACACGCACGCACCGCGAGCGCACGCCCCTCAGGATTCGGTTCGAACATCAACGCCTCGCAAGAAACGGTTGGATTCCATTCAAGCCTTCCATCAGCGAAAACACCCGGATTCGCTTCGGTCCTTCCAGACGCAACAAAGCACGCGCACGCTCTGCCGCCAGCGGGATTTTCGGTGCTGGGACAATGGCACAAGCACCACACCAAAAAATCTGCACACTGACCCGCATTGGAACGCCAATCCAACACTTTAGAAATTAGCTGCATCTCTCGCCAATGGGATAGCCGGCATCCACTCTGCGTTCCCGAATAGATCCCCGCCGCAAAATCTCCGCGGGCATCGTCGGAATCGGTGCCGACGTTCCCACAATTCGCTGTGTCAGCTCGTGGAACCCAAACAATGCTATTCTCGGCATTGTGATCCTGACAAACAAGAGAGCAATCCGGTTTAACTCAGTGCAATCGTTCATCCGCCAATTCTTTATTCTCATTCAAGCACTCGTGCTCGTAATCAGTGTTGGACATCCGGCGAACGCGTTCGACACTGAGGAGGAGTTCGCGCGGCAGCGCGGCAATCTCGTCACGATCTTGAAGTCAGAGGGCATCCGCGATGAGCGAGTGCTTGCCGCAATTAATAACATTCCTCGACACTACTATGTCCCAGTAGAAATCAAGGAACTCGCTTACGCAGATCATCCGCTGCCGATCGGATACAAACAAACTATCTCCCAACCCTATATCGTCGCCTTCATGACCGAAGCATTGCAATTAAAACCTAATGCGCGCGTTCTTGAGATTGGCACTGGATCGGGTTATCAGGCTGCCGTACTAGCGCAACTTGCTCATGACGTTTACAGCATCGAAATCGTACCTGAGCTTGCTGCATCTGCGGCCACTCGGCTGAAAGCATTCGGCTACTCGAACGTTACGGTCAAATGCGGCAATGGCTATCTTGGCTGGCCAGAAAAAGCACCGTTTGATGCCATCATCGTCACTGCCGCACCAGACGAGATTCCCCAACCATTGATCGATCAACTTGGCGAAAACGGTCGATTAGTCATTCCCGTCGGTAGCAAAAAGCTCGAGAACCAAAAAATTGTTCTGCTCGCCAAGCATAACAACAAGATCGAACGCACTGAGCTTATGCCGGTGCGATTTGTTGAAATGACCGGCAAGCCAAAATAACCGATACAAGCGTCGCATTGTTTACATCCAGCCGCAGATGCGCGTGATCTACCGGCTCTGAGTTCGCCACGACGACGTCCCCGATTTGTGCGAAAATAGCTGCGGTGACGAAAATGGTTAAAGCTACCAAAACTGCGAGCGAGCTTCGCCGAGTGCTATCCGTGCTCGTCGGACTCTTCTTCGTCTTTTTTCTCATCGCGACGATCTGTGCTGGATTTGCGTTGTTCCGCGTAAACGATCTGGTGGCAAGCTCCACGCACGTCGATGGCATGGTCGTGGGCACCAACTCTGATACCAAGGGAAGACGCGCAGCAGTAATTCGATTTCAGACTACCAACGGGGAAACACGGCAACTGAAGTCCAACCTTTACACATCGCCTGCTCCAAAACCAGGAGAAACCGTCAAAGTGCTGTACCGCACCTCCAATCCAGACGACTGGCAGATTGACGATTGGATTCATCTCTACTTCTGGCCAATGCTCGGGTCGATCTTCATGTTTACCTGGGGTGTTGCTGCCTTAGTCACCAAACTGGCAGGTGACTATCAGGTCCGAAACTTAGAACGTGCAGAAGCAGCCGAATCCAAGACGTAACCAGCATCTTCCCCCGAACAAAGCGGGCGGCAGCTAACTACACTGCGCAAGAAAACACGCAATTTCAATAGAAAATTGGCTCACACCGTTACCCGCGTGGATACTGGAGGTAATACTTCATTAGCAAGGTGCGGTACGCGTCCTATGAATGAAAAGGAATCAATTCCTATCGAAGATGTCCTCGAGCCAGAATCCATGGCATATCGGGTTCCGCTTAGCATTGCCTTTCCAGAACTCGCGAAACTTTGGCTCTATGAACGCAACTGCGGTTACGGACCTCAGTCTTTTAGCTTTGGTTCATCGGTCGCAGCATGGTGGCAATGCCCGGACGATTCCGGACACAAATACCAACTCAGTATCAGAGAACGGGTGCGGCATCACCAAGGGCACGGCGCGACCGGCTGTGACCGCTGTCCGGTCGGCTTGCGTCAGAAGAAAACACAATCTGAATCTAAACCTGAGATCGCTAAAGATTGGCAGCCAAACTTCTCGTGCAGCCACGATCACGGTGCCCGCACGGTTTGGTGGCGATGCCCGGCAGACCCAAACCACATATGGCGCGCACGCGTTGGAAGACCGTGTAAGTGCCCGATATGCCAGGCGCGACAATGATCCATAGGCTTTGTTCCGATTATGCGTTGAACTAAACGAAGGCGGAAATCGGAAATGCCTTTGAAAAAGCGCAGGGAAACCATCATGCGTTCGACACAAAAATTCCATGCGAAGAAACAAGAACACCCTAAGGTCTGGGGCATCCCAATCGAGGAGATCGTCAAGCCGCATCACAAAAACAAACCAGCCGAGTCGATAAAAAAGAAGTATCCGCGAATCGCGCAAGAATGGTACTTCAAGAAGAACTGTGGGTTTAGCCCAGAACAGTTCTCCCGCGGTTCAAACGTCAATGCGTGGTGGCAGTGCCGCAACAACTATAGACATATTTGGCGCGCGCGTATCTCTGAGCGGTGTCGGGGGATAGGCAACTGTCCTGATTGCCGTCGCCCTGGGAGACCTTGCCTGACAGAACTAGGGACTCGGTCACTGGGTAAAGTCTTTCCGTTAATTGCTAAGGAATGGCACAAAACAAAAAATGGCAAGTTGACTCCGTTTGACGTTTTCTGCCATGCAAACGGAATGTTTTGGTGGCAATGCAAAACAGATAAACGGCATGTTTGGCAAGCATCGGTACAATCGAGAACGTTGGGAAGCGGTTGTCAGATTTGCGCCGAGTTGCGGATCCTTAATCTGGAGAACTATCCCAAAGCTTTCCGATATTTTGACAAAGAAAAAAACAAAGGCGTCGATCCTCGCCGACTCGGCTCCAGTAGGGTCGTATGGTGGATCTGTCCGAAGGGACGCGATCACAAATGGAAGAGTAGATTCACGAGGCAACAGGCGCATATTGATCCACTGTGCCCATTTTGCCGCAATAGAAAGCTTTCAGTGACAAACTCTCTGGCGGCGCTATATCCGCGGATAGCTAGAGAATTACATCCTACGCGCAACGGTTCATTGACTGCAGCCAAACTAAGAATGATCTCGCTTGATCACGTTTGGTGGCGATGTCGAAAAAATGCAAGTCATACATGGAACACCTCTGTTCGCAATCGAACAATAAATAGAACCGGCTGTCCGCATTGCTTTTGGGAACGACGAGGGGTCTTTAGGAGACTCTTGCCCGCTTATCGAAACCTCCGGTGAAGCCTCAAAACAGGGTTATAAAGGCGTCGGCTCCTCCATTCGCAAACTCGGCTCAAGTTGTTTTGGGAATTGTCGTTAACGTCATAATAAAACGGCAAATATGTCGTTAACGACAAGAAAACCGTCGCGTTCTTATGACGTTGACAGCATAAATCGGTTTCCATTATGTCGTTGGCGTCATGGTTCTTGTCGCTTTGTGTCACGCGGAACGTGCGCACTCAAGTTTCAATTGCTTTGGTAGACTATGCAGACTTGACTTCGGAGGCGCCGATGTTAAAGAACATCCGCTTGTGCCAGTGCGATCGTTGAGATGATCGGGAAATCAACTGAGAAAGAAGACAGTCACCAATGCGTACACCGCCGTTGAAGAAATCGTTAGTTCAAACGCTTTTTGGATTGGTACTGTTCACCCAGTGTCCCCTACCTGCATCCGCGCAGAAGAGCCTGATCATCAGCCACTATGACAATGCGGTGCGGCTGTACGACGAGGGCAAGTATCGCGAGTCGCTGCAGCTTCTTCGCGAAGCCCTGCAAATTTGTGAAAAGGATCACTACAAAGATCCTACGGTCGCATGGCTGCGTCTCCAAGTTGGTGAAACATTGCGTGCACTGGGCCAATATAAAGAAGCCGAAGACAACTTTAAGACAGGACTTTCTTTTGCAGAAAAGTTGAAAGCGAACCGCGGCGAATGCGAAATGAGAATCTTCAACGATCTCGCATTGTTGTACATGGATCAAGGACGTTACGTAGAAGCGGAATCTTTGTGGCGCCGAAATCAGGATCTGAATGCGAACAATGCCTACGCCGTTAACCACCTCGCAAACCTCTATTTCACTTGGGGCAAGCTGAAAGAAGCGGAAACCGAAACTCTGCGCGCCGTCAAACTTGGCAGCGATCCAGCAAATAGGAATACGATTGCGGTTCCATACGGCTTTTACAATTTGGCTCAACTCGCCATCCTGAAGGGCAAATACAAGCCGGCAGAAAGTGCCTATAACGAAGCACTAAAATCATGCAAAACGCAGTTCGGAGAAAAGCATTCATATTACACCTCGCTACTTCAGGCAGTTGCCGAATTGCACCGAAAAGAAAGTCGATATGCGGAAGCAGAGTCGGAGCTTCGTGAGGTCTTAAAGCTGCGTCAGGATATTTTCAATAGCGATCATCCGTTGATTGCAGATGCAATGAGTGCGCTCGCCGCAACGCTCGCCGATGAGGGCAAATATAGAGAGGCGGCAGAACTAGCTGAAAAAGCCGCAAAAAATCAGTCGACGGTATTCGAAGACCGAGACAATCTATATATTGCGCGAGCGGACCTTTGCCTCGGTAACATCTATCGGCAACAAGGGCGGTATAAAGATGCGAGCTGGTTCATTGAACAAGGACTGCGGGACACACGACACTTGCTCGGCTCGAACCACATAGAAGTCGCGGTGGGAATGCGTGATTTAGCTAAACTCCGAGCGGACCAAGCCAATTATTCAGAAGCCGAATCGCTCATGAAGGACGCCTGGTCGATTATCGACTCCCAAACCGGTCCTGATCATCCCGAGCGCGCTGTAACTGCTCGTGATCTCGGCCAAATCTATATTCGCGAAAACAAATTCCCAGAGGCTGAACAGCAATTCAAAATTGCCCTGCAGTCGTCCGAAAAAACACTCGGTGAAAACCATGCTGTCACCGCCGATGGTTCCAGAGAACTCGGCAATCTCTATCTAAAGGAGAAAAAGTATTCCGAAGCCCTTCCACACTTGACGAAAGCGCTGGCAATCGATGAAAAACTCCATGGTGCGAACGCGCCTCAGGTCGCGTCTGACTTGAGTGCGTTGGCTTCGGTTTACAACGTTCAAGGACAGTCTGCGCAAGCCGTTCCATTATTGAAACGCGCGAGCGAGATCAAGATGACATTGCCGGGCGCACAAAATCTGACGAAGCCTTCTATAGATGTTCCGGTCGCCTTCTCATCGGCGGACGACCGGCCGATACGCGACAAATGGGCATTATCGATCGGAATCAGCAGCTTCAAAGACCGCTCGATCAACCTGCGCTATGCGGCGAAGGATGCCACAGATTTTCGCAATTTTCTTGTTTCAAACGAGCACTTCAAATCTGACCATGTGAAGCTACTAACTGATCAAACAGCAACGCGCGAAAACATCATCAACGTCCTCGGGCATAATTGGCTGGGTTCCGTCACACAGCCGGATGATCTGGTCGTTATATACATCTCCAGTCACGGAAGCAGCGCGCTGCAAGAAACAGGCGGCGTCAACTTTCTGGTCGCGCATGACACCGACAAAACATCACTGCCGGCGACCGGTATTCCAATGCAATGGCTGACCAAGATAATCAAAGATCAGGTTCACGCAAGTCGCGTGCTGCTAATTCTTGATGTGTGTCACAGCGGCGCGGCCGCGTCGGGTGGAAAAGGGATTTCTCCGATCAGTTCCATCAATCCAAAAACGATTTCGATTGGCGGCGGGCAGATGGTTCTCTGCTCGAGCATGGCTGAGCAAGTGTCGTGGGAGTCGAAGAACTACGAAAACAGCGTGTTCACTCGACGCCTCATTGAGGCATTGCAAGCGAACAAAGACAAAACAACGATACTCCAAGCGTACGAACAGTTGAAACTGCTAGTCGAAGACGAAGTTCTGCGCGATCGCTCGAATCTCCAAACCCCGGTCCTCTGGAACAAAGATTGGGTCGGCAAAGATCCTGTCCTCGCCGCCGAAACCCTCAACGACGTCGTCAAGTTTTGAGACTCACCGCGTCTCAATAGTTCACGCGCATCATGGATGCTATGGGTTGCGCGAGGAGCAATTTTTATGGTTCATTTATGGCTGCTGCAAGTAACCTTGTGAAAGAGACGTGGAGTCTCTGCAGTCACCGTTCGGAGGGAAATTATGAAGGCACTGCCATTATTTACAAGATTGTTGGTCGGATTAGCGATCACGACACAAGCAGCTCTGGCACTTGAGAAACCTGACGCCAATTTGCAAATATTCGCCGCCGACAAACAAGGCGGTACCGGCGAATGGGTCGACAATGGAGAAAATGCGCGCTTGCGTTCATACCGTCCACTTGGCGACGCGGCGGGGGTTTCGGCTTTGACGATTAGCGCAAAAACAGATGATTTTGACAAATACATCGAGTTCGAAAAAATCGACTTTACTCTCGACTTCCGTGATCAAAGACCTGAGAAAGTGAGACCAACAGTGCGGATCATGGCTGTTCGGCGAATTATGCAAAAAGGTAAACCGGTAGACGATCCTGTTGTGTTCGAAGTTGCTTGGCCGAAATATGTTGTTCATACGGCAGGATCAAACGCCGAATGCACCATAGATGTTCGAAAGATGTTGGATGAGGGCAGACAGCTCCGCGGCGATCGATGTCGAGTAAAGAGCATCGCCATAGGCGGAAGGGAAATTTCGCGTTCTGGTTTGGGTAACAATGCAGGTCTTGACGTAACCGTCAGGAATCTGAGAATGATCGCGCGCTGCCTCGACGCTGAAAAAGTGCCCGGCGAACCCCTCTATCATGTTGTTCCGAAGAAACTGACTACGGTCAAACTAGTGAGCGGAGATGATCCCCTCATAAAAGACCTCAATGGCACAATCTGAGTGTACGAGATTGGCGCCACTGTTTTTGCGCGCAATTCGCCCGCAATGACGCCATTCTTCGCGCAATGTAGGGGCGGGTTTTACCCGCCCGCTAGGACGACAACTAATCGGCCGGCAACATCAATTGCTAGTTTTGTCCACCGCATGGATTCGGAGGTAGCGTGGGGCATTGAATAGCATTGGTATTGAATCCTGAAACCAGGTCGTTACCGTTAAATCGAAACTTGTAAGCCGACGCACTGTCACCGTCGCCGCCACCATAAAGCACAAAGGTAACGGTGTTAACAGTCAAACCATTCAATTGCGGAAATTGCTGCGCATCGAATGTGTATCGCGTGGAAATTTGGCTGCATCCGGTACGCTGGCTGGAAGCATCACATACGCAGATGCCCACGCTTGTTGGTTTACCGTTTTGTGTGCCTTGAAACACGACCCCGAAATTCGCAGGGCAAAATACATCTAGGGTTTCGAACGTGAATGCAGGATTGCCGTTCGAGGCATTGAAGGTGAAAGGTCCCACCTGCGGCAAGATGACACCAGCTGCGTCACCCGATTCCATCACTAACATCGACGAATACATACTTCCGCATGCATTCAATAACCCAATTACTCCATTACCGCAGGTGAAGATCTGCGCTTGTGATGGGGTTCCGCTGCCGGGTGGTGGGTGATGTCCGGGTGGCCGATGGTGCACAGGCGGTTGTTGATGGTGCCGATGCCGATGTCCGATCGTAGTCGTTCCGTCCTGAACGTGACCCGGACCAAAACCCACGCCTTGGGACTGGGCGGGCATCAGGGTTACACACCAAAACAATCCTGCTGACACAGCCATTCCCAGGGCTTTCAATCGGTTAAACAAAGACTCCGTGCCTCCTTTGCAAGCATCGGACCACTATACCAGCACGGGCGTGCTTTGACTATTTATCGAACTTGCAAAACAAGGACGCTCAGTCGAACTCGGCTCGCCTTGTTACTGTTTCCCCGTTCGAAATATGTTGAGTGGACGATTCTGGCACATTTGAAAATGCGATTGAGGTTAACTCGTAGGAAATTGCCGGAACAATCGATCGATTCCCGTGCTACCTTGAGGCAACCCTTAAATGTATGCTGTTCACACTCCCCAAGGGCGCGTCGTCAAAAGCGAGGTAGTAATTGAATTTCCAACATCTACGATTGGCAGCCACGTTGCTGACAATTTGTGTTTCATTCACAACAGGTTCAGCAGCAACAGCAGACGAGTGCACCATGCCCGCTTCGCAGGTGGAGAAAGTTTCACCGGAATTGGCGGCAAAATATAGGTACGTTGAAGACGGCGAATTTACCGACAAACTCAAAATACCGACGTATGAGTGGATGCCCGCCAATGTTCCTCCCAGGGCAATCGTCCTTGCAGTTCATGGACTGACATTGCATGGACGCCGGTACAGGGTGCTCGCACGCATGCTGGCTGCAAACAACGTGGGCGTTGTCGCGCTCGATATGCGCGGGTTCGGTCGGTGTCACTTCGATGAAAAAAATCAGTTCACAACTGCCGGCGATGATAAAAAGCGCGTCAATCATCAAAAAAGTTATGAAGACATAGTCGAATTGGCAAAGTTGATTCGCGCAAAGTATCCGGACCGAAAATTACTTGTGATGGGCGAAAGCCTGGGCTGTACCTTCGCTGTGCGCATGGCCGCGGAACATCCCGAACTTACCGATGCAATTTTATTGTCAGCACCGGCGGTTCGACTCAACTCGAAAATGTACATTGGTCATGGAACCATGGCTCGAGGAGCCGCTGCTGTCTTCAAGCCGGGACATGATATTGGCTTGCACTCGTTCTTTCAATATCTCGTTTCTAGCAGGAAGGAAGTTGCAGACGAGATGATCGACGATCCACTCATAGTGAAGGAACTGTCGATCAAAGCATTGTTATCCACCGATAAATTTGTTTCCAAAACTGCAAAGTGGGGCAAGCAGGTTTCCGACACAATGCCGGTGCTGATACTGCAGGGCAGCCGCGACAGTTGTGTCTCTCCCCAAAAGGTGACCGAGCTGATGAGCGCGATGCCGTCGAGCGATCAAACGCTTGCGTGGCGCGGCAACTATGGGCACCTCCAACTAGAAACCGTCTACATGCGTACGACAATCATCGACGCGGTAGTGAATTTCTTGCGCAATCACAGCAAAGAAAACATTCCGGAGCTACGCATGTTTCAACAACAAATCGTCGATGCCGGCGGCACTTTGACTAAATAGCGAAGACACAATCGACGCGATGAACGTTCCAAATCTGGACGAATTGATGCAAGTAGTTGGCGATGGCGATTACAAACGCCTGCGCGAACTGCTTGCAAATGGTGCTGATCCGAACGAATGCCTGCAAGATGGTATGTCCTTACCGCGCTTTGCTATGGAATATTACGAAGACTGGAACGCGAGTCGCTGCTTCGAAGCGCTGATCAAAGCGGGCGCTGACATGTCCTGGAGGGACAGCGAGGGGCACTCGTATTTGTATTTAGCTCTCGATAAAGACAACATGAGAATCGCCGAGTTTTTGCTCCAGTCTGGCGCTGATCCTAACGACGTGGTGGCAGAATCTGCAAAAGATTTGCTCGATCATTTCTCGAGGGAAGTTCAAGTAGAGCTCTTGTTGAAGTATGGTGCGAAGTTCGACCGACCACCCGACGCGAACGGTCGCACTAGGCTGCATGCCGAGGACGCACCATGGAACGCCTATCTATCTAATCGGTTGGGTCTCGACCTCTTACGAGTGCAGGATATCAACGGCGATACTCCGTTGCACTTCTTAGCCCGGCGGTACCACCACATGCAGTGGCAGCGGTTAAAGACGCATGAACTGGATCCGGATATTCAAAACAACGAAGGGCAGACCATACTCCACGTGTTGATTCAAAACAGCCAATTTCGGACGGTGCTGGAGATGATGAACGACAATGAGTACAACTTTACTCAGTTCCCGAACTTCAGCATACGCGATGTTCATGGGCACAGCTTTATCGACTACATTTACTGGGCATCCGAGTTGCATTTGCGGAAGGTGGTTCCACAGGTTGAAGGTACAAGCCATGTCCGCTCGCTGAGAAACGAACCACTATCGGATCAGGAAGCGGAGGATCTCTTTGCGCTTTGCCAGATTATGGGGATTGGAACAGCCGAGCCCAAAGAGACGATTAATCAGCCCCAACCTCCAACGATTGACGAACGAAGAAAGTTCATGCGTTCCTCCTTGATCAAGAAACTCGCAGCGCATGGAAGAGCGGCGGTATCACTCGCGGTCGACACAGCTGATGAGCGCTCGCACGACCGCATCTCGACCGTTGGTGGCATACCCTTCATGGAACAGTATTTCAATCCACCATGTCCTTCATGCGGTGGTGAAACCTCCTTCTTTATGCAGCTGTTCAAAGGGGAGCATGAAGAGCTGTATTACCCCGAAGGCACCGACCTCTTTTGCGTATTCCGCTGCATGAACGGCGGCTGTTTGGCCAACGAGTATGGCGATCTAGAACAGACGATTAGCTGGGTCTACGCGAAAGTTCCGGAAGATCCGGCGCATCTTGCCGCTCTGCTTGAAGACAGAGCCAAAGAGCGATTCTACGTGTTTGCGGCAAGTGAGATCGACGACCATCGAGACATTCGTGACCTGCGAGGCATCGTTAAAGTTTCTGACGAAGATGCAGAGGAATTCGATAAGAAGTTCGGCATGATGCTGAATGACGCATTCAACAATTGTTTCGGACCGCTGGATGGTATGAAAATTGGCGGATTCGCCGCCTGGGTTCAGAGCCCGGAGGAACCCACAATCTGTGCCTGTGGTAAAGAGAAAGAGTTGCTTCTGCAACTGGCATCGCACTTTTTACCGAGTGCTGCGCTCTTCAACTTCGGCGACGCCGGAACAATATGGCTAATTTACTGCACCGGATGCGGTGTCGATACCATCGAAGCACTGTACCAATGTTATTAAATCAAATATGCGTTAGTCAGGGTGGTGTGCGTCTCGAGTTAAGGACGATCGAATCAGTTCTGTCTCTGTTTCCCCGACCTGTAAACGACTGATTTTCGGGTGGACCGCGGTTTCGATTCCTTCTGCCCCTTTGGTTGACCGGATGATTTTCGCGTCCGTGATTGTTTGATAGAACTTTGCGCCTTGGAAGCCGGTCGCTTAATCTCGTGAATCAAATCTGGATGATTATCCAAAAGTTTCAGCAATTGCACTAAAGCCAAAGGGGGTTTTGTCTTTCCGGTTTCGTATCGAGAAAATGCATTCGTGCCACCACCGAATATTTGCGCGGCTTCGCGTTGATCCAATTTCAATTTCTTGCGCGCTTTGATTATGAATGCTGGATCTACGATCGAGCCGTTGACCTCTTTGTTGAACTCCAACATCGCTGCACTCAATCGCTCAGACTCTTCTTGATCATGAATCGACTCACCGCAAGCAGGACAAAACTCACCGGTCACATCCGGGATCGTCGTAGTCGCGCCTTTGTAGGTGTACAACACATCGCGCGTATCATGCACCAGTTTTGCTCCTCCGCAAGACACACACTTCACTGTCATAACTCCTTGAATGAAACGATTAGAACGTCGTGGAGTAAAGCTTTCACCGTTGCAAGCGGATACTGCGCACGTCTCTTTCTTCTATGGAACCACATTAACCTAATTGGTTAATTTTGGCAAATAGGTTAATACAAATAGCACCTCATGCGGGACAATCGCGGCAACAAATTGATTTTGGAAGAAACCTCAGAGATTACCGATGCATAAAAGTTCCAGCTGCATCCTGCGCACTCATCTTCCGCCGGAACTCAGAGATCGCCCGACGATACCACCACTTTGATATAAACGCATGGCGCCTTCGTAATCCCGCCATCCAACTGCGTGTAATTACGAGTGCATCAGGAGTCCGATCCATCTAACATTGCGATTGCTACCTTTGGACCCCCCACAAATTTGATTCTGCGAGGACATCTCGATGTCTAGAAGCGAAATTGCGCGGCTCGGAATAGAGCTTGTGCGCGATGGAGCGGCTGCTCAAGTCGCTGAAAAACTGGCTGCTTCCGCCCTCGGAACCGCTTCGAAAGATCTTGCGGCTGGCAACACGGCTGACAAAATTTTGCCAAAACTCGAACAGGTGAGTGGTTCTCGACTGAAGGAGCTGGGAGATTTCGATCGGGTGATGAAGCTGTCCGACAACGGACCCGGCATGTCGCTCGAAGAGTTTTACGCTCGCCATGACGCGCTCAAGTTAGGCGACATTCCCGTTAGAGTACGGCGCTTGTATGTCTCCGGCGGACCGGGCTATCCTGAGGGCATGGAGAAACGCGAACTCAGCGCAGTTGGCCGGCTTCAGCAACCCATCGCTGGCTACCGTGGTGATGTGTGGAACGTTAAGCACACCGACGGACGCATGGCACCGTATGTGGTGGGCACTGAATTAGAGCCGGAACACATAATTAACGCGATTCCGAAAGACGTGAGACTACGTGCACGAGAATTTGATTTTCCGATAAGAAATCTGTCCGTCGGAGACGAATTGCAAACAGGCTATCCGTGGCCCAAGGCAAAGTTGGCGAGCAGTGATGTTGAAACCACCAACCGCATGACACCACCTTTGGGGCGAGCGCGCATCAGTGAATTTTATGGACGAACAAACGGCGAAACTGAGTTGTACGGACGATACGCGGTTGAGAATGTAACGCCGGAATCAGCACTATTGAGGCATACTTCTGACATGCAAGGACGAACAGGTTCCGGACGTTTATACCGAGTCGAGGTCGATCAATTACGCGAACCACTCTTCGATAGATTGCGTGCAATAGATCCGCGTCCGGGCGATACTCTCGCGATTCCCGAGGGCAGAACGCCTGATATTCTCGACTTCCGATACTCAATCATGCGCGGGCGCACCTGGACGGTGGAAGAAACCGCCGCCAATGGTGCAGTCGTACGAAACGGTGACACAGTTTACGCTCTACCAAAAGAGTACCTGAAAGAACCGTACATCTTTCAGTTGAATGATTGGCTCAGAAAAATCAAAGAAACATAATCACGAGCAGTTTACGGCAAAGTTACTGAGAAAACCGGAACCAGCAATGTTCGCATATAATGCGCGCCGGCCCCGGGGAGATTGTCTCTTTTGTTCTCTTGAAAGAACCAGTCAAGCCGTTTTTCAGACCGCTGAACTGGGAAGATAGATTCGCTCTGTTACTTTTTCGGGGCTCACGAGTTAAGCCAGCCCAAGCGTTTCGTTGTCATAAACTACGAAGCGCAGATGGCACGAAATCAACCTGCAGACTAATTCTTTCGATTCAGCCGCTTGTCGCTTCCCTTGCCTCATCCAATATCATCATACGCGCTCTGATCGACTGAAAACGAGCCAATTCCACTACTGCAAAACGATGATCACCGGAGACTACTTGGTACGCGCGTTATACAGAATAGTTATTGTTTAGCGCTGATGAAGTTTTCGGTCTTTTGTACTGAAGCGCTAGAATGGCACAGCTGGAGCCCAACAAGGAGGTCCCACAATCCATGTCTATTAGCTGTTGCAATGTTATGCGCAGCCATAAATCAACAATAGTTTGTGTACACAGGTGACAGCCAAACTCCGGCACTTACTTCAGCTGCATGTTAGCAACGCGCCACGCGATATCCTGAATGATCCGCGCATCCTGCGGTGACACTTCGAGTTTTCGTCCGTCATTCTGCACCGTCGAACTAAGCCCCAGAGGACTCTTGCGTAGCAGCTTGCAATACAGCACACAAGCAGCAACATACACACCGGCTTCGGTGTAATGATTACTGTCGGACTGAAACAGTGCTAATTGCGGCAGCCGCTGGTGAACATAGTAAAGCGCGGTTCCCACCGGCAACAGATTGATGTTTAATTTCTTGCAGACCGAAACCGCATTTTGATGTGAATTCACATAGTATTTGCCTTGTTCCGGACCGATAGTCTCGTAAAACAAAACGGTTGCCCGCGCCGCGCGAACAGGTGCTAGTAGCGTCTTTGCGGATTCAACAGTTCGCGGTTCACTGTTGATCAGCTCACTAGTTTGCTGTTGGATTATGACGTAATCCCATGGTCCGTTTTGTTCAATCGTGCGTTTGGCTAACCCCGCCTCCAGATGATTTTGCAAGGTAAAATTAGGTCCACCGACCTCGCCGACCTTTAGCGATGGATTACCATTCGTTGATCGTATTAAAGAAACCAGAATCTGAGGCGTTTCCCCAACGTACAAGATGCTGTTGCCAATAAACAGTACCTTCAGTCCATACGAGCTCTGGTCATCGGCAATAGGTTGGTAGAATGCTTCAGCTGAAAACGACGGGGCAGGCAAAAGCATCAAGCCGATGCACAAAGCAATGCACACCGAAACCAATCTCAAACTCGCATAGCTCATTTCACGTCCCTAATCAGTCAAATGGGTCAGGGTCGAATAATAGCAGCCAGATTTCGGCATAAAAAGCCTTACTTTCCAAAGGCAAACTTACCACCACTAAGTGGTTGCGGGATCGGTCAGCACCTCCAGATAGTCCTTTTCGGCGCGTGTTAACGAGACAACCGGTCAGTAAGTTCATCACAGATTTCAGCCGCACGATCGTTTTCGGCGTTATTGCGAATAGGACGAAGTGGAAATTGTTTGATCTACTTCTCGTATGCCTTGCTGTCGTCTCGTCTGATCGTTGACATTTCGCGCCTTAGCTGAATTCTTAAATTGCCCGCAAGCTGATATTTCAAATCGGCGCTAAATTTCAATATACCTCATGCGAATTCGAATGCATTTGCAAAACATCCGAGACTGAAGCACCATTCGAAGCCTAGCTGCATCCGCCGCCCTCCTCCGCCCACGGGAACCACAGATCTGGCCTTGTCGGCGTACAAATCTCTCCGCTCGCATGGCAGGAACTCAGGCATTAAGCCATTCCTTGATCAGTTTTTTCGTGGCTACAGTTCCGAATCTTGAGGCGGACTGCAGTAACTTCCGACGATCAAATTGTTGCGATTTTGCTTTAGCCTGGCGCATCAATTCATCACGTTCCTCTGCGAGTTCATCAAGATTATTGAGCAAATCAACCAACAGAAACTCGGAGGAAAGTTTGTTCGGGAATCGCGGCTTCATTCGAAAGTCGAAAGTGCGATTGCCAAATGTGAATCGACCGTGTCTTTTGTGGTTGTAGACAACGGTGCGGTTGTAGAGCTGAGTCGCACCCAATCCAAGCGTGTTATAGCTGGCGGGTGACAACAACAAAAATTCGTTGTCACGCAAAAATGCGGCAACAACCTCGCTGTCCTTTGGAGGAACCGATCCAAATGCAGACTGGCGAGGAACATAATATAGACCTTGGGCAAGTTTTTTTATCCGTCCCGAGTCTTGCAACTGCTTCAAATGTCGGTCTATTGCATTAGATGACGGTGCGAGATCCTCGCGCCGATACACTTTACCAGCTCGAAGTCGCCGAGACAGAAGAGCCGCAGCGGCAGGTTTTGCGGTGACAAGTTTATTCATGCAATCGCCTGAATTTTATTGAAGTTTCATGCATCTATTTTAGCGCGTGAATGCGCCAATCACTTCTGTTCAGTAATTACCGTCAAACCACTGACATACTGGAAGTGTTTGGCATTGTGAGTAACCAGAGCAATGCCATCGAAAGCGCGGTCGATGCAACCCACGCGTCGGCAGTTTGGATCTGTCTTCCAGTTTTCGTTCCTTCCGCCATCACGCGTGCCCAAATTGCACAGAGTTTCGGATCAACTGGACAAACGATGAATTTTCGCAGCTGCGTATCCAAATCAGTAATTCGCTTGGTGCCCCAATTTTTTTCTTCGGCCCATCAATATAGTTCGGCGACTGTCATGAAAGAAATCACGAGTTGGCGACCGCTCAAGTGTGGTTCATAAAGCTTAGCTCTGGTATCACGTTTGAATAGAAATGAGATAACGTCGGTGTCGACGACAAGCCGATCGGTCATGAGGCGTTAGGGAGGTCCTCTTGCCGCCAATTTCGAACGGCATTCGTAAATTCGTCCGCGGACTCCTCTTCAGGCCAAAAGTCTCCTAGCAAATTATCAAAATTAGCTGCCGCTGCAACACCTTGTTCTTCGGCTAATGCGTCCAATTCAATCTGATTGTCAAAAAACGGATGAAAATTCTGCCCGCCTCCAAATTGCTCTGTGTCTAGAATCTCAATATCTTGAATCTTGAAACTTCTAATTTCATTGTTCACTTCTACTGATTCGCCAACAAGCTTGACATAACGAGTCATCGCTGCAAGCACTGCTTCTTTTTGTTCTTCGTCGAACGTGCACCGGATTGCTTTTCCCACGTGCGGATGAATGCGGCAAGCATACGCAGCGTCCCGGAAATCACCCATTAGCAAACGTCCTTCTATACTCGCTTTATTGATTACCGGGTCCTGGATCCGCGCGATAATCCTGTTCTGAATAGCGGGTGTGAATTGCGAGGTAATACGTTGTGTTTTCTTTGCGTACAGTTCAAAATCTATTTGCTCAACGCCAAGTGAGAAGAGCTTTCCACCTTCTCTAAGAGCTAACAATACACCTTTATCAAATCCTTCGGGTAGACGAGCATCACTGTTACCAACAGATTCAATCCCATGAACGAATGCTTCAAGTGCGCGCTCACCAAGACATCTAATTTCGCCGTTGCCCTGAAACAGTGTCAATTGCTGCGAACCTGAACTGTCAGATCTCAACGGAAGATCGCATGTTAACGACAAGCTGCCAGGCTCAATAGCAACCAATTCTAAGGTGCAAGCGTCCCTGACCTCCTTCGGTATTGGACCGCGCGTTAAGCTAAAAGATTCGCCCGACAAGATTCTTCCAATACGGTGAACTGCGACTTGTAATTGTTCAGCAAACAGAGTGAGCTGATCCAATTGCAATCTATGACGTGCGACGGCGGGTCCTTTGAGGTGAATAGTGAGTGGCATTCTGAGATTTGCGTCGTTCATGAGCATTCACCTCCTTCATCGAAAGCAGCTGTATCATCTGTGCCATGCCTGCGTGGGCACCAATCATCGGCACTATCCCACCAGCACCATACTACCGTATGGTAGTATTGTCAAGACGCATCGAGAGTCTCTAACATATTTAAGCAGATCGCTTAAGATGAGCCTTAGCGGTGCTGGGCAGACTTACTGCAAGGCGACAAACTGCGACACACTCCTCCGATATTCCTCACACGGCGGGTAATAAAGGCTATTGTGATCGCGCCCGGCAATTTCCACCAACGTGCACGTGCCGGCTTTGCACACTTTTGCTAAATCCTTCGGTTCACTGGGAGGAATTGTGAAATCGTTCGCGCCATACAAGATCAAAATCGGAACCGAAACATTCGCAATTGCCTTCGCGTTATCAATATCCGCGAACGGATTCACGAAGTCCGGATAAAGCCTAAGCCAAAAGAACTTCAATTTCGCCAAGCGCGCCAGTGCGTAAAATGGCGCCTGAAGAATGACAGAATGGCAAGGGCGATGCGCGGCAACGTGGCATGCTACGCCGGTTCCGATCGACTCGCCCATAATAACGATCGATTCGCTAGGAACCTTCAACTCGTTAGTCAAATAGTCGTAGCCGCGTCACCATCAATCATGATTTCGTCAATAGATGGTTTGCCTGTGCTCTGTCCATAGCCGGCGTAATCGAATGCGCAGACCGACGCCCCGGCATCAAGTAATTCGCCGATGAGGATGGCACGATCTGCGATGTCTCCTGCGTTGCCATGACTCAACACGATCGTCTTGCGCGCTTTCGGATTTGCGAAATACCACGCATTTAAAGCAGCACCTGTTTTGGTGGGGATCGTAACAACTTTGCACGGCACATCGTGGATTGGTTTAGCGGTTTTGTTATCGGAACCACTAAACCACGGCTGAAACAAAATCGACTCATAGTAATGTTTGCCGACAACCGGACTCGCCAACACATACAGGAACAGCGCGTAAATGGAAAACCAGATGGCATTATGCTTGTTAAAATATCGGCGCATGTGTTTTGCGATCAGGCGTACTCAGTTCGGTCCACCGCTGGCTATCCATATTCAATCCCAGCCCAACATATTTTTGCGCACCTTCTTGGACATCGTACTCGACTTCTCTTGCAACATTCTCGCGACGTCCACATGCTCCATGTCAACACGTTCCGGAAGCGAAGTCCGTCTCGAAGCCTCTTTGACCTCGTCCAGCAGCGCGATCAGTTTCCTTTCGAAATAGCCCCGCTTTGCCGGCGCTTGTCGCAGAAGGTCGCGAATGAATTCTATTGCTCGATCTTTTTGATTGGCATCAACATAAGTCCAAACAAGTACTCCAACTAATTTCCGTTTCCAGTATTCGAGCTCAAATGACTCAACGATCTCCAAGCCATTCTGCAAAACAAAAATTGCTTGCTCAAAATGATTGAGCTGGCGCAAAGCAACTCCGACTGAATACAGCGCACGCACCAATCGCCGCGCATCGATCAATGTCGCTGGAGTTTCAATGCCTTTTACGCACGCGACGAGAATGTCTAAATCAACCGTTTCGCCATCCTGGAACCCACGCGCTAAAGATCTCAGCAGCCGTAATGATTGTGTCTTAGTCAACCCTTTTTCTGTCGTACTTGTTTTCATAATCTGTTCTCTCGACGTAGCCAGATCGTCCTCGAAAAGTCCACGGCACATTTCAACTAATACCTACGCTGCATTATCCACCAAGTTTCGGGCACAATACAAATACGCTGATTCAGAGGGTGGGTGGATATTGGATACTGACCCTCTAGTCAGCGGCTTATTTCCGCCTCGCATACATCTGCCATGCCCCTCGCGCGCAATTCGCGAGTCGCAACGCTCACACGACTTGCTGGTCAATAGCACCGCAAAACCGCAGCAAATGTTCAACTAAACGATACTGCTCTTCAGTCAAAGCGATCGTTGCCCCTCGCCGCTCGACCAGCCGCCGAATAAATGCGCGTTTGAATTCATTGTCTGGGTTGCTTACACGCAGCAATTTCAAATGGCGCTGCTGCAGAATGATGTAGCCATCGAGCCGGACCGCGCAAAAGACGCAATATGCTGACCAGCTTTTCCACATGCGGCGAACCCGGTAAAGATGCGTACCATGCGGGAACGGCTTAGCTGGACAACTCATGCACATTCGCAACCGAGTCGAAGTGATGTGATATCCCCTGCAGTGATTGCATTTGTAAACTTGAGCATTTGCTCGTCGTTGCTGAAGGTGATACGCGCGATCCCGAGCTACTGATGGAGTCGTGTAGTAAACCTTGCCTGTACAGCCTTGTTTGTAATAGCCCCATGAAGTGCGGAGATACTTGGTCGCCATTGAAGCGCACCTCCATTTTCCAGCCCGATCAAACGACCGAACTGGATTGATGCTGGAGTAATAGCCTCCTGGGAGACTATAAAAGGATGCTACCGGACCTCGAAGCGAAATATCCGCAGTCTGCCCGAATAAACTTCCCACGATCAAAAATTCATCTAGGAAATTAATCAAGATTGGCGTAGCATTCGAGTTTAGCTGCAACCGCGGATGGAAGTCTAGGTGACACCATCTCCGCACGACGGTTCGCACCCTCAATCATGTCATGATATTGTTGTTCGACCACGACATTTGTATCCGGTATCGAATATGCATTTCGCAATTCACCTTCGACATTTTGCGAGAGCGCGCAATTTGTCAGTCTCATCGAAACATTGCTGGCTCTATGCCATTTCTGTTTCTACCATGTTAAATTTCTCGCTCGAGTGTCGGGCAATGTTTCTGCCGATAGATCTGCGAGACGTTCCTATTAACCGACTAATCACAAATATCGAGCATGCCGAAAAAAGATGTAACGACAATGCGTGTAAAGCGACCATGGAATATCGGATCGCTCGATTGCACTCAATGCGCTATGCCAGGGCACAAGAAACCGTTACAGTGAAAGCCAATGACGAGAATTCCAAAACTGTGATGGACCCGGTTCTGCCGCCATACGAATCATTCCGTTGGCCAGATTACCGGCAATATGAGAGCGTCGCCGGAGCAGTAACCGACAATGCGAGAGAGGCTCTCGACCTTGCGGTTTTACATTACCGATTAAGCAATCAGCTACAGCCTGGTGATCCGAAAACGCTATTAGGATTGGGGTGGTGTTTAAAGGAACAAAAACACTTGGACGAAGCATGCGATGTCTTGCGGGAAGCTATTTCGGTCGCCAAAATACGAGAAGAAAACATAAATTACGATATACCGTCACGTATCCCAATGATTAGTAACGGCAAGCTCGCGCAAGAGGCAGCTCAATACCTAATTCCACTCTTGAATCCAAGCAAAGACAAGAAGGAATTGGAGGCATTGTCGCAGCTAGGAAAACCAGATTACGAACTGCATGGCATAACGCCAATTGTCATGCAGACATCAGCAACAGTTCCGTTGAGCCAAATGATGAGAAAAGCGCGAGTGGTTTTCGATATCGGTGGTTTTGGAAAGACTCTTTTACATGAATGGCCGTCGCACAACGCGGGTTGGCTCGTATGGCATCCACACTCAAATACACCTATAACGTCGGGTAAACAACTAATCGGAAGTAGTTCATTTTGGATCTTCTGGAACGACGGCTACGAAGTGCTATCGGCTCTAGATGACAATCACAATGGAAAACTGGAAGGAAAAGAACTTGATGGACTCGCGATATGGATAGACGGAAATTCCGATGGCAAATCAAACACAAAAGAAATACATACACTGCACGAGCTCGGCATCCAGTCACTTTCGTGCAACGGTAAACACATGAACGGCTATCTAGCAAACCCACACGGCGTCAAATTCGCCTCCGGACTAGAAGGCGCTACGTGCGACTGGATTTACAAACCGCCGATACGGTTACGACATCGCCTGGCAAATCGATAAAAACTGCAACGTCCTGCAAGATCGCGTGCATTCTGTTTCATCGGAGAGCAAATCTCCAAAATCCTCTTCCAACCATTCCTAGCCTCGGCAGCTTCCGAGATACATCTTCGGAACTTGTCCACATCAACCTTTTCGTCCGGCGGATGAAACTCTTCAACCGCCTCGGCCGCCAGCGAAATTCGCTCTTGTCGGGTCTTCGATTGTTCGAGAATCCGACTGTACACTTCGCACGCATACGCAAACGTCTCTCTTTCCTTAAAGTCGATATTCAGCAAAAATTCTCGTGTTCTCGTTTCCTTCAATCCAACCGTTTCACGCTTGCAGTTATGAAACACATGCGCCGCTTCATGCACCACAAAGTCAGCAAATTTGTCGTCAACCGTGAAATACTCGTGCGAAACATAGCACGTAGTTTCCTCGCTCAATCCGAGAATTCCAGATCCCTTTCCACCCAGTGGTTCAGCGCCGATGCTCAGCAAATAGAGATTCGCTACATCCCATGCACTTTGAGCCCATCTCATGCTCGAAAGGATCTGTTCGATGTTGTCCGTCGTGATGAACACAACAGATTTTTCCAGCATATCGAGAACGTTTGACCGTTCAGCCGCAGGAAACAATCCATTTACCATCGGAGCCACTTTCGAACGAGTGAATTGCGCAAAGTCCATGCCCGGAACGCTCGCAATACGCCGCCCCTCGGCTCGGCGCTTAACTTCAGCGATTAGCGCCGTTGTCATTGCCTCATCTCGCATTCTGGCGGCGCTCATAAAATTGCCGGGCCAATCATCCGTGTGCGCCGGACGTTCACCAGTCGCAAGATAATGTTCAATTTGGTGCATCTGCACTTCATTCATTTACTGCACCTACTCACTGCGACCTTTCAAACCAATGTTGATTGTGGTGGCATTTCTGCTCTGCAATTTTATCCTCATCTCCTCTCTCAACAAACTAACATTCGGCGGATCCTCACTTCGCAAACTCCCATCCCTCAACTCCGCCAACAACTCCTCAAACAAAACCGGCTCCGCACAATATCGCGTGACCAGCCGTTTCTTCCGCGCCGGCTGCAAGCCATTCCCGCCCCAACTGAAAATGTAGCCATCATATTGCTGCCATTCACTCACACTCGCCGGATATTGCCTTCGAAGCTGCGCAACGAAGTTGCGACGCTCCAAAAACCGCCTCGCTTTGCTCCCCGGATCACCCAACTGATTGCGACTAGAATCAGTCCGCCGACACGCCACGCACACCCCAAACCAACTCGACGAACCATTGAGTATCGACCCACCAAAACTCACGATCAACAGCGTGCCACCACAACCGGAACACATCTCCGCCAACATCCCCTCACTCCAACCAAGCAGCAAATACCCCATCGGCAACGGACCATCGCCTCCCACCCACGCCCACGAGCACCACGCAAACTCCGGCGCGCAAAAGAAGTAGTCCTTGCACCGAACAATGCTATCCCCATGCTCAAGAATCAAATCCAGATTCTCTCCGAACAACTCAAGCTGCTGTTCGGAACGACCCATCCGCGGATCATACCCACGCGACTCAATAGCCATAAATGCACCTCGCTTTAGCTGAATTCTTAAAGCGCCCGCAAGCTGATATTTCAAATCGGCGCTAATTTCAGTATAACGCAATCGCACAGGCATGCTTTTGCAAAACAAATGAGACCGGCGCACCATTCGAAGTCTTGCTGCATCCGCCACCTTCCCTCTCCCACCGGAACCCAGAGATCTGCCCGCGACCGCATTCAAATCTCGAGCGCTGCAAATCAGAAACCACTCAATTTCATTTGCCATCTTTAGCGACGATCGCTAGCATCTACAATCCAGCCATCTAGATTTCTTTTCTGTCGCACCACAGCGCCGTCGTTGTGCGAGCAGTCTTCACCACTTCCTTGAGGAAATGTGTTTCATGCATCATGGTGCATCTTGGAGTCTGGCTGATCTCCGATTTGAGTCCTCGAGATCCCTATGCTATTCTCGTTGAGGCGTTTAAAAAACTGGTGGGGATGCAAGCTTGGACACCATCCAAACTGCGCGAGGCATGATTAATAGTCGCAGCAGAATTACAACATCAATCAATCGATGAAATAGAATATGGCAGAAAAAAAACGCGAAAAACTAAAATCGATTCTGAACAAGCGAAAAAGCCACTGGTACCAATACAAGGACGGCGAACTCGAGCACACATTCAATTGTATCGAAGCGCTCCGTAATAGCGACTGGGCTCGCGACCTGGTGGCTAAGACAGAGGCTTCAATTGAGCTTATGCAATGGTTTGACGACAATCGAAACCACGTTGACACTCCTGATTGGCTCTTGAATTGGGACAAGTTTGAAGAGTTGAGGACCTCATTCTTTGAAGTTCGTTATGGAGTTGACGTTCATATCGCTGGATATAGCCCGACTTATGAGTCCAACACGCTAGTTGGCGCGTCATCGGTAGACTTCATGATTGCCGTAAACGGATTCCAATTTCTTATAGAGCTGGTTTCCACTAGACAATCAGAATCGATGTCTGAACAAACTGAATACGTAACCGAAATAGCAAAGATGGTTGCTACAAATGCAGCTGAAGAACTGCGCAAAATCCAGGGGAAAATTGTTCGTAAGGTGGCAAAGAAAATCGGTGAGGATGCGTATCAGCCGCACAAGTTTCCTGAGGCGGCCGCCGATTCAAACCACTTCAACATAATAGTTGCTGATACGCGTGGTTTCGCCGGCGGTGACCATTTATCTTGCGCAGAACGATTTCAGCTTGTATGGGGCAGTCAGGAATTAATGAAGCAAGGCGGTTCGGACTGGGACAATTACGGGCTTTTCGGGCTGTTTGATCAGAATAAGCCCGGAGCCGAGGCGAAACTGTTCCGGGAACGCATCCATCTCCTCGGTTTAGTAAGCGAGGAGTATTTCGGCGCAGGCGAGGTTATGAAACAAATCCGATTTTACGGGAATCGGTTTTTGCGAACCAGCACCGAGGCTTTCGCACAATTCCCGCTAAAGAACAAAGGACAGCCCCTGTTATGTCGATCTCAAAACACTTGAACGGTTGAATTAGATGGCGGACCTGACTTGACCAAAATTGTGGGGCCAACGACGATGGCACTATCGCCGTGTTACAGTAGTATCTTTTCTGAAGATTAACTCGACGTATCCCTGAAACAAATTAGGTCCCCGCTCATGAAAATCAGACGCTCGATAAGTGAACCAATCAGAATATCTCTTTCATGGGAGCAACGGTGGCGCAGCGCAGACCAAGGCCTAATTAGCGCATGGGAAAGTGGACGTGAGCGTAGACAACTAAATCCGTCCTTATCAGCCCAAGCGGAAGCGGGCCATCTGGTTGTGCTGGGATGGAAGGGTGGCGTTCGCAAAAAGATCCAAGCGCAGAAGTTTGGAACCTATAACTATCTTGCAATGTGGCAAGGACTGCGCGGGGAAGAACTCGATATCGACACTGAGAAGGAAGTGGATATCATCTGTACAAAGACTGGCATGGTTGTGACGTTTACGTCAGACCAAGGCAAATACGCAGATTCTGATGAAGTCGAACAGCTCGCTGTCAGTCCGGAATCGATTCTCGTTCCGGTTTAGGATTGCCGTCCAAATCATTCGAACAATTGCAACGCGCCGATCCACTCGATTAGTCAATTGGTATCCCGATGCTTTGCCAAAATACACGATCTGACATGAGTCTAACTCCGTATTGACGCGCCTTATTTGCCTTGCCCGACATTGAAGATGGATCAGCCAAAACCAAGATATCTGTCTTCTTCGTGATGGAATCAGTGGCGACCAGTCCTTTCTCAGTCGCAAATTCTAGCGCGCGTTCACGCGAAATCAGTTCGCCGTTGATAGTGCAGGTCTGCGCTCCAGTAAAACATACCCGCTTGCCCCGAAACTCTTCGATGCAACCCGAGTCTTCTGGAGCGGCGCTGCCCTCAACTGAATCCCGTAAACTGTCGAGAACATCTTCCCCTAATCCAACAAGATGCGTGACTGTTTGCAGATCGGAGTGCTCTGCTGGACTGATACACCCATCTGCCAGCGCACGAATCATTAGTGTTCTAAGATAGTCTACATGCGTATTTACCACTGCTGATTTCGATAGGGTGTCGCTTCGAGTGACATCAAGCAATTCGCGGTATTCTTCTTCCGTAATAATGCGATCTTCCAAAGCTCGATCCAAAGTGGCCGCATATTCCGTGGTTTCGCTTGAGCCGGTTTCAGGAAGAGAGGCAATAAGATTTTTAAGGTAGTGAGGCTGCCGCTGCGCAACCGTTCGCCGTTGGAATACTTTGCCAGTGGGTCTCACGTTTGGCCATTCAACTGATGGGACTGCGAGTTTATCCATTTCAGCTTCGATCAATTCACTGCACGAAAAGTGCTGCTTCAACTCCGCAAAAAGCTTTAGTGTGCTTTTGGCATCATCGAGTGCGCTATGAGACGTACCGAGATCTATGCCAAGCCGAGCGCAGCAATCAACGAGTTTGCGGCAGCCCAAGCTCGCTTCGGAAGCCAAACTCATCGTACATATGCTAGGGAATTCGGGAAGGACGATATTCAATCTTTCGCACTCAAATCGCAGAAGTTGCAAATCAAAGCGCACATTGTGCCCAACAACTACCGAGTCATACAGCCTGTCGATCACATCTCCTATGACCTCGGCGAACGTGGGCGCGAGCGTTGCGTCCGCGGCACTTATGCCATGGATATGTTGCGGACCGAGATCTCTGTTCGGATTGATCAACGTGCAATATTCGTCAAGAATCCTGCCGCTACTATCGCAGCGAACAATCGCGATTTCGATAATCCGGTCCTTGTGGACATGAACTCCGGTAGTTTCGGTATCTAGAAGTGCAAATGAGGTTTGCGAGCCAACAGCAACATTGTTCCGAACCGATACGTTCTTTGTAGATAAACTGCGATTCGCTGAGTCGATTCGCGCAAAATGGTTAGCAGATACTTCGAGCATATTGGCACCCGGTCGTTTGTCGGCAGAATTGTCTCATCAGTCATTGCCACGTATCCTTAAGTGGATCTGTAGGGGCCCATTCGAAACGTTCGAAACCTGGCACGCGCTAACGAATAACGAAATTAAATCGTTTTTCCGGCACGGGACGGATCCCGTTAAGCATCATGAGCAGCAACCGGTGCTCCCCCGGCAGAATAGCGACGGCACCGCACCTGAGGCCATCCTTTTCCAGCCCGCGAGAAGTCAAGCGATCCCGTAAAGACATCACCGCGGCCATCCTCGCAAACTCTAGAACCGATGCCGACTCACTCTGCATTCCGTGCGAGTTGTCCCGGGGCACACCCTTTGACCCAGCATCCGTGCCACGACCATTGAGCCACAGACCGTCACCAAAGATTCAAAGTACCTCAGGTTTGCAATTTTGCATCGAAAGGATGAGATTATTGAAACGGTATCCGCTTGTATATGTTTCAGTCTGGTCACTCCTCGAGACCTTCTTTTCGTTTGGGAAAATTTTGTGCTAGTAACAGATAAAAACACGACGGCCGCAAAATACTCGGATGTCGACAAAGTTGAAGCGGCGCTCACTCAAGCTCGCAATAGCCTTCTCGATTTAACGCTGCGTAACCGACTGCTCAATTTTAAACCGGGACAAAAAACCGTAACCGTGACGGACGAATTGCCGGATCAGGTGTTTCGTCAACTGGTGTTGCAGCAGCAAAAACTGGAATTTCAGCCGGATGAGCACGCTAAAGATGATTTGTCGGAGGAATCAGTCCCCATTCTGCCGCCAGCGCCCTCTTGTGCTGAACCGGTTGCAGCGCGCCACTCCGATAGGTATCTGCAGACAACGGCGTCACGAAAGAAGCTAAAAGATGCGCTGTTGCATATGTATTACGATGCGAACACCGCTATACAGGAAACTGGCGCAAATATGCTTTTCCTGGCTTTGGGTTTTCTCGAATGGACCGACACTAAGTTCAATAAAACCAGCACATGCAGAGCGCCACTAGTATTAGTACCAGTGAGATTAGAGAGAAATGCTAACCAAAGTTTCAATCTATCGTGGACTGAAGACGAAGTAGAGACGAATCAGTCTCTGGCATGCAAATTAAAGGAAAAATTCGAAATTGACCTTCCCAAGCTGGCCTCAGATGTAGAAGATCTATCCGTTGAGCAATACCTTGATTTGGTTCGTCATTCCGTCAGAAATTTTGAGGGATGGGCAGTACATCGCGAAATAGTATTGGGGTTCTTTCATTTTGGAAAATTGCGGATGTACTTGGATCTTGATCCTGAGCATTGGGGTGGTGCTCAGTATTTTCTAGAGCATCCCGTCCTTTCAGGAATGTTTGGCAACGGATCGAACCAGCGTGACATAGCGTTTGAGTCCCCGAACCTAGATGATCAATTTGATCCAGAGAAATCGCCAATCGTAACAGATGCTGACAGTACTCAGCATTCCGTCATAGTGGAGGCACATGGGGGCCGAAATCTTGTCATTGAAGGTCCACCGGGTACTGGAAAGAGCCAAACAATTACCAACCTCATTGCAGGATTTGTTTATCAAGGCAAATCCGTTTTGTTCCTCTCAGAGAAAGCTGCTGCACTTAACGTAGTAATGCAGAATTTGAAAGATGTCGGATTGGGTGACTTTTGTCTTGAACTTCACAGCAACAAGACCCGCAAGCCCGAGGTGCTCGCGAGCCTGGGGAGCCGAAGCAAACTTGTTTATACCGAACCGAAGCGATTGGACGCGGTCATTAGAGAATACAGAAGTTGTCGAGATGCACTCTCTAAGTACTGCGAACAAGTCAATAAACCAGTCGGACATTCTGAAATCACACCGATTCAAGCAATCGGTTTGTTAAGTCGAATCGAACGAGAGTGCCCGCAATTATTGTTGCTCCGGCGCATACCAAGGATAAACAATTCGGACCTGTGGCAACCGGAATTTGTAGCCAATTGCGAACGAAAATTAGACGCGTTCGCTAACGCGTTAATTCGAACAAAAGAAAATGACCATAGCGCACTGAAGGGAATCGAGCTTTCGGAATTGCTGGCAGGCGACGAACGTGAGCTGAAGGTTCTATGCGAAGAAATGGCAGCCACATCCGAAGCCTTAATGTCCGCTTCGAAAAAGTTACAAGATGTTCTGAAATCCGCACCTGTCACACATGAATTACTCACTCAATGTTTCGAAATTCGAACGATACTCCCGGACGTGTATCAGCCAGTGTTGGTCGAAGTTCTCGGGACATTTTCAAATTTAAGTCCAACTTCGTGTGACAGACTCGAACAGTGTGAGATGGAGTCTCACAGACTCCAACAAGAGGAGTTGTTCGTCCGGGACACTTTCGCAATGACCAATGCGGTGGACCAAGCCACGCTCGAACAAACCAGTAACGATGCTAACCTCCTTCCGAAGTTAAAAGGTTCGGACCTACAAAGCGTCATCGATTGCATACAAGACTGTAGAACAAACCTTGCCTTGTTTTCGGAACGGGTGACTGCGCTGGGTGTTGACCCAACCGACGCGCACAACAGCAGATCATTTTCTGAGCTTCAGTCCAATCTGAGAGATCTTGTTACAGAGTTCGATTTCAACGGCATTGATTTCGAGAATTTGTGTTCCCCCGCTGCGAATAGGCTAATAGTGAAGTTTAGGGAACGTCTCGATTATTTACTCCAAATTCGTGAAGAACTGGCAGAAAATTTGGCATTGGACTTGTTGGCAGATGAAGCTGAGCTTTTGGCAGAATTGGAGTCGAGAAATAAAGACCTCATCGTATCGCTAGGGCTCGGCATTGTTCATCCCGCCTTCCGGGAAACAAGATCGAAGTTCCGAGCAATTTGCGTAGGAACCGTCCTTCCAGCCGGCGGCATTAACGCGTGGATCGCGCTTCTCCGTAAATATGAGCGACTTAGAAAAGATTTGAACGATCTACAAAATGATAAAGGCATGCTGGAGTTATTTGGACCACACTTTCATGGCTATGACACTGATTGGCGATTCATCGATCAGTCTCTGCTGTGTTCAAAAAAACTCTCCACCTCGGGCTTGCCGAAACGCATACTGGATCGGCTACAGTCAAAACATTTTGGTCGCGAGCTGGTTACGCTTATCAAAGATTGCGAGTCTATTCAGGATGTTCTCGACAAATCAAAGTCGGCTTTTGAAGACATCTGTAAGCTCACCGGTTTGAACACAAAAGTTGATTTGGAATCGCTCGACGAGGTGTCCAAATGTGTATCTACAATTGAACAAACATGTAAGCAGTTGTCGCAAGTCGTTGAGAATTTTCACCCTGTCGCAAAACTAGAGATGGCGACTACCTGGGTAAATTACCTCAATCGATATCTGACATATAAAAGAGATAGCGAAAGGCTTCTTAACGATGAATTTTGTACAGGTCTATTGGCCGAACATTGGAACGGGAAAGACACGAACTGGACTGACATTGGCTGGTCTCGCGAGTACGCACGTTCAATTTCGCAAGCGAAGATCTCACCTGATCTCAAAAACGCGTTACTCTCTTCGAAATGCCAGAAACTTGCGGAAACCATTAGAGCTCTCCACGATAACGTCGCTGTCGATCTGAAAAAGCTCGGCGAGCTGATGGACGAACTCCATCGATACGGGGAGATTGATGCGCGCGAAGTCTGGAATTGTGAGACGTGGCAGAAGGCGGATTTGGCTAACATTCGAACCAAATCGCTGGCGCTTGCTGGCGTTTCAGAATCGTTCAAAAACTGGTCCGATTTAAAACGGGCGAACCGCGACTGCACTGAGCCTGAACTGAAGACGCTGGTGGAAATGGGCATGAGCAGCGATGTGGATCCCACCGTCCTTAAGCCTATCTTCAAGAAGTCCTACCTTGAGAGCATCCTTAGAACGGCGCTTGCAACCCGAACTGAGCTACGACGTTTTTCGAAGGACGCTCACCTCACGATTAGAAGGAAGTTCGTCGAGTTAGATGAAGAAATGAAGTCTGCTGCAAGCCAGTTAGTCGCAGCAAGGGCTAGCTCAAATCTAGTACCACCCGGCAATTTCAGTACTAGAGTTTCGGAGTTAACAGACAGGTGTCTTATTGATCACGAAGTCGGAAAAACGAAGAGACATCGCCCGGTAAGGGAGTTAGTACAACGCGCGGGCGCGGCAATGATTGCTCTAAAACCAATATTCTTAATGAGTCCGCTCTCTGTAGCACAATATCTGCCGCCTCGAAACATCTCTTTTGATGTTCTAATAATGGACGAGGCGAGCCAAATCAAACCCGAAAACGCATTTGGAGCTGTTGCTCGAGCTAATCAGATCATTGTCGTTGGTGATAGCAAACAACTTCCACCAACAGACTTCTTCGACTATTTGGGGGACGGCGGCCACGAGAGCGACGAGACCGCTACCTTCGAAGAATTGGAAAGCATTCTTGAGGTTAGCAACAAGATCTACCCTTCCCGGATGCTTAAGTGGCACTACAGAAGCAAGCACCATGACCTCATTCAGTTCTCCAACAGTGAATATTACGCACACCAGCTCCGGTTATTTCCCAGCCCGGATACAGATGATGCAAATAAGGGAATCAAATTTAATTACGTAGCTGACGGCGTATATGATCGAGGAAAAACCCGCAAGAACCGGATAGAGGCACGCCGCGTCGCAGAAGCAATAATAGATCACGCACATAATAATCCACGACAATCGCTCGGGGTCGGAACGCTAAGTGCACAACAGAAAGAAGCGATAGAGGAAGAATTGGAATTGCTTCTTGAGTCCAATCGTTCAGCTCAAAAGTTCTTGGACACAAAGATTTTTTCGAAGAAACGCGAGGAGCCTTTCTTTATCAAGAATCTAGAAAACATCCAGGGCGACGAACGAGACGTGATCTTCATTTCGATCGGATATGCGAAAGATGGCAACGGTGTGTTCTATCAAAATTTCGGACCAATGAATCGCGACGGCGGTTGGCGCCGGTTAAACGTTCTAGTTACTCGAGCGCGCGAACGAGTCGAGCTGTTCAGCTCAATCCGTGCAGAAGACATAGAGCTGAAGGGCAACAAAGTGTCCGGCAGCGCTGCGCTGAGACGATATTTGCACTTCGCAGAAAAGAAGTTGCTCGATCAGATTCACATTACTGATCGAGGTATCGACTCGCCGTTCGAGGAGGAAGTAGTCCAGTTCTTAAGAAGCGAAGGCTATCAGGTAACCCCACAGCTGGGGGTTGCAGGATTCTATATCGATATTGCGGTACACCACCCAAATTGCCCGCCAAAATTTGTCCTCGGTGTCGAATGCGACGGGGCGACATATCATTCGGATCGCTCGACTCGCGATCGGGACCGACTTCGTGAACAAGCGCTCGTCAACCAGGGATGGACCATTCATCGCATCTGGTCCACGAGCTGGAATACCGACAGAAAGATGGAATGCCGTAGTTTGCTCAATGCCCTACAAAATGCAATTTCTGCGTCCGATTCTATCGAGTCTTAGTGGCGAACAAAGAACTCACGCAGATAGCATCGCATCGGCAATGGACCATCCCACTCGCCCACGCCCAAGAGCACCCAACGGAACTCCGGCGCGCGCAAAAGAAGTAGTCTTGCACCGAACAATCCTATCTGCATGCTCCAGAACCAACTCCAGATTCTCTCCGAACAACTCAAGCTGCTGCTCGGAACGACCCATCCGCGGATCATATCCGCGCGACTCAATAGCCATAAATGCACCTCGCTTTAGCTGAATTCTTAAAGCGCCCGCAAGCTGATATTTCAAATCGGCGCTAATTTCAGTATACATCGCCACCGGATGAACACGCGCTGCCTGGGACCTTTGGAAGAATATTCACAAGTGGCGACCTATTCGAATTTTAGTTTCATCCCGCGCATTCACCCGGCGCGGGAAGCCAAATCATGCTGCCGGCAGTCGCTATGCTAGCCGGCGATAACTTTGGCAGGGCGTAGCTACATTTCGCCACCCGGAGAATGCTTTTGCGCTGTTCAATCGGCGTGTTGCCGACCTCACTTAGCTCGGCGATGCTTTAGGGTTTGGTCCGAGCGCGCATCAGCGACATGAATCGCGCAGCCGGAATGTTGAGCCATCTCGGAAGAAAAAGTTCCAAGGCACCTGTTTTCTCAAGTTTAGGAGTCTTCCCTAGTTTGATTTGCAGCCACCATAGTGCGAGATCTTTCTGTCCGCTCTGCCAAAACTTCGAACATGATTCCAGATATTCCAATACGGCACGACGTTCGCCATCTTTCAGCAGCTCCGAAGCAAGCTGGAACTTCGGACCGAAAGAAGAAAGCACAGGCGTTGTTTCGATGTCTACTGAACGCAACAATGAACGGCAGGCCTCTGTTTTGTGATTGTTTGTTAGCTGGACTAAGCCAATCAGTTGGTGCGCCACGTGCCATTCGTTTTGATGTTTTAGTTTAGCGTTGGGCGAGCTGAGGATTTGTTCTGCTAGCATTCCGCATTTTTCGTATTGCTTAAGCTTATATGCGATCGTCGCGACGTCCGCGACATGCTTGTGCTTGCGCGTTGGTTCGGCGTCCACAAGCTCTTCGCGTAGCGCCATCGCCTTCTGAAGCAGCTTTTCTGATTTGTTATTCCGGGCAGCCAACTCGCATGCCAATGCAAGTCTGTCCTTAAATTTGCTGTTATCGGGCTCAATTGCAACGGCTGCTTCAAGCAAAGAAATTGATCGCTGCCGATCGTGATGAAAGTGATAGTTAGCAGCGTTGTTCAATACTTCACCATTTTTGGAGTGGATTTCAACTTGTTTAGCCCAAAGTTCACTACCTCGCCTATAAAAACCATTTGGATCCGGATGAAAGTGTGGCTCAGCCTCCGGATGGCTAAGAACTTCATGCGCTGGTGAGTGTTCAATCAACCAGAATATATGCTTGCATCTGAGTTCCAGGTAACGCGGGCGACCGATGTCTTTTCCAAAGTAATAGCCAAGCAGCTTTACACGTACGTCATTTTGATTGGGGTCCAGTGTTAGTGAACTTTCTAACTCCTGTACTTCCGACGAACTAAGTTTTCTGCCAGACCAGGTGAGGTCACAAACTCTCAGATACTCATCCATTGCATTACTTCGTTACTGGATAAATGAACGGTTGCGGGATGTTTTTACGTTCACAACCTCGGGTCATGCTGCGGACAGTTTGTCTGCACAAGGTTCATTGTAGTCTATCGAGTCAGCAACGAATTGGACAGTGCCACCACCATCGGAAGACACCTCCCACCAGGCCGCAAATACCCCATCGGTAACGGACCATCCCCTCCCCGTACGCCCACGAGCACCCGCAAACTCCGGCGCGCAAAAGAAGTAGTCCTTGCACCGAGCAATCCTGTCTCCATGTTAAAGAATCAAATCCAGATTTCTCCGAACAACTCAAGCTGCTGTTCAGAACGACCCATCAATTAAGAAAGCGCGCGCTTTAGCTGAATTGTTAAAGCGCCGCAAGCTGATATTCCAAATCGGCGCTAATTTTCAGTATAACGCAATCGCAGCGGAACGCTTTTGCAAAACACACGAGACTGACGCACCATTCGATGCCTAGCTGCATCCGCCGCCCCATCCCTCCCGCCGGAACCCAGAGATCTGTTCGCTACTGCGCTCCAGGCACGATCCCTGGAGCAGCATTCCAGTTGATCGCCTTTGAACCGGCTGAACTCGCGGCGCAACAGGAGAAAAATGTTTGTATGGATTGAACCGACTTCGATCAAAAATGCAATGTCCGATAGGCACCACATTTAGTTCGAGCTAACTTCGGCGGTAGCGGTTGCGGTGCGCAATCTGAACCAAAATATGGATCCTTTGCCTGTGTGCCGATTAGACACCCCGATAGTTCCTCCATGAGCTTCGATGATCTGCTTACATATGGCAAGCCCTAATCCACTGCCGATATATTCAGCCGAATGACCATCCGCAGGACCTTGCCAGAACTTTTCGAATACATTGTCCGCGATGTCGGAAGGAACGCCATCTCCTTCATCGGACACTGATACTTGTGTCTGATCATTGGACAGCGGTTCGAAATCCACCTTCACTCGGCTGCCAATTGGGCCGAACTTTACAGAATTTGCCAACAAATTGAGCATAACCTGATTGATCCTCACCGGATCAGCAAGGACACCGCTGTTTGATTCCGAAATTTGTATTTCGATATCCTTAAATTCAGCGATACCACGGACGGTATCGGCAGCATTTCGAGAGATTTCAGTTAAGTTCACTGGTCTCATTTTGAGTTCAAACCTGCCAGATCTTACTTTTTCAAGATCGAGCAATTGATTTATGAGAAGTATAATTTCCCGAGTGCTTTTCTCTGCTCTTGTGACCCGCTCAAGACCTTGCTCATTCAACTGTCCATAAATGCCCTCCGAAACTAAGGTAAGCGTGGCTTCGACTGCGTTGAGCGGCGTCCGTACATCATGATTGATCATTGCGATGAAGTCTCGTTGCGCCTGTTCGGACTGTTTGACCTTACTCGCCATTGAATGAAACATCGCATCGACTTGTGCTATCTCATCATGTCCGCCGGTCGCAGGTAGCAAATCTCGTGAATGAGCAAATCGCTCGCTATTTTCGGTCAGAATGTTTAGCCTGCGGACAAGACCATGGCTAAACTGAAGCACAAGAAATGCGCAAACGATTATATTGATTGAAATACCGACGCCGATAATGTTCTGCAGTAATTGGTCTGCCTCATCTGCTTTTTCGTCTGCGTTTCCCGACCACCAGAGCTCATACGTTTCTAGTGAGTTTATACTCGACCGCAATGTCATTAGCGCCGCGTTGACGTCTGCACCCGAGCTACTGTTCAATAAGGCCGCTTTCAGAGCTGACCAATCCTCCGTGACAGTCTTCAAATTGCCAACTGAAAAATCACTAAGTCTTGGATTCGCAGACTTAGGCAATTGGATATCCGCATTTAGACCGAAGATCAGATACTTGCGGCGCGGATAACGATACATTGCGTCGCTGAGGGAAGCGATGCTGCTTGAACAGTCGTCCAATGGTTGATGCAGGCGGGACTTAGAGTCGCCATACCGCCAGGCTTTTTCAACTTGAAGGAGCTTTTCGTTAACGTCATTGATGTGAACCGCAACGCGGCTTCCGAAAGCGTTCTTGCTCCGAACTAACCGATACGTTTGTACAACAGATTGAAAAATCAATACAAAAACCAGGCCGAACAAAAGAGGAACCGCAATGAGCAGCAATCCTTTGTGAATCAATTTTAGTTGTGGCGCTGTTATACGCATCAAGAGATTTATTCCCGAGCGAACAAACAACCTGCGGTTCCCAACAATTTCACAACAAATTCCCAACAAACCACCAACGTGCTCTCATCTAGTATTTTGTTAGGCGATAGTTCTGGGTCCCCGGCAACGAAGATGCGCCAGCGATGACTGTTCTGACAGTGACACTGTGCATGGTGCGAAACGAAGATTAGGGAAGCTCGCAATTAGCTCTTTCAAGCTGATCGTTGACTTAACAACAATCTGAGGACTGACAATGTGTGAAACCTACACCGCTATAAAGAACATGAAGGCACAATGCGCAGCTCTGTTAGACGAGATTCTCCGTATGGAACGCCAGATTGCTCAGGGCGTCCTTAGCACGGACAAGACGGTGTTCATTAGTTATGCGTTCGCTTCAGAGAACACGCAGGATTGTTCGCAGATTCATAGCTTTGCTCTAAGCTCATCGTCCTCAGCCCCGGTCTCTAAATAGCGCGCAACCGACCCGGCAATCGGGCTCAACTGCGTTGCCAAAAACAGCCAGCAAATAACGTGAGCCTGCGCGTATTAAAAGATTTATGAATCTCCCGGACCTTTAGTGGGTAGATAGAAAGATGGAGTCCCACCGGCGGTCCTTGGATCTGGAGTACGCGGTTGATGGACACAAACGAAAAGCTCGAACAAATCGCAAAGCTGCTGTTAGAGGTTAAACAACAGCTAGCGGAATCGTCTGGCGCAAATATTGACGCGAGCAACTCATATTACAGCAGCACCGCACCTCTGTCGGAGCTAGGGACCGATCCAACAATATTCGTAAGCGATAGCTACCAATCTATGACGCCATTCGACAAACGAGCCGCGTTCAAAATATCGGAGCTGTGCCTGCCAAAGGAGTTGATTCGCGCAGAATTTCATCGTCTGACGGCAGAAACAAATAACCACGAACTCCTCGAACAAAGCGTCATAGCTTATACCACGGGGGAGTTTTCGAGCGCGCAGGAAAAGATCGAGCGATACCGACAAGAGAAACGCCTAAGCATTGAAACGCCATGCGAGAGATCGGTTAGCACCGGCGTGATTCAAGGCGTCTTAATGGTGGCAAACGGCGAAACTACTCGGGCACGACAATATCTTGACCGGCTCTCCGTTGGTATAAAGAGGAATTTTGGTCCACACAGTGAACAACTTATTACAGTTCTTCTTGCGCGTGGACTGGTGAGAACGGCCTTTCGCATTGAACATCCAGACATGCCGTGTATGCAAGTTGCTCAAAAGGTGCTGAATACCGCAGTCGAACTTTACGAGAGTACCAACGTTTCAACCGCGGACATCATTGGCAAGCTGAATAAGTTTGTACGCGAAGCGGAACGCCGCCATATTCAGCAGACGTTCCGTTAGCTCCCGATTAATCTCCAAGCAGGTGGGCAATGCAACTTCTAAAATCGTTCGTTTTGTCGTTCGAGATGCTCTTTCTCGCCACCACGATATGTTTTGCGGCAACAGCCCAAGAACGTCAGAACTCTGCTCGGGTTGCCGCAAGAAGGTATGTGGTGCCCGGCGTCTGCTCAGTCGATGGTCCTGGCAGAGCAAATGCGGGAGGTAGTGCAAGTTTCGTCTCGAAAGGAGGCCGACTTGTTCTGCAACTGACCGGTAACTGTGTGCCATTTACCCCAGGCCCAACATCCGGTTGGGAGGTATTTGACAGTCATGCTGGAAGTAATCCGGGAACCATCATTCCCACAGCTGCAAGTCTATCCGAGCCTGGAATTTATACCTTTACTGTCAGCGGCCTACCGGAAACGCACAACTTTTTGGAAGTAGTCAGCGTAAACCGGTTCGGGAGCCAATGGTACTATGCTCAACCGCTTCCCATTTCTAATGGACCTGTGTCGGTAGCAGTTCCAAGTGTCGGATACCAGCCAATGCCCACCGTGGTCTATTTTTGGATATCAAACCTTGAAGCGCCGCTCGCAACAATTTGGGTGAGCGATTTCAAAGTCAATGGAACTAGCCTTGCTCTGGACACCACGCACACTGACAGCAATTCACCAACGCCGAACTCTTTTGCATGGTGTTGGAACTTTCCAGGATCGGAGTAAATCACCTCATCGCGGAGCTTGGTAAGTCAATTGAGTTTGCGCTTTGTTCGCGGGTCGACCAACGAAGCTGTGCTAAAGTGAATTTCACTACGCAACCGACCCTCTATTCAATCGCTCAGAACAAACTGCGACATGCTCTTTGCGATATTTCTCACACGGCGGGTGATAAAGTCCGTTGTGATCGCGCCCAGGAATTTCAACCAACGCACACGTCCCGGGCTTGCACACCTTTGCTAAATCCTTCGGTTCACTCGGAGGAATTGTGAAATCGTTCGCGCCGTACAAGATCAAAATCGGAACCGAAACATTCGCAATCGCTTTCGCGTTATCTATATCCGCGAACGGATTCACGAAGTCGGGATAAAGCCTGAGCCAAAAGAACTTCAACTTCGCCAAACGAGCGAGCGCGTAAAATGGCGCCTGAAGGATCACAGAATGGCAAGGGTGGTGCGCAGCAACGTGGCATGCTACGCCGGTTCCGATCGACTCGCCCATAATAATTATCGATTCGCTCGGAACCTTCAACCCGTTCGTCAAATAATCATACGCCGCATCTCCATCGATCATGAGTTCCTCAATCGATGGTTTGCCCGTGCTCTTTCCGTAGCCAGCGTAATCGAACGCGAATACCGACGCGCCGGCATCGAGTAATTCGCCGATGAGGATGGCACGATCTGCAATGTCTCCTGCGTTACCGTGACTCAGCACGATCGTCTTGCCCGCTTTCGGATTTGCGAAATAACCAAGCATTTAAAACAGAACCAGTTTTGGTCGGAATCGTCACGACTTTGCACGGCACATCCCGAATCGCTTTAGCGGTCTTGTTATCCGTGCCAGTAAACCACGGCTGAAACAAAATCGATCCATACCAATGTTTGCCAACCATCGGACTCTCCAACACATACAGAAACAGCGCGTAAACGAAAAACCAGATGGCGTTGTGCTTGTTAAGAAATCGGCGCATGTGTTTTGCGATGTGGCGTACTCAGTTCGTGCGGAGCTCGCGATCATATTCAATCCCAGCCCAACATATTTTTGCGCACCTTTTTGGACATCGTACTCGACTTCTCTTTCAACACATTCTAGCGACTTTGCTTCAGCTTTTGGGCGAGGGATAAGGGAACTGGATTGTAAGTGCACTGCAACTGCAAGCCTCACGAAGAGATCGCTTCTCAGCTACATGAATCCGTTCTTTCATGTAGGAAAGAGCCTTAGCTATCGTCATTTTCGTCACGGAGACCGAAGAACGAGTTTGAATCCGCTTTCTCAATCTCTTGCCACTGCGCAAGAATGTCTGTCACGAAAGTATCAGTTTGTGCAATGAGATTTTGGACTTGAACCTTTGTTACTTGGTGCTCTTTTCCGGCTTTGGTTTTGCCACTGCGGTGCACAATGTCGTGTCTTATGGAGACAGCTTCGTAGAGCTTTTTCATCTCTGGGAACTGGACACCGAGAGTGGCGAAATAGAATTTCTCCACTTTGGCTAGATTGTGCCAAATCACATCTCGAAGATAGTCTTCAACTTTTCTCTGAATACCGAAATATTCGCTGTACACTTTGTTTAGCGTGAACTTGTGATCTTCAAAGTCTTTATTTGTCTCGACGAACTTGCGAAAAAAAGACTGATTGGTAGTGATTGTGGATATGAAAAAATCAGACAGAAATGTCTCAAGAGCAGTGATCACGCTTGCGTACTGGAGACGCAAGAAGTGCTGTTTATTTGCGGAAGACACGGCAACAGTAAGAAGAGACTTCGTACTTTTGATTGTGCTGCGAAAGGCGTCGGCGGGTTCTGTTGAGGACCAAGGATACTCATCATAGTCGGGCTCATATTCCGGTCTGCCGGCCCACGTGTCGCAATCACTGTTCAATTCATCTGTCAGCTCGTTGATAAGACTTTCGGAAACGACCCCGCCGAACTCTGCATCTAATTCCTCTTGAGCTTCGTAAGGGCCGCCGTGCAGATAAATGTATTCGCCGTCGACCCAGGGTGAGTTATGCACAGGATCTTCATAGTTGTCATAAAACCAAATCCGCATTACTTCGAGTTTCTCCGACTTCGGCAGTTTGCGAAGTTCGCTTGAAGTGACTGTGCCTTCATGCTTTGGGTACCTGTAGCGCTTAACTTTTGCCATTTTGCTGGTCCCGAGCTGATGTTATTCCGCTTTTCATAATCATGACCGAATTTTGCTGACATTCGGCTCTTTGGAAGTTTAACTGCACCCATCCTCTTCCCCTCATACCGGAACCAATGAAAGTCCCTCCTCCGCTCACACATCTCGAGCAACTTCGAATCGGAACGTAAGCATTTCAATGGATATCTAACATTATTCGGTATCTGCAACCGGAACCGATCGTTGCCCGAAGAGGCGCTGCCTGCCATAAGTCTCACAGCAGACTAAATCCTGGCACGACCATGATATCCGACCGATATGCCGCTTACCGCGGACCTAGCGTCTGCAGCCTAACCGCAACTAAGATTTGCGCAATTCCACAGTTGAGAAAGCTGAACGGACTGCTAGAATGCAAGTGGAGCTAAGCTAGAATGCGCGCAGACCTCGTTAAACGACTTCTTCAAAGCTACAAGGAAGGCAATGATCTTGCCTTCATGGAAATAGCTCGCGAACTTATTAGCGATGAGCGAAAAAAGCATCATATTGTGGTCGCGAATGAGCTTTCCGAAATCATCGATAACATCCCCTTAGGTAGAAGGCCGATACAACATTTAAAGCCGTTGCCAAAGGACTCTGACAAAGGGGCAGCCTTAGTCGATGTGTTAGAACCAACAATTTACTTCGCTGAATTGGTTCTAGATGAGCCTCAGCTATCCACAATCCTACAGGTTGTAAGAGAGTTCAATTCGTGGGATCTACTTATGTCGTATGCCGTCTTACCAAGCCAAAAGCTGCTCTTCTGTGGACCACCAGGCTGTGGCAAAACCGTAACTGCTGAGGCGATTGCTACCGAACTTTCCCTGCCTTTGGTCTACGTGAAATTTGATTCTGTTATTTCGAGCCTGCTTGGTGAAACTGCCACTAATCTCCGCAAAGTGTTTGAGTTCGCATCGAACTTAGAGTGCGTTCTCTTTTTCGATGAATTCGACGCCATCGGCAGAACAAGAGATGACGTCGGCGAACATGGCGAATTGAAGCGGGTGGTGAACACATTTTTGCAGATGCTGGATCATTTTCGAGCAAAGTGTATTGTGATTGCCGCGACTAACTTTGAGCAAGCATTGGATCCTGCTCTTTGGCGGCGCTTCGACGAGATCGTTCGCTTTGACAGGCCCACGCGATACCAAATTGATCAGCTACTAGCGAAAAAGCTAGGACCTTTTGCGACGACTCGTACTAATGACGCTGTCTCTAAGCGGCTTGTTGGTATGAGCCATGCCGACGTTGAAAGGATCTGCCTCGATGCCATTCGCAGAGCAATCCTTGACGGCAAACGAAAGGTATCTTCACAACAGATCGAACAATCGGTTCAGAAGCAAGAGAGGCGGAGGCAAGCATTGCTAAAGAGCAAATCGAGACCCGCAATGTCTGAATTCTAAATGGCTACTTCATACGCACATATTCATTGGCAAAGGATGCCGGACGTAACAGTGGATAGAAGACCACGCCAGCCTTTTAGTGACTCGCCACCATTACGTCCAAGCCAGCAAACACATGGAAGCAAGTTAAGTAGCGAAACGAACACATCTTTTCAAAGAACAAAAGCTGCCAGAACAGCTGCTGGTATAGATCCGAGCAAGTTAGTTGTTTTATGTTTTTCGTTTGCGGTTAGCAATCAACGTACGCTTCTGGAAAAACTTGGCTTAACGATTGTGCAGGAAACAGAAGATCGCATGGCGATCGAACCATTCTATTCCGCTCTCGTCGATTTCAAAAGCGCAAGCGATCGGCAGTCATTCATGTTGGCGACCAAGCGTAAGTCGAAAGACTTCGACGAATGCCGCAATAAGGAAGGAGTTTCACACGAAACGAGAGTTCGGCTGAAGTTCACTAACAAGAATGAGGCAGAAACGTTCATCGAAGAAAACAACACTGACCCTCGAATAGACAAATTCTCAAAACCCCAAAAGCAGTCTGTCAATATTACATTCAGGACATTGGTGCAGTTCAAAGATAGCGACGCTCAAAAAACATTTGAGAACGAACAGAGACTGTACGAGAAAAAGGAAAGCAGTGATTCGTTACTAACTTACAAACAGAGAATGCAGCTGTTTGATTCACTAGAAAGTATCGAGGAAGTCGGCGAAAAAGACCGAAAAGGACTCCGACTACAGACGGAATCGCTACCGAAAGAGCCGTTCTTCTTTGATGTTGATCTTTGGCATCCTGGCGCAGTCGCGCTCATTGCCGAGTCAATAAAGCAGTTTCGTGAATTAGTGCTGAAACACGGTGGAACAATTACGGACGGTCCCACCGTTCTTGCAGATACGCTGTTAATAGCGAGAGTAACCGGTACAAAGAAACTAGTCGATGCTCTGCTCAAATACGATCGCGTGGCGCACATCGATTTACCACCATTGTTGCATCCACCTAATTTCAGTGTATTTGAGAATGTTGATGCGCCCGAGTCAGTACCCAAGTTACCTGATGATGCTCCTGTGGCATGCATTGTAGATTCGGGTGTAACTGCCGGACACCCGCTTTTAAACGGTTTAGTGATCGATGAAGAAGACTTTGACAGCGGTGAGCCGACTGTATCAGACATGGAAGGCCATGGCACCCATATCGGTGGCATTATCGTATACGGGGATGTCGGCATTTGCGCGCGCGAGAAGAAGTTTATACCGAAGGTGCGGCTAATAAGCGCAAAAGTAATGAAGGCCGTATGGGATATGCCATCAGCAGCCGGGGGTATTTGTCGACCTGGTTTTGCCGACGAGTCGCGCGTGGAAACACAAATTCGAAATGCAGTTACGCGCATCCATCAAAAGCACGGCTGCAAGATCTTCAATCTGTCATTTGGAAACCCAGCAAATCCTTATTATGGGGGGCGCCAACTGGCGTTATCGCTTACACTGGATGAGCTATCGGCAAAACTAGACGTCGTTTGCATCGTGCCGACTGGCAACGTTCCTGAACCAGAAATACCAAACGTTTCAACGGAAGAACAATTCCAACCAGCCATCCGAGACCAGTTGTACTCTCGTAAGCATGCCCTGATCGATCCCTCAACGTCCGCACTTTCTTTGAGCGTTGGCTCATTGGCTCACTCAACTCAAACTGTTGCAGCAAATACGCGGAACGCAAGAATGTTGATAGGGGCGCCAATTAATGGACCATCACCATTCACAAGAACAGGTGCAGTAAAAGAAAGTGGAGATGGACTCCTACGAGCTGTAAAGCCAGAGTTCGTTGCATATGGTGGCAATTATGCGCTTCGGACCAGTGGACGGTCTTGGTTGTTGAACGATGCTCATCTCGGCATAATTTCTCTAAACCGTGAATTTGCGCAAAAAGGTTTGCTCAAATCGATGTGCGGAACGAGTATGGCCGCACCGTACGTCACTCACGTGGCTTCCCAAGTCGAATGCATGCTGAGGAAACTCGGGAATAATCGAGTTTCGGCGAACCTAATTCGAGCTTTAGTTGCGCATAGCGCAACGGTGCCGCTAGACACCAAAGATTGGCTTGCTGACGGTCACTCCGATGGCGACGCTGAACTAAGACGGCTGCGGGCTTGTGGGTATGGGGTACCTCAACTAGACCGTGCTTTGCGCTCATCAGACAATCGGTCTGTTTTGTTTGCCGAGGACGAAATCCCGAACAACAAAGTCCATCTTTACGAACTTTTTTTGCCCAATGAATTCACGCAGGGAAATGCTGACAGAATCATCAAAATTACGCTAGCTTACAACCCGCCGCTAAATGGTAGAAGAAAGGAGTATCTGAGTCGGACAATGCATTTTCAGTTGTACCGCGACTTATCTGAAGAAGCACTCAGAGACGCTCGGACTCCCCGTGCCGACACAGAAAAATATTCCTTTCCCGCCTGCAAGGAAGCGAAGTTTCGCCCCACGTACACTTGTCTGCAGTGGTCGACCCTGCAATCAGCTGCGTTCAAGGTGTCTCGCGAGACTGTGTTCGCTCTGGATCAGCCAGGGCAAGATAGCACATGGCATATTATGGTTCAGTGTGAAGAGAGATTCGAAATGGGGTTAACCGAAAGACAGCCGTATGCCATTGTAGTTTCCCTTGAGCACCCTGACCAACACGTTCGGATTCATCAGCGAATGGAATTGCGCGTGACACAACGCATACGGCAGCGTTGGAGCTAAAGACGCCGTGCATTCACAAAATAGCCAACTAATCGCCGACAATCGCCAATCGGCGCACGAAATATGTGCAGAGAAGTGCAGCGAAGAATTATTGTCGAGTGATGGACGTCAATTAAAATTTCCGGTCAGCGACAATTAGAATTGCCGCTTGAATTCAGCGACAATTAAAACCGCTTTTAATTGTCGCTAGCAGGTTGGTCCTTGGTTTTTCCGTTCTTCTTGCGTGTCGCGGCCGTTGCCCGATAGCTCGGGCCGTTCAACTCCAAGATCCGAGCATGGTGCACCAGGCGATCGATTGCCGCCATGGTAGTCATCGGATCTTTGAATATCTTGTTCCAATCGGAAAATGCCAAATTGCTTGTCACGACGACGCTCCGGCGTTCATACCGTTCCGCCAGCAAAACGAAGAGCACATCGGTCTCTTCGCGATCCTGAGGAATGTAGGATAAATCGTCAATAATCAGCGCCTCTACGCGGTCGAACTTTTTCAGCACCGCGTTTAGTGTGAGATCGCGCTTGGCTGCAAGCAAAGTTTGGACGAGAGCAGCAGCAGTAGTGAAATGGACGGATCTGCCGCGTAGGCACCATTCGCGTCCAAGCGCGATTGCGAGGTGTGTTTTTCCTGTTCCTGGGTTACCGAATACGAGTATGTTTTCACAGCTCTCGAGGCAGCTTCCGCTACTTAGGTCTGCAACAGTGCTCGGTGACAAGCTGGGAACGTTTGCATAATCGAATTGCTCTAACTGCTTTCCGGTCGGAAGCTTCGCGTCCCTGATCAAGCGCTCTGTTCTTCGGTGATAACGGTCCTCGGCTTCTAGTCGAGAGAGTTCAAAGAGGTAGGCAACGTGATCGAGCCGCTCCTTCTCGGCTTGCCTCGCAATCGATTGGTATTGCTTCTTAAAGGACGGCAACCGAAACGCAAGAAGATTTGCCTCAAGTTGTTCTCGGCGGTTAGTGGGTTCGTTCATGGGCGATACTCCAAAAGCAAAGTGTCGTATTGCGCCAATTCAGGCGTAGCAACGGAGACCTTCGGCAATTCCTGCCGCACGTCTCTAATCAATTCGCGAACGCGTTCTTCGTTCGGCAGTTCTCCGTACTCCATGAGAATCTGCACGGCGTGTTCAACCACACTTTCTCCATTCAGGGCGGCGATGTTCAGGATTCGAAGATACTGTTTTTCGCCGTCGCTGCGCATCACGTCTTTCAGGCGATCGTACGCTTCACGGAATGTTTTGCTTGGGAAGAGATCATCGCGGTATTTGTAATGCGCAAATGCTCGTGGTTTTCGTACCAGATGGGTAATTACATGCCGATAGTTGATGCACGATTCGCCTGGACGCAAGCGACGCATCGACTGGATGTGCTGCTTTCCGTAGAACAGATCGACCGTCTCCGCAAAAACGAGAGCTCGCAACCTCATTCCAATTAAGCGGCTCGGTACCGAATAGGTGCTCCGCAATACCACCACGGTGCTAAAGTGCGTTTTCCGGAGCAAAATGGCCCCCGATTCCGATTGAAAATGGCCCCCTGTTCCGAAGCAAAATGGCAGGGTGTTCCGGAACCGCAAATAGCTATCGATAGGATATGCGATAGCGGTAATTGACGCTGGACAACCAGCATCGACACTCAATCTTGTTGTAACCGCAACTAGAAATGAGGCGCCGATGCCAAATCGGAGGTTGTCCATGCGAATGATAAAGGAAGTTTTGAGGCTGCACCACTCGTGTGGTCTAAGCATCAAGCAAATCAGCAAATCGCTCGGCTGTTCTCGCGGAGCTGTTACGGAGTATCTCCATCGCGCACAAGCGGCGGGTCTCACGTGGCCTTTGCCTGAAGATCTCGATGACGCGCAGATCGAACAACGTTTGTTTCCGCCGGCTGCGAGAGCAAAAGGCAAACCGCTACCAGACTTCAATTACATGCACACGGAATTGAAGAAGAAGGGTGTCGTCTTAATTCAGCTCTGGGCTGAATATCGAGAGGAACACCCAGACGGATACGCGCTTAGTCAGTTCTGCGAACTCTACCGCCAGTATGCAAAAACGTTGAATCTTGTGATGCGGATGGAGCACAAGGCTGGAGAGAAGGCATTTTCAGACTTCGCGGGAAAGACGCTTCCCATCGTCATTAACACAAGAACCGGACAGACGAGACAAGCACATCTCTTTGTTTGTACGCTCGGCGCCAGCAATTTCACCTACGCCGATTTGTATTGGGATGAGAGTACAGAGTCCTGGTGCAACGGCCATGCAGCCGCTTTCGACTACTTCGGCGGATGTCCAAAGTTTGTGGTTCCGGACAATCCAAAGTCGGTCATTACTAAAGCTTGTCCATATGAACCTGACGTAAATCCGAGCTTCGCACAGATGGCAGCGCACTACGATGTAGCGGTGGTACCAGCACGCGTTCGCAGGCCTAAAGATAAAGCGAAGGTTGAAGCGGCTGTTGGATTGGCAACTCGGTGGATTCTAGCGGTATTGCGGAATCGCACTTTCTACAGCCTGGCTGAAGCGAGAGCTGCAGTCCGGGAGTTGTTAGATAGATTGAACGACCGTCCGTTCAAGAAAATTTCGGGTTCGCGTCGCAGCCTCTTCGAGGCTGTCGATAAGCCTGCGCTAAAGCCACTGCCAACGGTGCCATACGAATTCGCCGAGTTCAAAAAGGTTACCGTCGGTATCGACTACCACGTCGTGTTCGAGAACCACTTTTACAGTGTTCCGTGTCAGTACAGAAACGAAGTCGTTGAAGTGAGAGTTACAACTACCACGGTCGAGGTGTTTCGAAGAGGACGCCGTATTGCAAGTCATCCGCGAGGTTTGCCGGATCACAAGGCGAGTACAGACAAAGCCCATCGGCCCAAGAGTCACCAGCAATACGGTGATTGGCCGCCCGAGCGAATGCTCGATTGGGCAAAGAAAATCGGCGAATCGGTCGCGACGCTCACTGAAGTCATCATGGCGAAACGGGAGCATCCCGAAATGGCATACCGAAGCTGCTTGGGCATTTTGCGACTCGGTAAGAAATTTGGAGACTCAAGGCTAGAAGCAGCTTGTAAGCGAGCCCTGGCTATCCGAGGCTTTTCATATAAAAGCGTGAAATCGATTCTTGAATCAAATCTCGATCAACGTCCGCTCCCTGAAAAGCCCAATCAGCTTTCAATTGTCCACTCGAATATTCGGGGCGCCGACGCATTCAAAGTTCCAAGAAAGGAGAACGTTCATGCTGATACATCCGACACTAGAAACCATGAAATCACTGAGACTCTTCGGCATGGCGAAGGCGCTGGAGACGCAACTGGAACTGAAGGAAGCTCGTGAACTCTCCTTTGAAGAGCGGCTGGGCATGTTGCTCGATGCCGAAGCGCTTGATCGCAACAATCGCCAAACCGGCTCTCGTCTCAAAAAAGCAAAATTGCGTCTTGCGGCATGCATGGAGGACCTTAAGGTGAAAGCAAGCCGTGGACTTGATCGTTCCGTTGTAACATCTCTCGCAACCTGTGATTGGATAAGAGATAAGCGCAATATCGCGATCACCGGGCCGACAGGCGCTGGCAAAACCTACTTAGCATGCGCTCTCGCTCATAGCGCATGTCGCCATGGATACACAGTGATTTACCACCGCGCCTCAGCACTGTTTGATGACCTCGTTGTTGCAAAAGGCGATGGTCGCTACAGAAGCATTCTGTCCTCGATCGCATCAAGAAAACTCTTGATATTAGATGACTTCGGGCTGGAAGCGCTGACTGCAGAAAACAGAAGGGACTTGCTTGAGTTAATGGAACAGCGATACGAAGTCAGCTCGACAATTATCACGAGCCAATTTGACGTTGAGCACTGGCACGGCTTAATTGGCGATGCCACGCTTGCCGATGCGATTCTCGATCGCTTCGTTCACAATGCACAAGAATTAAAAGTAAAAGGCGAAAAAGGAGAATCGATGAGGAAGAACAAAAATTCGGAGCACAACGGGTAAGTAAGAATCATGTCCAGCGTCGCTTCGCTCCGACTACCCCACAATAGCGCTCCCGCAGACCGGGCCATTTTCACCGGAAGAAGGGGCCACGTTCACCGGAATACGCATAAAGGGCGAGACTCCGACCACAAGCTCTTTCGGATCTGAATAGTCTCTTGCCGGCAACGATTTCATGTGCCGCAGCTCTTCTGCCAATTTCTGTTTGCGCTCGCGATTACGCCGGGCTAGTACTGAGCGTACAAAATCCTCATACGCCTCGACGCTGGGAAAATCGGTGCTTCCTCTCAATTTGAGGCGTTGCTCGAGCGCGCGTTTGAGTAAGTCATGACTCTTTTCGACCGATCCGTTTTCATGGCTTTCACCGGGATTGTTCGCTGATGGATATGCACCATAGTGGCTTAGAAATTCTTTCCAGCGGCGTTGAAACTCTTTTCGCTTGCCGATCGGAACAGCTGCCGCCAAGTTATCGGTTCTGTGTTCTTCAGCGATTGCACCAAGTTCGCGCACTGCGTTCGTGTAGCCCTCAGATAGTGTTTGAAAGCTTTCGGAATGCGCAATGTAAGCCGTTTCCCATCTTGAGTATGGCAGCATGAAGTGAAAGAGCATGTGCGGAAAAGCAGCGCCCTTAATTGTCACTTTCAACTCAGTGCAGTGGGTGTAGTCGCTTTGGCTCTGCCGACCGGGCTGCAGTTTCTGTGGAAAAAACACCTGTTTCTCCGGACCTTCTAACGCACGCCAGTCACGCAACGCGGCAAAGTTCGAAGACTTTGCAGCGAGTATTTCGCAGGCTCTCGATCAATCAACCATTCAAGAAGCGTCCTCGCCTCAAGCCCGGGATCTTTCGACAACATCTTTTTGATGTCGTCCCATGCTTCCGCAAATGGATCCTTTCTCGTTCGATACGATCGCTGAAGGGATCTCCGAATCGGTTTTCCTTTCAAATAACTGCGAGCTGATCGCAAGGACATTCCGGCCTTGGCTGCAGCCGTTTCCTGCGTGTGCATCTGTCGATACTGCATAAGCTTTTTGACTTGCTCCGGTGTACAGGTCATACGACTCCTGTCTAGCTGAACGTACAGCTCAATTAGAGCCCGGCCAGACAGAAGAAATAAAAACTTGAACCTGGTTGCTAAGCGGCAATTCTAATTGTCGCTACCCGGCAAGAACAATTGTCGTTGAACATCGTTCGAAACAATCTTCTCAATCCTCACGTTGAGACCTCGTGCGAAACATCATTGACGATCTTTTATACCGGCGCGCAAACGTCCAGAATTTTATTCCAACCATTCCTCGCCTCCGCGGATTCCGATATGCATCTTCGAAACTTATCCACATCGACTTTTTCGTCCGGCGGATGAAACTCTTCTACCGCCTCAGCCGCCAGCGCAATTCGCTCTTGTCGCGTTTTCGATTGTTCGAGAATCCGACTGTACACTTCGCACGCATAGGCAAACGTCTCTCTTTCCCTAAACTCGATATTCAGCAAGAACTCTCGTGTTCTCGTTTCCCTCAATCCAATCGTTTCACGCTTGCAGTTATGAAACACGTGCGCCGCTTCATGCACCACAAAGTCCGCAAACCTGTCGTCATGCGTGAAATACTCATGCGAGACATAGCAAGTGGTTTCCACGCTCAACCCGAGAATTCCAGCGCCCTCTCCACCCAATGGCTCAGCGCCGATGCTCAGCAAATAGAGATTTGCTAAGCTCCACGCGGTGTAAGCCCATCTAATGCTCAATAGGATCTGCTCGATATTCTCCGTCGTGATGAACACGACAGATTTTTCCAGCATATTTAGAACGTTCGACCGTTCAATCGCGGGAAACAGCCCATTTACCATCGGAGCCACTTTCGAACGAGTGAATTGCGCAAAATCCACGCCCGGAACGCTCGCAATTCGCCGTCCCTCCGCTCGGCGCTTAACTTCGGCAATGAGCGCGTTCGCCATCGCGTCAGCCTGCATTCTTGCCGCGCTCATAAAATCGCCGGGCGAGTCGTACGGATCCGACTCAGTCTTACCCGTCGTAAGATAACGTTCAACTTGGTGCATCTGCACTTCATTCATTCGCTGCACCTACTCACTACGATTATTCAAACCAAGGTTGATCATGGTGGCACTTCTGCTCTCCAATTTTATCCCAAACTCTTCCTTCAACAAACTAACATTCGGCGGATCCTCACGTCGCAAACTCCCATCCCTCAAATCCGCAATCAACTCCTCAAACGAAACCGGATTCGCACAATATCGCGTCACCAGCCGTTTCTTCCGCGCCGGCTGCAAGCCATTCCCGCCCCAACTGAAAATGTAGCCATCATATTCCTGCCATTCACTCACACTCACCGGATATTGCGTTCGAAGCTGCGCAACGAAGTTGCGACGCTCCGAAAACCGCCTCGCTTTCTTCCCCGGTTCACCCACCTGATTGCGATTAGAATCTGTCCGCCGACACGACACGCACATCCCAAACCAACTCGACGCACCACTAAGTACCGACCCACCACAACTCACAATCAACACAGTGCCACCACAACCGGAACACACCTCCGCCAACATACCCTCACTCCAACCAAGCAGCAAATACCCCATCGGCAACAGACCATCCCCTCCCACGTATGCCCACGAGCACCACGCAAACTCCGGCGCGCAAAAGAAATAGTCCTTGCACCGAACAATCCTGTCACCATGCTCAAGAATCAAATCCCGATTCTCTGCGAACAACTCAAGCTGCTGTTCGGAACGACCCATCCGCGGATCATATCCGCGCGACTCAATAGCCATAAATGCACCTCGCTTTAGCAGTATTCTTAAAGCGCCCGCAAGCTGATATTTCAAATCGGCGCTAATTTCAGTATACCGTAGTCGCAGCGGAACCCTTTTGCAAAACACCCGAGACAGACGCACCATTCAAAGTTCAGCTGCATCCGCCCCCTTCCCTCTCCCGCCGGAACCCAAAGATGTGCCGGCGACTCCGCACAAATCTCGAGCGGCTTCAAATGTGAAAGGGCACAATTTCATTTGCCATCTTGAGCAACGATCGCTAACATCTACAATCCAGCCGTCTAGATTTCTTTTCTGTCGCACCACAGCGCCGTCGTTGTTGCGAATAGACTTCGCTACTTGCTTGAGGTACAAATATGTGTCACGCACGCGAACTCATCGGAGAAGAGGACGTTTAATGCGATCATAATTCAAGTTGGCTCGCGGATTGATAACATGAGTCCTCGTGAGGTTGAGTCTTTATCGTTGAAGCGTTTGAGAACCTGGCTTTTATTCATACGGACACGTCCAAACGGCGCGAACATGACAGACTGGTTAGGTGAACATCAACAAAAATTCTTCAAATTGCTCACGCGGTTTGGAACATTGAACTTCGGGAAATAATATAGCGTGACGAGGAAAGAGCACCCTGGTATGCGTAAGACGTTTCCCGGATATTACCATCCGTCTGAAGCCGACATTGTTCGAATATGGAACACAGCAGTGTTTTCGTTTGACGCGAATGTCATCCTGAACTTGTACCAATTCAGTCCATCAAGTCGCGCACTCTTTTTTGAGATCCTTAGCACCGTCAAAGAACGAATCTACATAACACATCAGGCCGCTGCTGAGTATCATGCGCACATTTGGGATCGGATCAATGTACAAGTCAAACTGTATGAAGCCGGTGAGCTAAACGGATTCATAAACAAACTAGAGAATCATGTGCAACAAATGAAGGAACATCCAATTTTGGATTATGTAGCGTTGTCTAAATTTGTGCACGATACAAAGGCCAATCTATCCGCCTTGGTCAGTGATCGGACGGCATTGAAGAAATACTATGAGGATTGTGACTCAATTCGAAATCGGGTAGCAGATCTATTTGAGGATAAAGTTGGACCTCCATTCAACGAAGAGCAGTTAGCGCAAAAATTTCTCGAAGCGAAAATCAGAATCGAGAAGAAAATTCCTCCTGGTTATAAAGATGCAGAAAAGCCGGAGCCTCAACGATATGGCGATATTTTGATGTGGTATCAACTGATGTGGTTTGCTCAACGAGCCGAAATAAAAAATCCGCTGATTTTCGTTACCGATGAACAGAAGGAGGACTGGTGGATAATTAGAGGTGGGCAGACGGTATCTGCGCGGCCAGAGCTCATCGACGAGATGCTAAAGACAGCCAGTGTACAGGTCCTAATATATTCTAGCGAGCAATTCATGGCTGAAGCAACTACTAAGTTAAACATTGCCACCAATTACGGTGCCATCGATAATGCCTTGAGTGAGTTGAAGACGATTAAGCGCCAGCGGGACGACGCTCCGGATGAAACTCGTTCTGCAAAAGTACTGCGGCGCCGAGTTCGAAAAGTTTTGTTGGTTAACTGTCCAAGCTGTTTCGAAAAGCAGCTTCGCATTTCGGATGAAAGTGTGGCTTGTCTCAAATGTGGCTATCGATCGAAAGATCCAAGAGAAGCTTTCTTGGAAAACTATGAGCACCCTCCCATTTCCTTTCCCGACGCTATCACACGTCCGGAGATTAGCACTTGCTGCGGAAAAGAGCTGAAATTGGTGTTCCAAGAAGTTGATAAGGATGGGATCGAAGGCGCATTCCAAACAATTTGTTTTGTTTGCGGGGCTCATCAGGAATTTTAGAGTAGTGCTCATTGCTGACATGTGTGTGCACTATCGCTCCTATGCTCGTTGCGACCGATTTAACGGAAGTTTGCCAGGCACTAATGGCAGGAGTAAAAAGTAGATTGAGCGCAGAACACAGCCCAGGGTGCGAGAGGTGATGAATAGCTAAGGCGTATCTCGGAGGTGAGTATAACGTGAACTTCCTGTCGTACAATCCGGGCCATGACGGCGCGATTGCTTTTCTTCATGACTCTCAGTTGATGTTCTCGATCGAGTCCGAGAAAGACTCTAACTATAGGTATTCCGCAGTATCTGTAATGGACGTGCTAAGCGCAGTGGGTGAGCTAGGCGTGATACCAGACGTCGTTTGCGTAGGCGGTTGGTGGCCACGCGACCATCATGAATATATGCACGGCTCGCATTGGAACGCAGGGTATCGCGGTGTCGCAAACTCAAGCGCTGTATTAGAGAAGGGCAGGCTGCTACATGGTCGGACTGACTACTTTTCGTCGTCCCATGAGCGTTCACATATTCTATGCGCCTTCGGCATGTCTCCTTTTCCTAAAGGCACTCCCTGCTACGCATTGGTATGGGAAGGGGAATTGGGAGCATTCTACGAAATCGACTCCGAACTCAACATCACCCTTATTGCCGACGTCCTTAATCAGCCTGGAAATCGATATGCATTACTTTACGGATTGGCAGATCCTACCTTTCCGAAAGATGGACCATACCCCCGCACATCCGATGCGGGGAAACTGATGGCTCTCGCGTCCTTCTCAACTCGCAGTATTCCGACCAAAGAGGAATTGCATTTACTCAGGTTCTTATTGGATGGTCCGTATCGCAAACTGAGCGAGTACGATGAACTTGCGCATGCACCACACGTCGATGTAGGTTTGGAAAATTCCGAGTTCCGCAACTTTGCGGGGATTTACAGTGACGCGATTTTCGAGAAGTTTCACCAGTTCGCAAAGACAAATTTGGTAAAGGGCCGACCGCTCGTAATAGCTGGCGGTTGCGGCCTAAACTGCGACTGGAATAGCAAATGGAAGGAGACCGCACTCTTCTCTGAGGTTTTTGTTCCTCCGGTTGCGAACGATTCGGGTTCCGCAATAGGAACTGCTATTGATGCGCAATTCCGCTATACCGGCAATCCGAAAATTGAGTGGAATGTGTACTCCGGGCTCGGGTTTCGCACCAAAGAGCCGTTCGATCTAAATAGATATGATGTATACGAATTAGACTTCGACAGAGTGGCCGATATGCTGGCGAGTGACCTCATCCTGGGATGGGTGTCGGGCCGATACGAGATCGGTCCACGTGCTCTCGGCAACAGGTCAATTCTTGCGGCCCCATTCCTTGATCGGACCAGAGTGCGGCTTAATGAAATCAAACAGCGAGAACAGTTCCGCCCCATTGCTCCTGTGTGCCTTCGCGATGACGCTCAGAAGTGGTTTGGATGCACAGATGAAAGTCCATACATGCTATACACGTATCGCGCAACTGCCGGTAATTTGCCAGCGGTGACACATATCAATGGGACCGCTCGACTTCAAACAGTCTCGCCTACAACCAACCAGACTCTCTATCACCTACTCGGCGCGTTCAAACTTCGAACCGGTTACGGAGTTCTCTGTAACACGTCGCTCAATTTCAAAGGCAAAGGCTTCATCAACAACGTGACTGACCTAGACGCCTATGTCGTGGAACACGGACTCGATGGATTTGTTGTCGAAGGTCAAGCATATCTAAACAAGAATTCTCCACATTATCATTGCTATCTAAAAACAGCAGGTTCTCAGTCATCTTGAATAACACCATAGCGAGAGGTCGGCGCAGCGATGGTACACAAATCGAATCCGCGGAATTTAGTTTGGGGAGTTCAACGGGAACCTCTGGATTTCGAAGAGAGGCAAGACCTTCGATCTGCATACATCCGCGAAATTAGTTTGAGGCAGCTCGAAGCATCGATGAAGTCGGTTGAGGTTCGTTCCAGATCGGCGGTTATCCCAAAGAGGCTTGTGAGGTACTGGCACGATCCGACCAATCTGCCCGAAGATGTTCGTACTTGTCTGACAAGCTGGGAGCGCCTTGCTGCCGAGGGTTTCGAATTTTATATGTTCGACGATAGGACGGCGGCTGCGTATATTGCGGATGTTTATGGCGATCAAGAAGTTAAAGCATTTGATTGTTGCGACCACCCGGCGATGCGGTGTGACTATCTGCGCATGTGCTTTTTACTTGCGGAAGGCGGTCTTTACGTCGATGCAGACGACGTTCTTATCGGTGAAGGGTGGAGGGACATTTTCAGCGACGGAAGGCTGAAGGTCCAACCAATGTGCTACGACATAAACGCTTGCGCGATGATATCTGCGTCCGAGATTTGGAGAACAGATCTGTTGATCGCAGACCACATATTCTACGTTAACAACGATCCGATCGCCGCGCCTGCTGGTCATCCGCTTCTACTGCGGGCGTTAGTCCGCGCGACGGAAAAGCTGCTAGACGAGCATCGTTTCCGAGAGATTCAATCGACGACAGGCCCCGGTAATCTTACTGCGGCGCTGGCCGCGCATGCTCGCGACTTGGAAATCTCAGGTCTGCCGTTGGATTTTGCGTTCCTTCGCGACTGGCACTCGATCGCGGAGATGCGATGGGATCTTAGCTACCGAAACGATTCCCGGAACTGGCGTAATGTTTACGGGTGTTAAAACCACAAGTCTTGGGACGCAGAGCATTGAATCTCCAGGAGTTTTCAAGTCAACTCGATCGGCTCACTTTCCGTATGTCTCGCGCTATTTTGAGCATGTGCGGAGGCGGACAGATCTCGGCATTTGGGATTGGGAAAGGAAAGATCGGGGAGATCCTGATTGTAAATCTGGATCGACAGCCGCTCAGACTGCGTCGAACGCTTCGCGAATTGGCTAGGTTCCGGACTTCTGATGGGGCCAGGCTAAGCTCACTCGCACGGCGGCTTGCAGCCGTGGACGCGCGCGACGGACGAGCGGTCGCGGCGACGTCTGACGTGGATGAAACATACTCGTTGGCTGATCAACTGTATGTGCAGCCCGATTCCAGGCTTGAAGAATGCTTCAGTGCTAACGAGCGAGTGCGCATGACTCGACAAGAAGTGGCCGTCGCGAGGTCCCATGTCGAAGCATGGAAGTCCATCGCCAAGGGTTCGTGCGAATACGTCCTGGTGTTGGAGGACGATATCTGGTTCAGACATGGGGCCGCCGTTGCGATTGACGAAGGTTGGGACGCGGCATCAAAGCGGTTTTCAGGTAAGGCAGGTCCCCATTTACTGTATCTGTCATATTCGGATGCTGGGGGAACCGAGACGCGAACCGATGTCTGCGAGAAGCTCTTCAGACCGCTGCGGGGACTTTGGTTTCTGTCAGGGTATGTCTTATCACGCCAAGGCGCGCAGACACTGCTGGAAGCAATGCCGGTTGTTGGCCCTGTTGATATGTGGATCAATTATCGCTTCCAAGAACTCGGCGCGCTTGCGCTCTCATCGCCAGCGATTTTGCAAAGACCCGACGGAGATTCTGACAACTGCTATTCGATTCTGCCCTTCCTAGCACGGGCGGGAATCGTGGATGCGAATGCAGCTCGGGTGCCTCCCAGGTGTCCTGTGGGCCCCGTTTTGGCATGGAGCGCTCGCGGAGGCACAGAAAGCCTGGCCATGGCGTTGTCGATGCTAGGACTCCGGGTCCGAGCCTTCGATGGTGACGAAGAACTGATTGAGAAAGAACATCTTTCAATTCTTCTACAAACCTTTGATGCGCTCGTGGACGCTCCGCTCTCTAACGGTGCAATTTGCTCGGCCGCCTCTCAGTCCACCGCAAGATTTATACTTGACGCGGACGCGTACATTGACTTTCCGCTAATTCGCCTGCCGCGGTTAAGAACTGCGATGCTGCAAACTAACGAATTGAGCGGGGGCTCGTGGGAACCGATTTGCAATCTTCTAGGCCTTGCGACGCCTGTCGATCCATTTCCGGTCGGACCTCAACGAGCCTGGAGACTATTTCGCGACGATCGTTCCGCCTGTATCCCTCAGAACATTGGTGGTTCGTTGAGCAACTGTCTGATGGATGATTCAGCTTGGGCTCTGGCTCCCGAATGCGGCTGCATTTCGCATGCAACGTCCGCTCCAGCGACAATGCAGTCGGATAGGTGTATTATTACCGAGTCAATGATGTACGCGACACCCCTACTTCGAGTAAGCGTAGAGACGTTTCCCGGAAACCTGGCGTCGTTCGATCAGAACGGTGTAATTCACGACGTTGATGGCGCGCACCTCGTCCTTAGCAGAGTTCCAACGGGAAATCGACCGTATCGTTCGGGTGCCTTTGCCTCTGTACCCCTTTTTCAGCATGGACACTTCGAGGCAGAGATAAAGGCTGCTCGCGGTTCTGGACTTGTCACCGGTTTCTTTCTTCACCGGGACTCTCCTCGCCAGGAGATCGATCTAGAGATAACCGGAGACGATCCGCAGCGCATGCTTGTGAACGTCTACTTCAATCCTGGCGACGATGGCGCCTCTATGAGTTTTGGCTATCGCGGTTCGCCGTGCCGGATCGACCTCGGATTTGACGCCACGGTGGACTTCCACCGTTATGCAATCGAATGGAGGCCAGGGCTGATCTCTTGGTCGGTGGACGGCGACACGATTCATGCCCGTGTTGGTTGGGATCCTACTCCAATTCCGCACCTTCCCATGCGGCTGCATGCAAATTTGTGGACCCCACGCTCCAAAGAGCTCGCCGGACCGATTGATGAACATGCACTTCCAGCAACGGCAATCTTCAGAAACATATCTATCTGGGAGTAGCACAGAGCCCCCGAGGGCGAGATCATGGTGACACTGTGTTAGTTGTGAGTTTGGCGCGTCCATTTTTAGTTCTCTACTTCCAGGTCACTCTGCTCGCCTCATCATGCTGACTAGCCGATCTCCTTTAACTCCATTATGGCGTGCTCTGTTGCCTCATCGCTCTCCAACACGGATAGGCAATTCAGTAATGTCATAGCCTGTCTCTTATCAAAAAAGTCTTTGAATGTGCCACCACTTTCCTTGAAATTTATCAGGATAGTCCGAGCATGCTCGCTATCACCACATTCTTTCTCAATACACTCGCACACAGTCGATGAACCTTTCGACCAGAGAAGCAACTTCATAACTGGATTCAGTTCTTTGTATTTCCAAAACGAGTTTTTCGCAAGTAGTTTGTCAGCGAATGAATGAACGATCCTATTTAAGGCTGGTGTACTAATTAGATTGGGTGATCCAATTGGAACTGGTCCGCTGGGGAAACCATGCACCAGTGCAAGAACGTAAATTGTCAGAGCAGTCACTTCGGATTCGAAATCGGTCGCGTCTGTAAGCACCTCTACACGTTCCTCAACAGTCAGATTTCGCAGGAGAGCAAGAACTGCATGAGCAGCTCGTTCAAGATTTCTGTATCCGCGAGGATAGCCAACCCGCTCACTGGTATCGGCGTGGTTGTTAAAGTTGTCTCCAAATTCCAGAAAGTAGCGGATTAAGGAGCTGGATTGGGTGGAGCTGGAGCGCATTCGGTGTCCGGAAATATCAGCGAGGACTTCCGATAACTTCGACTTTTCACACGGCAGTCGTTCGGTCAGTAGCTGTCCCATGATGGAGCTCAATTCGGAAGTTTCGCAGCTTGCATCGGCGATCTCCTGCAATACCGCCGCACTAACGGCGTTAGATGGGACACCAAGTATGAAGTATTTTGGGAATGACGCAGGCGAGCAAATTCTCATTTCTCGTTCACTCACAACTGCGTTACTGCTTCGATCAAATGTTGTCTCAAGTCGGGGAAACATCGCGAATAAAACTTCCTGTATTTCGCGCGCGTCGGGACTGCTCTGGATGATTTCTTGCCAACCGCTATGAAATTGTTCAAGTTCGGACACTAACGGCTGCGGAGGAAAAAACTTTCTAACTACACTGTTGTCATCTAAAACGGCAGGACCAGCAAACATATCCTCATTGTCCCGAATTACTTGATAGACACTTGGTTTGAACATTCTGAGCATTTCCAAGATCAAGAAATCTCCTGTATGTACTTCAGTGGCGACCATTTTTAGCGTCAGCGCGGCCGTATTGCTGAAACGAACGACGTTTCTTGGAGTGTTCACGACTCTTTTGAAGCTGGCATAGAAGCGTTCCTTGAATTCAGCGGGGTCCCATACAGAAGGCGCTGCTCTATCAATGACACTCTGAATCGCGTTCCAATCAAAGCTGGAAGACAGCACCGAGTCTGGTGGCGGAACGTCAATTGGAACGTTTATGACTTTGTCGAGAAACTGGAAGCCTAAGGTGTCCTCAAATCGACCATTCTCCATCGGTGCCGACATTGCAGTATTTAGAAGCATGGCAGTAGCGTTCAAATCTAAAGCAAATAATGTGCCGACATTTGGCAGATCAGAAATCACATGCGCAACACGCAATATGTCCAAGCAATCGTTTGGTGACAGCCTATCGACGTCATCGATCATGAGAATTAGTCTTTGTCGACGTTTTTGTAAGGAGCGAGCAGCCCTCCTCCTCAGTTCAGTAGGGTCTGTTTCGGTTTTGAACAAGAGTCCCGAAAGTCCTTCAAGCCAGCTCAATTCGCTATTCAGTTTGGATATGGACATCGCAAATTCTCGTAATTTATTGGCAGGCACTTTGCTGCCCTCTTGGGAAAGCTTCGCAATGACCGTCTGGAAAAATAGGGATCCCGGTTCGACTGCTCCGGTGCACATCTGCCAAGGATTTAGCCAAACGATTGTGGGCCGCAAGGAATGCGGTTGTTGATTGAATTCGTTAGCGACTAACCGCAAGAGCGTTGTCTTTCCAGAGCCCCAGGCGCCGTTGATCGCTATGGATATACCTTGATCCTTCGGCAACGTTAGAATGAAGTTGGACAATTCTTGTGCGACCCTGCGCCGTCCCAATCTATCATCAAATGTCTGCGCCGAAAACGATAAATATTGAGAGTTACTTCGCTGCATTTTTCTCACACTTTTCCGCAGCTTGGACAGCCTGGTCCGAGGCTTCTTTGGCGTTGTCTTTCAACTCCTCAATTTCTAGGCGTAGACTGCGAATTTCAGCCAGTGCTTCATCGGCCTGCTGTGCAGACCTCTTCGCGCATTCGGCCTGAGTTGCAGCCGACTTAGCTAGTTCCATTATCCTCGTAATGGTTGATTTCGGTAGCAATTTCGATTGCAGGCTATCGATTACAAGACTTTCTCTTTGTCCCTGCGGTAAATAGCTGATCATACAGTCAAATGCATGGTCTTCTTTTTCTCGTTTGATGGTGTCAAGCCAGACACCAATTCTTCTACCGATCACAAGTTCTAGACCCGCGACTAAAACTACAATTATTCCTACAAAGGGCAGTGGTGCTTTCGCGAACGACTCCCAAATTGAGATAGACTCTACTTCGCCCACATGGTTAACTTCTGGCTTACTCGCACTATTCGTGGGCATGCGCGTCGCTGCAACATCTTTGGTCGGCTGTAGAACGTTTGAAGAGTGTTTGTTGTTATCGGCAGAAACTTCATTGCTTTCTTCGACGGGAACCTTCGAAAGCTCATGGTCGGCGCTACAGGGCTCAATGAAGGCAGTAAAAACGCATAACAGTGCTACTACGCTCATCCAATACTTCCTCAGCACCATAGAATTTATACTCCAATTTTTCATGAACATATTGTTGGTACCGGCAGCATGACAGACCGAATACCTCGAAAAAGGTCAAAAATCTCCTAGCTGATTAATGCCATCAGTTTGTGAATTCGAAACTTACCTCATGGCTGTTGTTATGTCGCGCTCTTCCGACCTGCTTCCCAAAAATTGAACCAAATGAAATTGGACTGCTGATGCCGTTTCAAATACTCGGGCGTCGGCCTATATCTCGCTCAGATGTTCACTTGACGTAGGTAGACTAGGGGAGCCGGTTAATTGATTCTGCGCTATAGAAGTGATGAGCTCCGTAGCGCTCTCAGAATCGGAAATTGCAGCGATGCGCTAGCAGCAACCCGGTTCATTTTCGCTGTACTTCGATGAAGTTCGATTTAAAAGTCACCTAGAGTTCCTTTCCATGTTCCGTTCGGCGCGTGGCGCGTTTCAAATTCGCAAGGCGCCGCGCGCTTGACACAGCCTTATTCAAAAATTCGATCTGCTTCATCAGCGCATTCAACATCGACCCGCAAATACCAACGAGATCGTTCGACGACAATGTCCTTCCGGGTTCGCAGGACTCTTTAAATGTTCGGCAGCACATTTTGAGGAACCCAAATGCGCCGGAGATATACAGGCGGACGCATGATAAACTATCGCTCCGCGTGGTAGTCGCACGGCGCCTAGGAGTTCCGAGCGGGTCATGGTGAGGAGGCAGAGTGAATGACATAAAGGGTGAGGTTTGGAGCTGGTTAGACGGGCTGAAGAATTGGCAGTTGGATTTAGTAAGGCAGTTGCTACATACACCAGCGTTGGACGACAAGCATCAGAATGAAGCGATAGACATGCTCTTGGCGGTTGGCGGTCTGAAAATAGATGGCGCGCGGACGCCGGAACCGATTTCAAAAGACCAGTTTCTCGGTGTAAAAGATGATCAGCAAGCGGCGCCCAGCATTCTCAGACTCTACGAATTGGAAAACGTAAGTGCCGTTCAAAAGGGCCAAGCGCTTGAGTTTGCGGAGACTGGTTTAACCATTGTCTTTGGCAATAACGCCGCAGGTAAATCCAGTTATGCACGCGTATTGAAGCAGTCATGCAGAACGGTCGACGAGAAGGTAAAGATCCTTCCAAACGTTTATGAAATTCAGAATGGGCAACAAACTACAGGCATTGCAAAAATTGATATCGCATATGGTGGCAGCCATGAAACGATCACTCGCACGGTGAATACGCCACCGGAACCAAAGCTTCGTACTATCAGTATCTTTGACTCCAGGTGTGGCTCATTGTATCTAACCACGGAAAATGACGTGGCTTATGTGCCGCATGACCTGGTAATTTTGCAGCGCTTGGCGGTCAATCAAGATCGCCTAAAGGTGGTTTTGCAAGAAAAGGCAAAAACACTTAAATCACAGCTCCCTAATTTTGCTGAGTTTGTTGAGGATACTTCGATCAAGCAAAAGCTGCGGGACTTATCTGCCCAGAGCAACCCAGAAGAATTCACCAAGCTTTCGCTACTTTCGGACGAGGAGAACCAAACTTTTATCAAGCTTGAGAAGGAGCTTATTGAGCTCAAGCAAGCAGATCCAACAAAGTCGATTGCTCAAACGAGAAGAAGGATCACAGAGTGCGCTGAGTTTATTTCAAACATCAAACTGTCGTTGGCTAAGGTTAGCGACGAAAAGGCGCAGGAAATCAATCACCTATTGCAAAAACTCAAGACGACTCAGGAAGCGTATGAACTTGCCCGCGGTAAACATTTCGGCTCGGAACTGGTTGCCGGTGTGGGTAGCGATTCTTGGAAAACCCTTTGGCTGGCCGCACGCGAATATTTTTGCCGCGAAGCTTACCCAGAGTCTACGTTTCCTCCCGGCAGTGAAAAGCATGAACGATGTCCCTTCTGTCATCAAGAAATTAGCGACGAGGCAAGCCGTCGACTGCAGCGATTCGAGGATTTCGTTTCAGATGAGACTGAATCACAGTTGCGAGATGCGCAGTCAGCAGTGGAAAAGGCAAAGAGTGAAGTTGTCAGAGCTAGCATTTCACCAGTCGAAACTCATGCAGTCTGTGTCTATTTGAAGGAAGATGCCGACGACGTCTGGAAGGCCATTGAGACCTTTTGCGCAGAGTGGAAGACGCGGCGCGATGATTTGGAAGCGTTGTGTGGGGATTCCTCAAAGTCAGTCGCGGCCATGACGACGAGTCCCCTACCTAAAGTTGAGAAGTGGCTGGAAGGTCTAAATACGTTTGTTGCTGAAAAGGAAAGATTACTGCAACCTGGTCGCAAGGAGCAGCTCGAAAAACAGATTGCTGAATTCAGAGCGCGGCAGCTTCTGGCAAAGCGATTAGGGGTTGTGTTGGCCGCTATATCTAAACATAAAGAAATCAGTGTCATGGAAGCATCAGTGCGTGCGCTGTCGACCACGGCCATGACGAAACAAATCGCAGAGTTTGTCGAGAAAGCAGTGACAGCCGAATTGAACAAGTGTCTGGAACATGAGTTGAAAGCATTGAACTGCCACGACATTCCGATCAAAGTTGGCAGCAGGGGAGAGAAGGGAAAGACTAAATGCCATATCGCATTAAAGAGTGTGGATCAGGCGGCATTGGCCGAGATTTTGAGCCAGGGCGAACAGCGTGCGCTGGCTCTCGCGTTTTTCTTGGCAGAAGTGGGTTCGTCTCGGAACAATGGTCCCATCATTCTGGATGACCCGGTCTCTTCCCTCGATCACTTGAGACGGAAGTACGTAGCTGAACGCTTGGTGGAAGAATCAAAAAACAGACAGGTCATTGTGTTTACGCACGACATTGTTTTTCTTCTTGATTTACAAAGCGCTGTGAAAAAATTGGGCGCGCAGTCCACAGCGATAAGTGTGCGGAAGGTTGGCAAAACTAGTGGAATCGCAAGCAAAGACTTGCCATGGATAGCGCAAAACTGCAAGGACCGAAAAGGCTATCTGAAGAATGACCTTCAACGTCTGGAAAAATTGGAGAGGACTGGGTCTGATCCCGACAGGTTTGAGCGGGATATGAAGTCGTGGTACGAACTGCTGCGAGAGGCCTGGGAGAGAGCCATCGAGGAAAGACTTTTTGGTGGCGTCGTTGAGCGATTTAGATATGGCATTGAGACACAACGCTTGAAGAACGTCAACGTCACGCAAGAAAAACTCAAGTTGGTCAATGAAGGAATGACCTCTACTTCCGCCCGCTGTCACGATGAAAGTTCAGCGGTTAATCGAGGTTGCGCGACTGTCGCCGAGGCAGATGCGGATTTGAAAAAATATGAGGAGTTTTTGTCCATGTGCCCTGTGAATTAGACCGGAGATATACCAGCGTGCAAGAATTTGATGAATTACTTCAAACTGCCACCCGAGCGATTCCTGCTAAATTCTTCTTGCTTCCTGTCGTAACTCCGGATGGCCGCAGGCGTAGCATCTACCGAGAGCGGGTCTACTGCTACGAGCTATATCACCAGCTTAGAGTCGAGTGGGACAAAATCGAGACATCGTACGCGCTGAACGGTGAAATTGACAAGCAAGGGCATCCATATTTTCCTGAAGGCGGTCTTCAGCCTGACCTGTTAGTTCATGAACCCGGAACCCATCGAAACTTTGCAATCATTGAAATCAAGCCGAGCACCGGCAAGAGAAAAGGCGTCATCAAAGATTTGCAGACGTTCGAGCGATTCTTGGGCTTTGGATACAAGCGGTGCATTTACTTAGTGTACGGCACGAAGGCCGGAAAAAAGGCTCAGTCAATATTGGATCTCAATGCTGGACGGTTGCCACTAGAAATGTGGATCCATGTTCAACCCGGTGAAGCGGCTTTTCGGCTAGAGCAGAGCGACGAGTTAATACACTAGCCCGGGTTGTGCACCGCGAGTAGTAGCACCGCATGTAGTCTCAGCGATGGCTACAGCGGAGGTCGACTAGTCTGATTCAAGCCCATGTTGCGTCTGCGTCCAAGCTTTTTGCCCAGATGAAATTGTAAACGTTCTCAGTTGCTTGCTCAATATCATTCTCGGTGAATGGTGGCTGTGGCAGGTTCTGATAGAGGCTGTCCAGTATTAACACACGAACTTCTGCTTGGGTCGCGCTGTTCTTAGTCCACGTCGGCATCGGCTTAAGCAGTGCTCGGAGTGAATCAAGCAGAGTCTTGCTAGCTTGTTTTAGGCGCTCGCGATCAGTTTTGCTGATGCTCTCACGGAAGAGGAGATCGAAGAGAGCCAATTCGTCATCACTCAATCCTTCCCGGGCTGCGCGTTTTTGCTCCTCATCTAGCGTGGCAGCTAAGGCGACGAGTTGAGAAAATGTTTGCTCGACAGTGGACCGATCCTTTTCGCGATTGTAATCAGCGATAATCTCCTGATATTTTTTGTAGTAGTCCATTCGCAGAGGGTTGCGTCCGAGCATATCGGCCAACTTCTTTTCGACGACATCGCGGATGTCTTGAACCGCAGCATGTTTACGCCGCACCTTACTAGCGAATTCTTCGCGCAGTTTTTCGAAGTCAATCTGACTTAAATCCACCGTCAACGATTGCGCACGATCCTCTCCGGGAGCTGCCGCACGGATAGCTTCGTTAACGATCCGGTGCAGTTGCTTTAGCACTTCCGTCACGTCGGCAGTGTCGCGTTTTTCCTCAAGCTTTTTGTAGATCGCCTCGATATTATCGTGCCGCTCCGCGTAAGTGAATGCGCTAGGTTCCATCAACAACGCCTTGAAACGAATGAAGACCTGCCGCGCTATGATTTCGAATCGCCGTTTCGCTTCGTCCGAAGTATACAAAGCGTCTACAGCGTCCCTCAATGCTTCGATGCGTGTGAATCCAGTTGCACCTCGCAAGCGGACTGCATCAAACCCAAGTCCAAGAAGATGGTTTTCGCTCTCCTCAATCGCCTGGAGAAGTGCGGCAACGAGCACCTCGATTGGGGCTACAATTTCGTCATCGCCGCTTGCGTCATCATCACCAAGCGCGTATTGTGCAAGCGCGTTTTGCAGACTTTTGAGCATGCCGTTGTAATCCGCAATTACGCCGCAATCTTTGCCCGGAAAGACGCGGTTCGCACGAGCAATCGCCTGCATGAGATTATGTGCCTTCATCGGCTTGTCTATGTACAAAGTGGCAAGACATTCCACATCGAAGCCAGTCAGCCACATGGCGCAAACGATTGCAATACGGAATGGATGCTTCGGGTCCTTAAAGGCATCGTCGACTAATACGCGCCTGCCATCCGGGGTATGAAATCCGGTCTTCATGATCGCGCGATGCGGAATAATATCGACTTTCCATTTGGCGAAGTCACGCACCTCGTTTTGCGCTTCGCTGATTATGATTTGGATTATGGTGCTTTCCATCCACTGCGCCTGAGCGCGCAGCGACTCGATCTCATTCCCGAGGCGTTCCTGTAGATCCGGATCAGTAGCGATCTTGAGCTCGGCTTCCTTTATCGTGATCAGCGCTTTCACGTCAGCGAGCTTAGCCTCCCAGCGGGGCTGGATCCGAGTGAACATGCGACCGCAAGTGATCTTGTCTATGCAAACCAACATCGACTTACCAGTCTGCCACCTCGTTGAACAGTGTTCAACAAAATCGTCAGCGAGCTTGTCGAGCCGGTCGTCGGCAGTAATAACCTCATAGTCTTTGCCAAGCAATTTTTCCAGCAACGATTGTTGATCGGGATTTAGCTCCGCCTTCTCGATAGCTTCTGCGATCCGATCATTCAGATCGAGACGCGCAATTCCGAGCTTTTCCCCACGGTTATCGTAAATCAACTTGACAGTTGATCGATCTTCTTCGGAGCGTTTGAAGTCGTATCTAGAAATGTAAGTTCCGAAGATACGTTTAGTGAATTGGTCATGCTTCAACAACGGTGTACCAGTAAATCCAATGAAGGAGGCGTTGGGCAACGCGAGCCGCATGTTCCGAGCGAACTTGCCCGCCTGAGTGCGATGAGCCTCGTCAGAAATGACGATGATATCGTCACGAGTGCTGTAAGGCTCCGTTACTGGCTTATTGAATTTGTGAATCAGGGTGAAGATAAAGCGATGATTGCCGTGCAGGTGTTCCTTTAGTTTCTCGCCGGAGGCAGCACGTGGAGTCTTTTCGTCGGTGATACCACAACCTATGAAAGTCCGCCAGATCTGATCGTCCAGATCTTCGCGATCAGTCATGACCACGAAAGTAAAATTGCCTGGGATAATGCGGCGCACCTTTTCTGCAAAGAAGGCCATTGAGTACGATTTTCCACTGCCCTGCGTATGCCAGAATACGCCCAACCGCCCCAAGTCTGGATGGGAGCGTTTGATCAAGGACAGAAACTCCTCCCTCTTGTTCATCTCGGACTTGAGTATTGCCTCTCGAACAGCGGGCGTTTCGGCTCGCGGAAGTTCCGGCATTGGTACTGTATATTCAAACAAGCGCTTTTCCGGTGGAATTTCCCGTTTCAGTGTCTCCTGCCGCTTGACGGAGGCAACGGCGTTGTTCACGCCGAGCACTTGGTGGTTGCGAGCTACAATCTTGCGCGTACCGCCAGCGCGACTATCATCGAAGAGAATAAAGTTTTCGAGAAGATCGAGCAACCTCTCTTGTGTCAACATGCCATCTAGCAAGGCTTCAGCATCCACCCTTGCTTTGTCAGTTTCCGCATTGCGTTTCCATTCAACGAAGTGATCCCATTTACTGGTGATCGAACCATAGCGAGCCTTATCGCCATTGCTCACCACCAAGAAGGCATTGTGATGAAATGCGTGATTGATACTATGTTCGCTTAAGTAGTCCGTGAGATTGTCGTCGAACCCAGCGCGGATGTTTCTGTAGACTGCCTTTAATTCGATGAACACAATTGGCAGACCATTGATGAAACAAACTAGGTCAGCGCGCCGATTGTAGTGTGGAACTCGCAGTCCCTGAATCTTGAGTTCGCGAACAGCAAGGAATCGGTTATTTCCCGGTCTATTTTGAAAATCGATGACTTGGGCATGCGCATAGCGCGTTTCTCCCGAGGCATCTCGCCATTCGACAGGAACGCCATCGCGTATGAAGCTGTAGAACTCGCGATTGTGCTGTATAAGCGACCGTGCAATATCATGCGTCGTCAGCTTTGTGATCGCCTGTTCCCGCGCGGTTTCCGGCAAGTCCTGATTCAATCGTGCGAGGGCTGCGCGAAGATCGCGTACTAAAACAACGTCGCGCTCCGTTACCCGCCCGAGCGTTCCAGCAGGGCCGAAAGTCTCGGACTTATAAGCGTATATACTGTCCCATCCAAGATTGGTTTCCAAATGGTCGGCAAAGGTCTTCTGAACAAGCCGATCTTCGCTGTTTATGTCAGTAATCATGGCGCAACTGATCCCGTCACACAGCAATTTCGCCGTTCAACAAGCGCGGCAAAAGCAAGTTCCGCGCCGCTACTAGTTTTTCGTTCTGGTCAAGTAAGTTCCTTGCCTGACGGAACATCGGTGAAACCGCCTCCTCGAAGTCCCGGACTTTTGTCTCATTCGGCACCAAAAAAGGAATCAACTTGAATGTGTCCACGACTATCGCGTCGAAAACGGCACCGACAGCATGTTGTTTGAAATGCTCGATTGCCTCCTTCAACGCACAGAAAACGAAAAGTTGCGTGATGTGACCTTTGCCAATGAGCGCGTAGCATGATTGACTCATTGCCATTTCTCGCCCAGCAAGATTCAACTTTCCAACCGTTCCGCGAGCCGAGATAAATACAGTGTCCGGCCTGTAAAGCCGACTATTGCAGTTCTTTAGGCCAAGGTCAGAAATGGCTCTTTCTGTTCCCAGAACGTAGGAGGTTTCTGTCGCGTCTTTCGGAGTGTAGAAAGGTATAGCACCATCCCAGTATTCTGGAATGGTGGTTTTTGGGGTTCCGCCGCTAAGAACCTCCATCGCGTCGTAGGCTGTTAGTTTTTTCCACCCATCCGGGACCCCTTTCGTAATGATCGTGTGTTCATGACCGGGAAAGCGGAGCCGAATAAACCACTCCTTGTACAGTTGCCTTGACGCATTTTCCAACAAGGCCATTCGACGTCGATTGTTATCAATCAGATTGTCGTACGACCGGAGAATTTGGACAATTTCACGCTGAACGTCCAGGCGTGGCAATGGCATCTCGATCTCTTTCAAAATGCCCAAATTGATATGTGGCACCCCTGAAGAAATGGCTCTGTTTTTGATGAGTTGCACCGTGTGAGGGTGCCGAAAAAAATAATATACAAATTCGGCATCAACCTTTGCTTTGTTTACCGTCAGCTTCATTTGGCTTTGCGATATTACATAGCGATCAAAGGCAGACGACTCAGGTATAAGCCCTACCTGACCAAGCGTTCCTCGCTGTGTAAAAACGACGTCACCACGACGTGCACAGTTTTGACGGAGTTCATCGGCTTTTGCTTCCGACACAAAGACAAATTCATCTTCAGAAAATCGCTCGTCATCCGGCAAATTGACGCCTCGAATGACGGGCACCCCTGTATCAACATAGTCGCGTCTAGTCAAATTTGAACCAAAGGGACCACCTACCAAAGAATGGCGCTCGTTCGCTTTCAGAGAGTCAATCGTCGCTAAGGGCCATTTTTTCATAGGCCCAATCCTTCGAAGTTTTCCTGGATCTTAGCCGCCAACTCTGTTGCTTCGTTGTTAAGATCCGCCAACTCGGTGTGGATATCCCGGAGGGTTTGCTCGAAATCGAAGTCCTCGTCGACCTCCTGTGGAGCAACGCCGACATAGAGTCCGGGCGTGAGGCTCCATTCGGCCGCTTCGATATTCTTGCGGTCCACGAGCCTTACTAGCCCAGGAACATCCACGAGCACCGCGTTTGGGAAACGGTCTTGCAGCCAGGCCACCTGTCGCTGGAAGTAGGCGGCGCGCTTTAGCTGATCAACGGCGGTCCTCCGCTCTTCGTCCAATTTCTTAATCCGACGAAGCGTTTCGCGGCGGTCGTAAGAAGCGGAGATCGTTTCGTCAGAAGAATCGAGGTTTGCTACACGAGCTGCAAGCCTGTAAAGCACGTCTACCTGCTTCACCAGGTCACGGATGGTCTCCGTGATCGGATCGAAAGCCTTGCGAGCAGTGTGCTGGGATTTGTTGTCTTGAAGAGGCGTATTTGCGTACGTCGAACTGAACGCCGTGAGACTGGACAAGAGATTGTTGGCGTCGGCTTCATAGAGTGTGAAAGCCTCTTTCAGTTCCTGCACCTCCGCAGGAAGGACCTTCTTTTGCTGTGCATCAATGTTGGCATTGTTTGCAACCGCCACGGCCAGCGAATCAAACGTCCGCACTAGTTCAGCGAGGGTATTGTCGAAAGACGTGAGGGCATGAGGAATATTTGCGCTCTCAGCACAAACATTCACGAGGTACTCCTTTACGAGCATAAGGAACCGCTCCTGCTGACCGCGGTATAGCCAAACAATCGCGGCTAGATTCTTCATTTGCTCTGGTGAAAAATCATATATTTTGCGAGTGATCTGGCGGTAGACGTTGCGTGCATCGAGCATCAACACCTTATTTTTCCGGTCAGCGGGCTTGCCGCGGTCAAAAAACCACAATTCGCAGGGAACGCTGCGTGTGTAGAAGAAATTAGAGCGGATGGACAGCATCACATCCACGTCGCCGGTCTCGACGATCTTTTGACGTACGTCCTTCTCGCCATGCCCAGCACTAGAAGCCTGCGACGACATGACAAATCCGGCGCGACCATTTTTGTTTAGATAGCTCCAGAAATACGAGATCCAGAGGTAATTTCCGTTACTGACTTTCTTGTCCTTGTTCACTCCGGGCAATCCGAACGGTAGACGTGGATCGCCTTCAACGCGTTTCGCATCGACGAGATCCACATTGAACGGTGGATTGGCCATGACAAAATCACACTTGCCGAGCAGACTATGCTCGTCCTCGTAATAAGTGATTGCCTCTGCGATCTTTCCTTCAAGCCCGTGCACTGCAAGATTCATTTTCGCGATGCGGATGGTGTCACGATTCTTTTCCTGCCCGTAGAAAACGACCTTCTTTGCGGTGTCGCCTCCTTCGTGTTCAATGAAGTGACTAGACTGTACGAACATCCCACCGGAGCCGCAAGCGGGATCAAGAACCGTGCCATGTTCCGGTTCAATAACATTCACGATCGTTTGCACTATTGAGGAGGGGGTGAAGAATTCGCCGTTGTCATGCGCTTTCTGGATAGAGAACTTGGCAAGAAAGTATTCGTAGATGCGGCCGAATACATCGCCGGAAGCATTTTTGATCCGCTCGCTGTTGAACAAGCGCAACAAGTCTTCGAGAACCTTGGTCTCGAAAATTCCGTAATCCTTCGGTAGGACACCGTCAAGAGGCTCAAACGACTGCTCAATGGCAGTCATGGCTTCGGTAATGAGTGCGGGGAGATCGGTGCCACCCATGGAGGCCTGTTGCATGATCCAATCGTACCTTGCATTTTTTGGAAGATAGAGTGCGCGCCGAGCTATGTAGTCAGCGGGTAGCAGTTTGCGCTTCGGCATCTTTCCACTCGCTTGGTCAGACTCTATTTGGCGATGGGCAAGATCGAATCGATTCGTGGCGTGGCGCAGAAAAATCACACCCAGCACGGGCATGAAATAATCGCTTGAGGTGAGTTTCGAGTTAGCCCTAAGGTTGTCAGCGGCTCCCCACAGATCCGACTCAAATTGTTCAATGTCATCCAGGGTAGTACCATTCACGCGGCTAGGCACCTGAGAATCAGTGGCGGTGTTCTCGCCTTGCGACGATTGGATTTTATTTTCTACTTCAAGCATGAGATCTGACCTGACCAAAGAAACATCTACATTATGCCCCGCACAGGGGGCCCTTTCTTTAAGCTATTCAAGGGTTATCTGGACACTCGATTCGTGCGTGGTAGTTATTGCATTCGCATCCGATTGACTCGTCGCGAGCCAAAAGTCGTCACCTCGTAATGCTTGTAGGGAGTGCGAGTATAACGGCGACATTGTTGCTCTTCACACTGACACCATATACGGTGTCACGGCAATCCTAGTGAGATGGGAACTAGTGTGTTTCTCTCAATTGCCGAACGTGAACCAGGTTTTCCGTCGGGAGTAGCATCCTAGTAGCATCTAGAAATTGCCAGATCCCAAAGCCTTGGGCGGTGAGAGACTCGAACTCCCAACCCATTCGGTGTAAACGAAGTGCTCCAGAATAGGTGGTTTCAAACGCCGGAGTAGCACCAACGAAAGTAAAAGCTTATGTCAAGCGGGCGCTCGGTGCGCTGCTGGTAGGCCAAAGAAAGGCCCGTGCGGCAAACAAGACAGGCTTTGTTCCATGCCTTGAGGCACTCGCATTCTAACTGGTGAAACTACGATTGTTCTTCATTACGAGTGAAACTATGCTCAGTCAGAACGACTGGTGCCGGGCCGTGAATGGGAAACTGACGGAGCATGGATTGGAGATCGCACGCAAGGCGACTGGCGCTGTTGAGGGCGCAGCCGAGTGGGCTGCGGGCGTCGCGAGAGAGGCACTTTCGGATGGTATCGCGCGTTCTATCGGAGTGTCATCTGTTCCGCGTGCGCTGAAGGCGGGGCATCCTGCGAATGTGCTGGCTGAAATTGCGGATGCGAAGTTGCAGCACACAGAATTGTTTGCGTCGCTGCTTGCGGATCCGAAGCGGCAGGTTGCGCGCGCTGCTGAGTTGTTTGAGAAGAGCGAAATTCACGTTCCGCAGCGAGGCTTTGCAATTCGCCCGCTGAATGAGCCGATCGGAACCGACGGATTACTCACTTGCGCCGCGCTGTTGGTCGTGGACAAACCAAACCGGTTGCATTATCTCGCTCATTTAGATGGAAGCGCTGAAATCGCCGGAATTCGCGAGTCGCTACGCGGATTCGACTTGGGTAAAACGCAGAATTACATGATGCTCGGTCAGTATGAAAGCAACGTTCCGATTCACACATTCTCGGCTATCGCTAACAATTCTTCCGCGGTCAAAAACTTGCGTTTCATCAAATGGGATGGAGACGGTATCAATCAAGCTAACGTGGCTAGCGTCGAAGGACGACTCTATCGTTACTTTGGCGGATACTCGCTCGGTATGATGACGTAAAATATCTGGCGCTTTGACGACGCCGGATCGTTCTCGCAGACGCGGTCGCTCCTTGCAGAGTTCTTTTACCACTTCGACTGTATCGCACTTTTGCAGTTCGAAGTCGAGACCGCCGCTTCCGTGCACATGGATCGCCGAGGTCACCGTCTACTCTGTCACCACTCTGCACCTGTGCAGTTCGAAGTCGGCGAAGTCAACGTCGCTGAGAGCATTCTTCAGGGCCTGAACGACGCGGTCCTTCATAAAGATGCGGCAGTGGATCCCTGGACATGTCCAAAGATCCGACCCGAGCAATGCTGCGGGCGAAACCGCGACATCGCCGTCGCTGACGTAACTTACCGTCCAACTGGTTTGCCCGGTTTGCTGGTTGACTGCCAGCTTTCTGATGTTGGTGCTTGCCTCTGTAAGAAAGCAGTCTTTGAACGGCCCGAAATTGACGATATAGAAAGGCCCCGGCAATGGAGTTTTCTCGTCGGGCTCGAAGACGGTATATGGAACGAGCCCGCCTCCCTCACCGAAGTCGAACTCGGATAGGACTTTCGCGACTGTGCCTTTGACTGCTAGGAAGCCGCCGAAAAAGAAGACATCCTTTGCACGTTCAAAATGCGGCGTGCTGTACACCGCCGACGCTTCGGGCATTTCGTCGCGCATCAATGTTTGTCCGGAGGCGTGTTTGTAAACCGCCGCTAAGATTCTCTTGGTGGGCGGCGGGACCAGGTGATTCACATAGGGCGGTTCCCAACTTTCACCAGACCATTTTTGCCGAAGACCTAGCTTGTCGCCAAGCGCATGGTTGCTCATTACTTCACTGATCCAGACTTGATCTACCACGGCGATTTCCAACCTCAATAAGTTCGGCTACAACGATGTACGTGCGTCACGACAAAAGTACATCAAAATACCGCTTCGGTCCAAGTTGGGCAAAGACATCCACTATCATGATTGCAGGCTGCGTATCCAGCTCCAAGCGAAATTGCGGCGAGTGTGATTATGGCAGTGCGATTAAGACGCGCGCCCGCCGGTATATTCATTGTCCAATTCCCGAGTGAAGTCGCGAAGGCGACGAATTCAGTTTGCGCCTGAAATACCATGTGCCAATCTTCGTATTTCCACTTTTCGTAGCCGGCGATCTGAAGGTTCCGGCGGGGGCGGGGATGGTGCGGATGCAGCTGGGATGAAGAACAGCGGCGCCAATTGATGGCTTTTCAAACGACGTATGTGCGCCGGCTGGTTACGAGCGTATTGTAACTAGGCAAGAAAACCATGGCTGGAGCGTGCGAATGGGTATGATCTTAGCTACAGAGAATTGTAAGAGGAAGAACTATGCCCGGCGCGGAAGTAAGCAAGCGCTGTCCCAAGTGCAAAGAGGTTGATACGACGTCGTTTTCCAAATGCCGTAGGTGTGGCACAAGATACGACTGGCGGCCGCCTAAACAGGGGGTTGACGGGTTTAATTTCATACCCATTTTGATCCTCGCTGGGCTAGCGGTAATCGCTGTGAGTGGTTATGCGTATTACCAGATCAATCTGTCTAAGCGCCCCGACCACCTGATCGGAAAAACTGTGCCCTACAAAGGAAATTACATCTTTGTCTCTACCGACAAATCAAACCTGCTCAGCCTTGAGCCGGCCGAGTTCAAGACGCTCACAGGTTCCAAATCGGACGACGGTGTTGAGAGTAAATCGGACGCTGCCGCTTTGAACCAATTGGCAGGCACCGCGGGCGACATCGGAGTTTGGGACAAATACCTCAACGACCCGCGGTTCATGGTGATTCAGAAGGGTCCAAACGATCCAACATTTTCGGTAAAGGTAATCGGAGCCGGCGCGCCGGACGACAAATATCCGTTGGTGCGCATCGAACTGCTGAACGGTCCCCGGCCCGGAGGTGTTTGGTGGGCGGATGCCTCTCACCTCGCTCCATGAGCCAGAGACGGTAAATCAAGCTTTTAATGCGACAGCGTACATGTCGAACGCAATTTAGTGAACTGCGCTCTTGGGCGTCAAGTTTTCTGGCGTAAGATTCGAATTGATTTCGCGGGCGACCTGATTTGTCGTGTACCAATCATATGTTTTTTCCCAAGTTAGGATGCGCCAGCCCCAGACCTTTCCGCCTTGGTCCAAACCAAACTCAACGCAGGACGCGCCGTGTCGTGCATTCGGAGTGAGGTCGTAGTAAAGCAATTTGGCGACTGTCGCAGGTCGTGGCTCTTTGTCAATTCGATCGTGGCCGCTTCCCAGAAGCGCAACTAAGTCTGATTCGTTCATTCCAATGAAGTCGTAGAACTTAAGCGTCTCGAGGAACAACTGAGTGGATCTTCCGCTACGCCATGCTCTCTCGATTCTATTGAGTGGATCTTTATAAAGCGCAAATCGGTCGGGGCACATCGCGGTTATCGAAAGGAACTCAGCAGGCACGACCCAAACTCCCTTCCGATCGATTAAACCGTAGGTTGTTTCGCCGAATTTGTCTTGATCGCTTGCAATCGCCAACCGCCCTTGAAACCAGCCCGCGTAAGGGAACTGTGGCTTAATAACTACTCTACCGCGTTTATCGCAGTATCCCCAAATGCCTCCATCGGCAGTACTAGTGTTTAGCAGACGGGCCGTGCCACCAACATTGAACGGAACGATATCATTTTGATCGAAGTTCGCAGCCCAAACTGATACCGCATCAGCAGGGAACGTCGTCACAAGCTTGCCATTGCGTCGAAAAAGCTGCAGCTTGCCATTACGACCAGCAAATATTACGTCCTTGAGATACGGGTGGAATGGTTCAAACTCGATCGGAAACACTAAGTGCCCGTGTTTATCAACTGCGCCAAAACGTTCGTTGTACCCGCGAGTCAGCATCGCGAGCCCTCTCGTAAACTCGCCACACATGACACCATCGAATGGTCCGATTACCAACTTTCCTTTCTTGTTGATGTAACCCGATGACGGTTGGCCATTGTGTTCCAATTCGACATCAGCCAAACCGTCGTGAAATGGGAATGAATATCGATAATCGCTGGGCTGGATTTTGATGCGACCGTTGCGATCTACGAATGCACGTCCTTTTGTATCTCCAACTAACAGCAATCCCTCTGAAAAATAGCTGTCGAAGTTTTTTGCAACATCTGGTAGTTTCGCAACCATATGTCCGCGCAGGTCGTATAGAAAGTATTGTTCGATCCCCGAACCATCATGTTGCATTGCGAACAATCGCGACCCTGCAACATAGCGCAGCACATCGAATTCGTACGGCATGATCGATCGACCCTTCCGGGTGAAAAAACCAAGTTTGTTTCCGTTCTGTGCATCTGTCCGGACGATAAGACCGCTGGGGAGAGCAGTCTCGACGGTATAGGCAGGCGGGATCCACGACGGCTTAACCCAAGGAACATGCAGCGAACTCATAGGAACTTGCTTGCCATTTCGGTTGAACAATTGTTTGACATCGACTTCGCCAGGCTTTTCTGTGCCAGGCAGAATGGTATGCGTCAGAAACTGGTCTTTGCCAACGAGTTCAACCGATGCATAGGCAGGCGGGATTATTACGCGACCGCGTTCATCGACAATCGAAGTACTTGCGAAGCAGTATTCATATCCGTTGCTAAAGAAGAGGCATGCAACACCGATCAAGTATGATATTAGATTACGCACGAGCACGCCTTTTCCATGGTTGGATGAGTAGTTGCTGATGACTCATTGCTCGTGGATGACATTAGACTACGCTACTACCAGAGTGACTTTAGATGAAGTATCCCGCGCGTTCTTCGCGTACTTCGAAACCTTGATGATGTTCCAGATCGGTCGCTTTGTACAGATCAGGTAAACGAATTACGAGCAATCCGGTCGGCAAGGAATCAAGTGAAAACTCTGCGTTCCCGCGGAATATCCAGGACGCCCAAGCTTTATCATGTTGGCGGCGGAATAGTTGCGCCTGTTGTTTGCGGTGGTCGACAATCAGATACTCGCAGAGACTAGGAAGTTTTCTGTACGCTGCGACCTTCTCTCTTCTATCAATCATGGCGGTCGAGTCCGAGAGAACCTCTGCAATGAACAGCGGTTCGAGCGCGAAAAATGAGTCGTCGTCCGGCTTGCAGGTTACAACCAGATCCGGATAGTAATAAGAGTTAGCTGCTTCGACGGCAACTCTAATTGATTCTCTATATGCGCGGCATTTCGATCCGTGCAGGTGGTTTGCAACAATCGTGTCCAGATTGTGCACGATAGTATTGTGCCTCTGAGTCGTTCCAGTCATCGCGAACAATAGACCATCCACGAACTCATGTTTCGAATTAGACTTCGCCTCAAAGTCTAAGTACTCTTCAGCCGTCATCCATTCGTCGTCACGCGCATTCGTCATATGCATTCTCTGTGCGTTATCCAATTATAACTCTTCTCTTGACGATATTGCCTCAATGCAATATATTGATTTTATGCCATGGTCGCTTATTTATCTCGACGAGTTCTACAACTGGCTCACAGAGCTCGACGTCGCAGATCAGATCTGCATGACGAAGTTCTAGCTCATCTTGAACTTCTTAAGGAACGTGGTCCGTTGCTGGCTCGTCCGTATGCTGACACTCTCAAAGGATCTAAGTTCACCAACATGAAAGAACTGAGATTTAGTCATAGTGGTGCCCCTATACGAATACTGTTTGCCTTCGATCACAAAAAACGAGGCGTGATAATTTTGGGTGGTGACAAAACCGGAGACAAACGATGGTACGACAAAAGCATCCCCAAAGCGGACAAATTGTATGGTGAGCACATCGAGAAAGAAAAGAAAAAAGACGAAGAACAAGCCAGGCTAAGAGGGGAAAAGACGAAGACGGAGAAGCCAAATTGACAATTAGTCACGACGAATACATGAAAAAGCTGTCTCCCGAGCGCCGTGCAAAGATCACAAGGCGTGCCAAGGAATTGCGTGCCGAGGAGATGACCCTTCGGGAACTGCGGAAGGCACTGGAGTTCTCGCAAGAGACTCTCGCTGAAATTCTTGAGATGCGCCAAGGTGATCTGTCTAAATTCGAGCGCAGAGCAGACGCCTACCTGAGCACAATAAGGCGTTACGTGGTAGCTATGGGCGGAACGCTGGATTTGATTGCAACGTTTCCCAATTCCGCGCCGGTTAAGATCGTGCATATCGGCGATCTGATTGATAGAACCGAGTCAGAGGAAAGTGCACAGGTGAGCAAGTCCGCGCGCCCCAAGAAGAAGTTAGCTCAGTGAAGCCGACAGGGTGCACAACGCCTATTCAGCGTTGAGCGCAAACAGTCAATCGGAGAAGCCACTTGAGAAATCTCGCACCATCAATCATGCGGCAACGCTTGCTGATCGAAGCAACGTACGGAAAGACTGTGTCAAAACAAGACGTTGAAGAGTATTCGTCCGAACTTCCAAAATCTTTGAATTTGAGAATTTATACAGCACCGGTCGTGTATTCGCCTGGCGGGGAGGGAAAAAAAGCCAATCAAGGATACGGCGGATTCGTCGCACTGATCGACAGCGGCATATCTATTTATGTTTGGGAAAATTCCAAGTTTCTTTCGGTCGTGGTGTACACCTGCAAATCATTTGACGCTCAAGCTGCAGTTGACTTTACGAAAAAGTTTTTCGATGTAGCAGACTGCGAAACGCTGGAATTCTGAGTACCTTCCAGATTTTTCGGCGATCATCGCAGAAATGGTTTGGCGACATGTTTGATATGGCTACTTGTGAGCAGGTCACAAAAAACGTCGAAACAGCGATCCTTCGCAAAATGCGCAAGCGATCAGAATGACTTGAACGTGGCCGTTGATCGGTGGTCTACAGAAACTAATTGTTCGTTCGTCGCTTTTGCACGGCGTCGGAGAGTGTCTCGAGAAGTCGAACGCTGTCGTCCCAGCCTAAGCAACTGTCTGTAATGCTCTGCCCGTAGACCAGCGGTTTACCGGTATCCAGATCTTGCCTGCCTGCCACGAGATTGCTTTCGATCATGACGCCAATAATGCGCCTCTCTCCTTGAGCAATTTGATTGCCAATGTCTGCGCATACAGAAATTTGATTCTGCGCATTCTTGCCGCTGTTTGCATGACTGGCATCTATCATGAGCCGCTCATTGAGTGAAGCTTTCTTGAGTTCCTCGCAGGCAGCATTGACGTTTACTTGATCATAATTCGGTGTTTTGCCACCACGCAGTATGATGTGGCAATCATTATTGCCTGCTGTGGAAATAATTGCTGAGTGACCGCCCTTAGTAACTCCTAGAAACATGTGCGGATGCGATGCCGCCTTTACGGCGTCGATTGCGATTTTGGTGTTTCCGTCAGTGCCGTTTTTGAAACCAACCGGGCAAGATACTCCAGATGCGAGTTCGCGATGCGTTTGCGATTCAGTGGTGCGCGCACCAATGGCACCCCAGCTGATCAAATCGGTCGTATATTGGGGGCTAATCATATCGAGAAACTCGGTCGCCACAGGCAGTCCCAGTTCGTTGATCGAAACAAGCAATTCACGTGCAATGCGCAATCCTTTATTGATTTGAAAGCTTCCATCAAGATCGGGATCATTGATCAGTCCCTTCCAACCGACATTGGTGCGTGGCTTTTCGAAATACACGCGCATGACGATTTCAAGATCGGCAGTGAACCTTTTCCGTTGTTCCATAAGCCGTCCGGCATATTCGATCGCCGCGGCTGGATCATGAATCGAGCACGGACCAATCACAACCAGCAGTCTGTCGTCTTGACCATTGAGAATTTCATGGATGCACCTGCGCGCACCATATGTAGTTGCCGACGCCAATTCGGTACACGGAAATTCGCGCAGTAAATGCGTTGGTGGCGCTAGTTCCGTGACGGCTAGGACTCTAAGATCGCTAGTGTTGTACATCATAAATGCTGTTAGTTTCCTCAAATGGGCGAACGTTTCGTTGGCGGGCGATAGAACTCACCTGACAGTATCATCGAATTCTAGTTTGAGGTTGTAATTGTCATCTTCCAATCGGCTGATGTTTTCGGAAACGCCGTCAGTCATTAATGCACGGATGGGCCGAGGAATCGACGGCAGGGATTCCGTCGACCCCGGCAACAAGGCTGAGGAGCGATGCACGGACCCATGGAACCAGCCAGACTCAACAACATATTCGAATTCCAGACTCAACAACATATTCGAATTCCAGAACGTCTTTAGTCCGGACTTCTGAATGACCTTACTGGATGATCGATGACAGCGTTCTATAAGTGGCCGTTGAAGTTGTACGGATCAACTGAATCGTTTACTTTCACCTCTACCAGCGGCGGACACCAAGCTGCGTCCATTGCTGACCTTCCGTTTCGCGGGCTTTCGTCCCCCAACATGGCTAAAGCCGCCTGGTTGCCAAGGGGTGCCTGGTTGTGGTATAAAAAAGTCCACGGGCTCTTTTCACACCACACAATTGAAAAGTAACCGTATGAGGTGAGTCGTATGGAAAGGGAGACATTTGGTAATTTTGTTCGGCAGCGACGAGAAGAACTTAGGCTGGGTCTTAGGCAATTTTGCGCGGAACTGAATTTCGATCCTAGCCGCTGGAGCAAAGTCGAGCGTGGCGTACTTCAACCGCCTAGCGACGACGGCATTCTCAGAGAGATCAGGAAAGCCTTGCGCATTAAGAAGGACAGCAGCGATTGGAACAAGCTCAAAGATCTGGCATCATTTGGTCGCGGAGAAATTCCAAAGGACATAATGGAAGACGAAGAACTCGTCGCGTGTTTACCGTTAGTTTTTCGAACTCTGCGAAACGAAAAACCAACCAGCGAGCAGTTGTACAATTTGGCGGAATTGATTCGACACAGTAGAAGAGATCGAGACAGTGGCGAATAGCCCCCAGATCAAAGTTCCGATCCTTAGCGCTCTAGCTATAAGTCTACGGGTCGACGAGTTTTGCAAACAATACGGCGTCGATCGGACCCAGGTTCCGGTCGATGTCGAGGCAATTGTTGAATTTGACTTGAAGCTCGATCTAATTCCAGAGAAAGGAGTGCTAAAACGTTCCGGCGTAGACGCACTGCTATTGAGCAATCGCAAAGCGATCATTGTGGACCTCGATCGATTTATGCAAGACAACGTTCGGAATCGTTTGCGTTTTACCATCGCTCATGAAATTGGGCACTACGTACTGCACGAAAAGGTTTATGAGAACGTTTCGTTCGATTCCGTTGAAGAGTGGATTACTTTTATCCAGTCTATTTCCGATGAGGATTATAACTGGCTCGAATGGCACTGCCACGAATTCGCGGGTTTACTCTTGGTGGAAAGCAACCTTCTAAAGCAAAAGTTCAACTCGCGTGTTCAAGCAGTGCGAGCGAAGCTCAAAGGCACCGAGTTTGAACATATGGATGGCCTTCCAGAACCTGTGGTGGAAACCTTGGCGGGCGAAATTGGCAAAGAATTCGGGGTCAGCGCAGAGCCAGTCATGAAACGTCTGAGGCGCGAAAAGCTCTGGTAGATCGATAACTACCGCGAGTGGCAATCCGCGAGAAAAGTTTTTCTTGACAGCGTGCAGAACGTGTGGTTTATAATTAACCACATGTGGACTCGCACTGTCCACACTTAGAGATCGAGACCAAGTGCGCATATAGGATTAAGACCATGTCTAAGCGGACAAGCTACCACGTCACAAAACGCCCCGACGGTGACTGGAACGTAATTAAGGCAGGCGGACAACGGCCATCTAGCACACACGAAACTCAGTCCCAAGCAATAGCCGCAGCTAGAGTGCAGGCCAAGCAGCAACCTCTTGGCCAAGTGGTTATTCATGGTACCGACAATAAGATTCGGAATGAGTATACATACGGCAAAGATCCCTTCCCGCCCGCTGGGTAGGACCATAGTCTTGCCTCAACCTACTCTCTGGTTAAGTTTCGATGGTCCCAATATGAGCCGTCTCATTTCAAATGCTTTGTCTTTGTTAGCATCGTAGGATCGACAACCAGTCTCGTTCGCTCGCATGAAAAACGCATGTCGAGGATGCCTGGAAGCAAAGAACGAGCAGCTGCATCATCACTCTTAAGAGTGGTACGCATGAGCAAAAAGGTTCATGTATGATTGTGCAGAGATTCAAAGAAGTGGGGACTCAGCTTGGATTACGAAACCCTGGAGTCGTTGCGACAAAAGCACCCGGCTTGGCGTCTTCTTTGTTCGCCACATGCGCCTCTGATAGCTAGTTTTCTCCATCGCGTGTTCGTATCTCCCAACGTTCGAGATATCGAACAACCAGAGCTGATTGAAAAGCTTGAAGACGAAATCTTCGTCATACATGAACAATTGCAAAAAAGAGAATACCCTGACGAACCTCACAAATACCTTACTGCCTGGACAGAGAAAGGATGGCTGCGCAAGTTTTACAAGGAAGGTTCAGACGAACCGTACTTTGATTTAACACCATCGACTGAAAAGGCGATTGCATGGTTAGTCAACCTAACAGAACGCTCCTTTGTAGGAACCGAATCTAGGCTACTTACGTTGATCGAATTGCTAAAGCAAATCGCCGAGGGAACAGAAAGCGACCCTGACATTCGCAGAAAAGAGCTGGAGCGTCGCCGTGCCGAGCTTGATGCAGAAATTGACCGATTGTGGGACGGAAATATTTCGCTTCTCAGTCAAACAGGAATTAAGGAGCGGTTCCAGCAATTCCAAACGATTGCCCGAGAATTGCTTTCGGATTTCCGCCAGGTCGAACAGAACTTTCGCTCGCTAGATCGTAGCGCTCGCGAACAAATCGCTCGATGGGAAGGCGGACGAGGAGAATTGTTGGATCAGCTTCTCGGTGAACGCGACCAGATTTCGGATAGCGATCAGGGAAAAAGTTTTCACGCCTTTTGGGATTTCCTGATGTCCCACGCGCGGCAAGATGAACTAACACAACTACTGGAGTATGTTTTGGCGCTAGAACCGGTGGCAGAAATGCAGCCGGACCCACGTTTAAAACGAGTGCACTATGAATGGATTGACGCCGGCGAACATACACAGAAAACGGTGGCACAATTATCGCAGCAGCTCCGGAGGTTTCTTGACGACACGGCGCGACTTGAAAATAAGCGAATCATGCAACTTTTACACGGCATCGAATCGATGACGCTGGATGTACGAGATCACCTGCCGGAAGGTAACTTTATCGAACTAGATGGTGCAAGCGCGGAAGTCGAGCTGGTGATGGATCGCCCACTATACACGCCTCCATTGAAACCCCGCCTGTCCGATCAAATAGTTGATGCCAATGAAGAAGAAATCGATCCAAGAGCGTTGTTTGCACAAACCATTGTGGACAAAGACGCACTCGCAACTCACATCAGAAAATCGCTGCAAGAGCGACGACAAATCACGCTTCGTGAGCTTGTTGAACGGCGGCCGCTAGAGCACGGCTTAGCAGAACTTATTGCGTATCTGGAGCTAGCAACGAATTCTTTTCATGCAGCGATCGACGAAGACAACTTGGACACGGTTCGGTGGAGCAGCGAAAGCGAAGGCAAGCAACGAGAAAGTACCCTGCCCCGTGTAATCTTTACCAGAGGTAAATAATGGAACAGCGTTGCTCTCCCGCAGATGAACAAACTACGCCTTCGGGCAATGAGTTGCCCGCCCTGGTGATCACCTTGCTAAAAGGTGTCCTACTTCAAGACGGCGGCGGTACTTTGTGGGTTGACTTGCTACGACATCAGGCCGCGGTACGAGATTACGTGGGAACCCTCGGGCTGGAACTATATTTGGACGAAATTGAAGGATACGCATTTTTGCGCTCAAAAACTATCACTGGCCCGGATTCGAACGCTCCCGAATTGCCCCGGCTAATGAAAAGACACCAGCTCTCGTTTCCGGTTAGCCTACTATTAGCTTTGCTTCGTAAGAAGTTGGCAGAACTAGATACCGCGGGCGGTGCTACTCGGTTAGTTCTCACCCTGGATGAAATTGTGGAGCTAGTCCGCGTTTTCTTGCCGAGTGGAACAAACGAAGCCAAGTTTGTAAACAAGATAGAGCAGCATCTAAGTAAGATTGTCGAGTTGGGACTAATTCGCGAGTTGAAGTCCCAGTTTAACGCGCAAAAGACCTATGAGGTATTGCGCCTAATAAAAGCCTTTGTAGATGCGCAATGGTTAAATGAGTTCGAAACGCGTCTGGAAACTTATCGGCGGCATTCGAAGTACTCTGCAGGGAACAGCAACGATGACTGAACTTCAAGATAAACAGCTATCAATTGATCTTGGACCCGCTTTGGAACAAATGCTTCCGGGTTATCGGCTTGAACGCGTGGAAATATTTAATTGGGGCACATTTCATAATGCCATCCACAAGCTCCATCTTGACGGCCGCAATGGGTTGCTTACAGGTGACATAGGTTCGGGCAAGTCTACGTTGGTCGACGCAATCACGACGTTGCTCGTGCCCTCGCATCGACTTGCGTATAACAAAGCTGCAGGCGCTGATATTAAAGAACGCACCCTCAAGTCGTATGTGCTCGGCTATCACCGCTCGGAGCGCAACGAGACAACGGGTTCTGCGAAGCCTGTTGGACTGCGAAACGAAAACAGCTATTCGGTGATTCTGGGCGTTTTTCAAAACAGCGGTTTCGAAAGCAAAGTAACTCTGGCGCAGGTCTTTTGGATGAAAGATCTTGGCGCACCACCCAATAAACTGTATGTCTGCGCTGAAAACGACTTATCCATCGCCGCAGACTTTTCTAACTTTGGCAGCGATATAGCAAAGTTGAAGAAACGGCTCAATGAAAAAGCAAGCTTGTACGATTCGTTTAAGGAATATTCGGCGTGGTTCTTTCCAGCACAGTGGGATCCGAAGCTTGGAATTCACGTGACTTGAAGTCGCGGC
>JADMIO011294129.1_pt1 | contig 99363 bp, 84 predicted proteins | sample 8958161 | NCBI WGS metagenome assembly JADMIO01 (sample SAMN16585339, study PRJNA669376) | soil metagenome | isolation source: Crop rotation soil | place: USA: Cullars Rotation, Alabama | collected 2011
GCCGCGACTTCAAGTCACGTGAATTCCAAGCTTCGGATCCCACTGTGCTGGAAAGTAGCGTCGAGTCAGCTCCTCATCAGGTATTCGCTGCAACTCGAGTTGGTACTGACGCTGGTAATTAAACTGAGAAACGCGCGGATCTTCCGCTCGATACTGAGGATTAGGTTGCACACGATACGGACTTCTTGGATCGACGGAGGAGTATGGTGGCTCAATTTGAATTCGATACTGCGCCTGCGGCTCCATGTACTGCGTCCGCGGATCCACGTACGGCCGCCGCGGTTCCATATACGCGGGTGGTCGCTCACCATAACAGCCGCAATTTCCTCCACGATAGATGTCCGGCACGTATCGTTGATCTACAGGCTGTGGGCTCATCCTCGGCACTCTATATTGTGGTGCACGCGGATCAACATCAGGTTGAATTTCCCAACCTCGAGCTGTGCGCACCAGAGTCATGTGCTGGAACGAATTGTTTAGATATTGCGACGTGAGTGGTTGGTAAAATCTTTGCTGATCTTGTGTGCCGCAGCGTGGTGCCTCCCCCGCCCGACGATCGTCGATGTTGGCGGGAACGCGTCCCTGACCGTTTTCCGGCACTATCCAAACATCGACGATGCTGATCTCGTTTTGACCGGAAGATGTCCTCTCGAAATGAGGTTTCGCTACGATAAACACTTCTTCGTTAGGCATCTTTCCGACCTCCACTATAGAAACTGGCGCTCAACAATGAGTAGCCAACGCTTAACAATTCAAGCGTCTTCATTCTGGCAAAAGCCGCAAAGGCACTCAATACGCAAATTCGCAGTGCCAATGTCAACAACAGCACTGAAGACGGCAACTCATTAGAGTTTTCCCCACGATAAGCGCCTTTCGTTTCAGGTGCTATTATCAACATATTCAATCAAAACGATAACCTTTGCTACAACAACTCACAATTTTTCTCCTCGCGTTAGCCTGCTTCATGGCTGGCTTTTGCGCGGCTAACGCGCAGAACAAATCAAAACTTACGGACGATCAAAAGCTCGAAGTGCTTCACGAGCGGCTTAAAGGCAATGGTCCGAAATTTCAGACGTTGTACGCGTTGATGAATATCTACGAGAGGAAAAAGAACAACGCCAAGGCTTGTGAATATGCTGAACAGGCAGCAGCTCTCGCACAAAATTCCGATGAATTGAGACTGTGCGGACACGGCTTGATCAGGCTCGGCTACAACAAGAAAGCAATGCAACTATTTCGCAAAGCCGCCGAGATCGATCCGAAAAATCCGAGCTGCTATATAGATCAAAGCTATGTCAGTCGAGAGATGAAGGATTATCCAACAGCCTTAAGCGCTGCTTCCAAAGCGGTCGAACTTGCTCCAAATATGATAGAAGCTTTTTACCATCGGTCGCACACTTATTTGGCGATGAATAGACCTGCTGATGCAAAACGGGATTTAGAGCGCATCATCGCGCTCAAAGGTAAAAAGGATAAGTTCCTATACCTGACGCTCGGATTGGCAGAAGTGCAGATGGGAGATACCAAGTCCGCAGAGAAGCATTTAAAGAAGGCACTCGAGCTGGACAATTCGATGATGGATCCACATCAACTTTTGGCGAATATGTACGAGCGTGCCGGTCGATATGAAGAAGCAATTCATGAGTTTGACGAATGGATACGACTTCAATCGGATGATTCGGAGGGTAATGCAAAAGTGTTGCTTCGCCGTGCGGATAGTGAGGTACACAACGGTCAACCTGTGGACTCAATCTTAAGTCTTACATCAGCAACAAAACTGTGTCCGATCAGTATTCACTATTACTTGAGAGCGAATCATCTTATTCGTGAAGGTCGATGGGAAGCGGCAGAACGAGACTGCACAACAGCAATTGCAATCGCTCCGACGCCGGAAGTGAGGATTCTTAAATTACGCGCTGACTGCTATCGGAAATTAGATAGACCGGAAGAAGCGGTGAAGGATCTAACGGCCTGCATAAAACTAAAACCTGAAGGGGATCTATTTCAAAGAAGATATAAAGTACTGGTATCACAAGGCAAAAACGAAGAAGCGCTGCAAGACATTAATGAAGCAATTAAACTAAGAGGTAAAACTGGTGACTATTACTTCTTACGAGGAGAAGTATTGAACAAACTCGGAGAGCACCAAAAAGCGTTGAAGGATTATGACTTAGCGATCCAGCTTGAACCCACCGATGAGCGCTTTCCAACAGCCAGAGACCGGACCTACGAGTTATTGAACGCCAGCCGGAAGAAACAACCATGAAAGACGGAACCTCCGAAAACAAATGCCCCAGATGTGGTGGCAATACAGACTCAAAGAAGTCGGGATCAATAACTCAATGGGTTGCAAACTGTGCATGCACTACAGTAGATATTCCGCAGGAAGATACAGAACTTGAGATTTGCACAACCTGTAAGAAGCGCATAAGCGCGGGCCGCGCAGGTTCGCTCACTCAGTGGATTTTCAGGTCTGATCTTTGCAGTTGCGCTATGCCGGCAGTAGAAAAATCGCGCATGGCACTTGCTGCAGAGAATGCCGCTGCAAGCAGTGCGTCGGATACAGCGTTGCCACACGAAGAAGAATTGAAAGTCGATCCGGAACGTTTTCCGCTCCAACGCTATGCACCACTGGTAATACTAGGAAGTGGAATGGCAGGCACGGTTTATTTGTGCAATGACAGATTGCTGAAAAAGAAGGTAGCTATAAAATTGTTAGCCACATTAACGGCGGAGCAGCTCGTCGCATTCCAGGGAGAAGCGCGTGCAGCCAGCAAATTGAATCATCCTAACGTCGTTAAAGTCATGGATTTCGGAGTCACCACTGGCGGTGTTCCGTTTATGGTAATGGAATTTGTTAATGGCGACGATCTCGCGGGAATTCTCGAACAAGAGGGGACGATCAGCGTAACTGCAGCTCTGTACATTTTTGGCAAAGTTTGTGACGGACTTGCAGAAGCGCACAAACAGAACATCTTCCACCGAGATGTTAAAAACTCAAACATACTTGTTGGCGCGCTTGAAAGTCATCAACCAGATGTTCGGCTGATTGATTTTGGAGTGGCATCGGTTCGCCCAGTCACAGACTCCCAGACGGCGCAAGGCGCAACACTGGTTGGAACGCCGGCTTACATGTCGCCTGATCAGGCGCTGGGAAAACCTTACGACGCGCGCTGCGAAGTATACAGCCTGGGCTGTGCCTTATTCGAAGCGCTTGCCGGCAGTCCACCGTTCACAGCAGAAACCGCACTAGAAATTATCAATAAGCACGCTCATGAGAAACCACCGAGACTGACGGATCTAAATCCAGATGTAGATTTTTCCGAACAACTAGAAAAAGTGGTGGCAAAGTGTCTCGCGAAAAAACCAGGCGATCGATATCAATCAATGGAGGAACTCAGTCGCGAACTCACCGCCGTCGCACTGAACGATCTTGCGGAACCCAGCGTCGCACGCGAGCCGGAGAGCACAAAAGCGGAGGCTCCTCCTGCAAAAAACAATCTGTTGATTGCTGCGTTTGCTGTCGTCGCAGTTATTCTGGTTGCATCGATATGGGCAGTCGTATCACAAGTATTTCCTTCTTCCAACTCTACAACTAGACCGAGTCCGTCCGAGGAAGTATCCATTCCGTTAGAGCATCTGGAGGGTGGCGAATTGCAGGCACCACTCATTCCGCTCGATGCCAATCACTTCGTGAGGAGAAAATACAACGGTATAAACTACCTCATTTCATCGGGCGAACTGACGGATTCAGATATTGCAGAAGTTAGTTCACAACAAGATTTGGAAGGTGTTTATATCCTGAGCGAAAATGTGACCGGTGAAGGATTGGCAGCAGTCATTCCCGCTCCACTCAAGTATCTCGATATCAACAACACGCCGCTAACAGACAAAGGCTTTGATGCAATTTCCAAAATCAAATCACTGAAATCTCTCGCGCTTGGTGATCTGAATATATCCGCAGCGCAAATGGAAATGCTCACGAAGCTGCCGGCGTTGGAAAAACTAGACCTCGCCAACAGCCATCCTTCTGAGTCAGCAATAGCAAAACTTGCTGCGTTTCCAACAATTGATACGCTGATTCTCTCAAATGTTCAAGCAACAAAAGCTGCTGATCTTGCGGTTTTGGCTTCTGATACGAATTTAAAAACGCTCGATCTATCGTACATAAAATTCGGCGCACAGGATCTTGCACCTTTGGAAAAACTGGTCGGTCTCACTAAGGTTTCATTCACTGGCTCTGATATTGACGATCGCGCATTACCGCACGTCGCCAAGCTGCCACTAAATGCAGTGTCTCTTGATCGAACCAGGGTCACTGGCAATGGAATACAAGCGCTTGCCAGTCTGCATGGATTGAAAAAACTGAGCTTGCGTGGGTGTGAGAAAGTCGGCGGTGAAGCGATCGCAAAGCTAGGACAAGCACTGCCTGATTGCACAATTGTTCGATAGTGCTACTGAATGTACGTCAGGACAGCGTTTCCTTTGTCTGCTGCCTCACCATAGAATTCAATCAGTCCATCAAGATAGTCGATCAAGATTCCGATCTCTTCATCGAAATCCCCAGCATCAAACGAATATAAATCCGCTTCGGTGAAATCCTCTTTTGAGTATTTCGTTCGCAATTCTTCCAGGTCGACGTTTTTCAAAGCGTCGGCGACTTGTTTTACGACATCGGGTTTCATGAATCGCGCCGGTCCGTAGCCGAATGCATCCGGTCCGACTTCATCACCACCCAGCACGACTTTCGATATCGGAACTTCAGGGTCCACATCCCAACCAGTTCCAGTCAAGAGAAAATGAAGCGCCTGCCACGATTTGTGCAAATCAAAGAATCCGCTGTTCTCTTCGTCATGAAGATCAGACCAAACGATATCGTGGATAGCATCAGGATTGGCGAGCAGCTTTTTGAGCTTGCGCTGGCTTATGCTTTCGAAGTAAGCACACATGCTCACGCGGCGTGACCTCTGGTTAGAACGATACGACGTTCATATTTCGACGATATAAGTTTGTGTTTCGCCGTTCAATAGAAGGTGTCGCAACGTAAAGAAAGACCTGCCCTCAGAGAGAACAGGTCTGAATAGTTATCGGGGGAGCCGATTGGGTTTCTAAATGAGTGAAATTAGAATACTAGTTCTCTCAAGTGGGGGATCATGCGGCTTCTGCGCGATCTGCGGCGCGTGGCGTGCTCGCGGTGCGTTGTTTTTTCGGAAGTATATTTCTCTACAAAGATCTGGTTAGCGACTTCGTCCCGTTCTAATTGAACAATAGCTTGGCGAAACCACATTCTCAGACAGCGTCGCTCATCGTCTGTGATAGCAGCTTCTTCCGCAAAAACTTCTTCTTTCATTTTCCCGCTCCTGTGTGTCCTTTGAAATAGCAGCGCATTGAGATTCACGCCATAAATACTACTCACACCCTTGATTTAACTGTTGCGGACTCAGACAATGAATCCCAGCAACGCGTTTGAGCGTAAGCCTGCTCCCACTTTCACATCGAAACAACCGGAGCCGTCGATGGCGAGGCGCTCTACATGCACCCCTCGTGTGAGTCACTCTACGATTCTAAGTGCTTCTCAAGTGACCACAACACTTGACATCGCCAAATCATATTAGCTCTAGATCATAAAAAATTCGAGGCTGAAAACGCTTGCAATTATTAGCTTTACAGACTTGAGAATTTGGTGAAAGTATTGCAAGTTTTGTTAAGTATGGGATTTCGCTCATAAAACAGCGCGCTAAATGAGCCTCTGATCATCGAGGATAAAGAAATTTGGTAGATCCAGAGCGGTTATCGGACGATTTTCGCATTGCGATCGTATATATGAGAACGATTCGTAGGGCGATGTCATGCCTCGCCAGCGCATCAGATCGCCGGAAGCTCGCTAACAGTGGGGTTTCGCACGACGAACAGCCAGTTCATTGCGATAAACAATCCAGGAATCGCAATGAGTGGAAACCAAGCCATGAATACTACCGGTAGACCAGTAAGCAACACCAGCCAGCCTGCGCATACAGGATGCGAGCGAAGAAACTCTACTCTTGTTGGTGGCACATGTGGTGACAAGTGCGGCGTCCAGCCACCGATTTTCAGCTCGTCTGGTTCTGCTACGACCACTGTAGTTTTGGATGGCGCGACCGTTACGAGCATTCCACGAACCATCAGATAAAGCCCCGTGACCGACAGCCCAAGACCGAATGTTCGGACAACTTCGGCAGTCAAAACATCGGTGACGAGACTTCCGAGATTCATTTTCTGGCAGAGAACCGCGCACATTACATATAGAAGCAGATACAAGAATAAAAGAAGAACTCGCGTGCGCGATTTGTTTCCTTCCGTCCAAAATTTGCGCGGCGGTTTCTTCGGTCCACCTGCCAGACTTTCCTCGATCTGTGGCACCGTGGACGGTGGCTCATCGTCAATCGTGGAGACTTGCTCAAGCTGTTCCGGTTCGGGTTCTGCTTCCAAAACTTCCGGTTCGTCGACTGTCGGCGCTTCTGTGAAATCGAATCGAACTAAGTTTGATTGAAACTCACGAAAACCGATTCTGGCACCAGCAATTGTGCCGGCTAACAGACAAGACGAGTACAGCACCATTTCTTGCCAGTTCAAAATTACGTGATCGAATTCCTTCCTTACTCCGAGAACCGGCACCATCAGCAGTATCACCACCGCGAGCAACCCGGCGGCAGAACCTGCAAAGATCGCGCTCGACTTGGAGCGGGGAGCCGACATCTGGTTTCAACCTTGGAACATGGACTTAAGTTCGTGCGGACGTACCTAACACTTTTAAGCTATACCTTACCAGGCTTTCAACATCTTCGCCCACGGTCTCTTCCAGCTGAGCTTTGCGGAGCGCCATGCCGACCTCGGTGACGGTGTAGCCGAGATTTGTCAGGATAGAGCGCACCTCTTCCTGAATGTCTGCTGCTACGGTGACAGGTTCCAATGGTCCACCCATTCGCGAACTGAATTCTTCTATTTTTGTTTTCAACTCCAGGGCAATACGCTGCGCGACTTTCGGACCCACGCCCGGAGTCTGGCTAATTGTTTTGGTGTCCTCGGAAAGAATCGCATCGACGATCAACTTGACTCCGAGCGTGCCGACAATCGCGAGTGCCAACTTCGGACCAACACCACTCACTGTTTGCAAAATCAAAAAGACCTGTCTTTCATCAGCACTTTCAAAACCGAATAATGTGATCTCGGTTTCTCTCACGGACATGAACGTGTGGATAAGTGCTTCCTCTCCCGGTTTTGGAACATTCAGCAAACTGCGCGTTGCCATCAGAAGTTCAAATCCCACACCGGAGACATCGATGACAAGCCGATTCACAGCGCCACCACTGAGGTCCTTCGAATGAATAGTACCTTTCAGAAAAGCAAACATATCTCACACCACGTCGCCGCTACAGCCTCTAAGCATACGTCTTCCAAGCGAGAAAAATTGATTGATTAAACGAAAATCGCAGTGCGGAGCGATACGTAGCGAGTATGCAATGAACATCCAAAGGACATTCGAGAATCATTGCTAGATTATGACGACGCGATTTGGAAGGAATTAGAACAAAAACAGAAAAACCTCGACATCCAAACGGAAAAGACGAGGTTTAAATCGAAGAGTCGGGGCGAGAGGATTTGAACCTCCGGCCTTCCGCACCCGAAACGGACACGCTACCAAGCTGCGCTACGCCCCGATGGCGTTGGTTCTAAAGCACTCTGGGAGTACCTTGACTTCGGGTTTAGTCTAGAAAATATTGTCACATGAGGCGTGCTTTCGCGCTACTGGGCCGAGCCGGAATTCACCCAGAATTTGAATTTTAAGAAACACTCGTTGGAAAGCCGCTATTCCGCCATCAGACTGCGGTTGCCGCCATCTTTGTGGGCGTGCTCGACGGCAGCGCGGGCATGGGACAGCAAAACCTTGCCGTCGTCGTCCATATGCGGCGCAAATTGGCAGATGCCGACGCCAACTGTGAGATTGAGCGTGTCGTTCTCAGCCCGGAAACTCATGTCCTGGATGGTTGTGCGCAAACGTTCAGCAACCTCGATCGCGCCATCGCGCGGTGTGACTGTCAATCCGACGGTAAACTCAAACGCGCCGGAGCGTACAACGATGTCAGAATCACGCATTTGCTTGCCGACGATGTCTGCAATCTGCGCAATCACCGTATCGGCGGTCTTTTGCCCGTAGTGCTTGAGCAGGTCTTTATGGTTGTCGACTTCCATAATGACCACGCTGAGCGGCACTCCGTATCTTCTAGCCTGTTTGATACCAAGCTTGAGAAACTCCTGAAGGTAGCGCAGGCTCTTCAGTTCCGTCAAATTGTCGGTCAAAGAAAGCTCTTTGATTTGCAGTTCTTTTTTGCGAAGCTCGTCTCGCAGAGCCTTCTCACGCAAAATACTCTTCACCCGATTGAGCAATTCAGTCGGCTGAACCGGCTTAAAGATGATGTCCTCATTTTCTGGCTCTTCGCCCACGATGTCGGGCACAGGCTCGTCGCGCGAGCCCAGGAAAATAATCGGGATATGGCTGGTTTTCTCTTCTTTTTTCAGCCGCTGATAAACAGCCATGCCACCCATGAGAGGCATGTTCAAATCCAGAACAATGACATCCGGCGTCCGCACTTTACAAGCGGCGATAGCTTTGAAACCGTCATTTGCCGAATCGACAGTATAACCAGCATCCTTGAGCACCTCTGAAAGCAGCAAGGTGATGGCATGTTCGTCGTCGACTACGAGGATTTTCTGAGCCGGTTTCACTTTTGTTTTTCGTCTTTCTGAATCGAGTTAGGCACATGGAAACTGCAAAGCAAACAGAAACGCATGCTCCCGACTCTGATAATAGCTGGTTGGCAACAATTCAACAATCCGGTCGCCTTGATATAAATTCTATTCTTGGAATCCGAAGGCTCATCACGGGCGGATGTGGGTTTTCCTCAGTCTTGGCTATGTCGGCTGCAATGTTCGCAATAAATGGCTCCAGGTCTAGCTCGAAGTGCTCTGGAGCAAATTTTTCGATTCTGCCGACGCCTCTTCTTAACAGTTTTAACGCTCCGACCGAATTGTCCCGAAGCAAGTGGTAATAACCTACCGCGACCTGAATTATTCCCTGGATTAACTCGCGGTCGGGTTGCTGATACTTTTGCCAGACGCCTTCCAACGTCTCGTGGCATTCAAAAAATTCACGCTGGTTAAACTCAGCGAGTCCTCTCAAAAATTCTTCCTGATGTTCTGTTGGTAAACGCAAGTTTGTTGTGGTCTGCTCCGTTAGCTCAGTCCCCTGGCTCACTCCGCCGGTTCTAATCTGCTCCGTTCGTTCACTATTCGGTTCCTTCTGCTCACACTAGTACCTACAGTGCTCCATTCGCTAGTTCCAACTCACTGTGGTTCCTCTGCGGTTCTCTCGTTTCACGCAGCTTACTTCAGCCTGGCAATTGCGACAATCTGGGCATCGCGCGGAACACTTTCCATCTCAGCCCGTGCCAGTGCCACCACTTGATGTGAATCAAGAAGTCCAGACAGATCCACGATTTTGGCACCAGCAAGTAGCACCATATCAGGTATCACCTTCCCGGCATCGCCCCACTCCGAATGTTCTTCAATTAAAGCGTTGATAGTGCGATCGGCAGTGTCCACCGTGCATTCTTTAAACGCCGCGTTTCGAAACTGCAGACGTATGCCTCCAGTATGATCGAGAATGCGCAGACTACGCAAATGATGTTTCAACAAACCTAAAAATTTAGCTTCGACTCGATCAGCGGCATAAACCTGGAAAAATTTCCCTTCCACTTCAAGCTTAACTTGGTCTTTGCCAACCCGCATGGAACCGGCAACAAGAGCAACTCGCTCTTCCGGACTGCTTGCTTGTTTTACATCCGTATCACGAGTCATGCTCGTTGCACCGACTGCGGTGGCACGCACTACATTGGTACGCGTGTCGATTTCGATGTGAACTTCAATCGACGCAGGTTCTGCCCCCATCTTCTCCACTGCGGCATATGCTTCTTGCCGGATTCGAAGAATGTCATCATCACTGGGGTTAACAACCTGCCTCTCAACACTTTCTCGGATTAGAGCGAGGGCTACCCCGATTGCCGAGATCACATCCGCGTGATCGGCAATCTGAAACTGGAGCCCCATCTCTTTGGCGACAAATGGCACAATCGCCGCGGCACCGCCGCCGCCACCAATCAGATTGACTAACTCGGCGTCCAATTTATGATCTCTAATCAATGCTTGAACGATTGGAATGCATTTTTTTGCGGCCATTTTCAGCATCTCTTCGGCGACCGCAACCGGCTGACTCTCTAGCTTTCGGGCAAGTGCGTTAAACGCAGGTTCTATTGATGCCTTCGAACCGACCGCACAGTTACCGTCTGGAACCAACCCCAACAGATTTGACGCACACGTAGGAGTGACACATTGCTTTCGCTCATTGTTCGGGTCTTCAATCATGACGTAATCGTCCGGATCATCAGACATCGGTTTGATCAACCTAACGGTCGGATCTGAGAGAGGCTCTTCAAAAGATGAATAGTGCAATCCAGCAATGTGCGCGCTGCGCGGACCGATGTCAAACAACTTGCCATTCTTGATTCTGGGAAGCGATCCGCCTGCTACACCTACAGTTCTGACATCCAGAGTTCGCATGTAAACACGATGTCCGCCTATCTCTGCCGATTTGATTTTCGCGCGTCCATTACTGATCGCAGAAATGTCTGTGGAAGTGCCACCAACTTCAAGAAAAATACCGTCGGAAATCCGTAGAAACATCATTGCCGCAGCCACGCCCGCTGCGGGTCCCGAGAGCATCGTCAAGATTGGGCGCTTGCGCATGGCATCGATGTCCATGACGCCGCCGTCCGATCGCATGATCATCACGGGCGCCGTGATACCTGCGCCGCGAACACTGGTCTCTGTCATGTCAGCGCTTTCGATCATTTTGGGCAGCATCGATGCGTTGATCACCGCAGTTCGCGTGCGCACTCGATATCCGTAAAGTTGACTGACTTCATGCCCGGCAGTTGCAGGCAAACCTTGTTCGCGAACAATACCAACGACAAACTCTTCATTCTTCGGATCGTCTACCGAGAAAGCTTCGCTCACCGCTATAGCTCTCGCGCCTTGTTTCAACAGTTGCTCGATCGCCGATTCTACTTTTTCGCGCGTTACGGGTTTTGACGTGTCGATAAACTGGTGAAACGTTGGCAAATATTTGTCGGGAGCCAGCTCAATTTTACCTAGCTTGGAAGCACCATTTGCGATACCAGCATTCAATCCGGCGCCCATCGAAATTATGCCGACTGGAGCCACGTCACCTTCTAACAAAGCATTGGTGGCCTGCGTGGTGCTGTGTGCTATGAATCCAACATTATCAGGTGAAATGTTCGCTTCACTCAGAAGTTTCTTCAGCGCTTCGATAATTCCAAGCGCAACGCCTTCCGCGGCGCTGTGTGTAGTGGGCACTTTAACACTGCCTGCTAGCGTCATAGTGACAGAATCAATGGCGACGGCATGTGTAAACGTGCCACCAACATCAATACCGACTCTAATAGTTCCAGCCACTTAGCGTTTTATCCTCATCAACCGATCGGCACAAACTTCAGAACACATGCCAGAATCAAACCGCAGACAGAACAGAGCCACGCGTACACAACGGTTTTTCTAAACAACGACTGCGTATCCGTTCCCAAATATGTAGCGATCCAAATGTTATGCGTGTTGGTCGGATCGCAGATGCCTTGCACTTGTCCGACGGACATCAGCATTCCCATGATTGCTTGACCTGTCAGTGCAGTCGATGTTTGAATCAGTTTTACCAAGCCGCTGCCCATTCCCCAGAGACTTAGCGGACCTCGATAGAGAGCAAACGGTGTCAACAACGAAAATACAATCACATACCAGATAGCCGTTGTCGGCACAACTCCGGCGATCAGCGGACCTATGAGACCTGAAATTTGTTTATGGCTGACCGCAGCAATCAACATACCGATTCCGACCATAAGAAAAATCGCAGGGATTACGGTAGTAATGCCATCAATAATGCATCTGGTCAGCAGCGTTATCGAATCCTTCTGCCAGGTTGCTAGAACACCATATGCGATGGCAGCTATAAACGCAGGCATGATTCCCCAGCCACATGCAAGAACAAGAAACAATGGCAAAACCGGCGTCAACAAAGCGAGCCAGGAAAGTGTAGTCACTTTCTTGGCGCCTCGCCATAACGCGTAAGCAACCATAATCGCAAGGACGATCATACTGCCATAAATCGACCAGGGAGCTGCGACAGGTGCGGGCGGTGGTGTGGCCGCAACTGCCTGATTGGCAGAACTCACTGTGCCGGAAAATCCATTTTGCGTGAAGAAAAGTGCAAGCGCGATAACCGCCGCACCACCGAGCAAGTATTTGATATTCTTCATCGTCCGCAGTTCTACAGCAAGGAACAGCAGAACTGCCATGCCCAGCACGAAGGCGAACGGAACCACGAATTGAACAATCCCCGCTTGATCGACTTTGAGAACATCAACGTAAAACTGCCAATTGGCTAGATTGAACATGCCACCAAGACTGATACCAAAGAGATACAAACCACCAGCAGTGGCAGTGGAGATACCGATCGAGAGCATCACCGGCAGTATTATGGTGCCAATCATAATCACAGCGCCCAATCCACCGAGCGTGGAAAATAGCAGAGCCGTAACCAGAGTTAAGATGACACCAAGCACATAAGGATTGTCGCCGGCGAATTCTGCAACCCAGCGCACCAGCGCTTTGGCAATGCCATGACGATTCATCATCTCCGCAAGAATGGCACCAAACATGGTGGTCGTGTATGCCACGTGCAATTTGACAGACCCCTGGGCGATCACATCATCAAGAATCTCTTGTCCGGAGATTCCACCCACAGCCGCAATCACCAGCGCCATAATCGGCAGCGCCAACAAAGCCGACACCCGTCTCGTATACATGAGACCGGCCATTATGAAAAAAATGACGAGAATCGCGGTTGCTATCAGAACGGACATGTTTGCCTGGCAGTTGGGCTTTGGGTTTGCCGCTGATTACTGGTAATCGAAAGTTCAAGTGTAATCAACGGAGCGTATCTCCGCGTTAATTGTACTCTCTCGTGAGACGTTCAGAACTATGGAAAAACCGCATATGGCAGGCATATGCGAAGAATTCCCATTACCTATAGACCAGCCATGAATTCTTTGACTTTTTTCGGAATCTCATCCTTTAGATTCTTACTGGCATCGTAATTCCAGGCTTTTTTGTCAGTCTTTATATCGCCGGCAGGCATCTGTTCATCACCGATATCGCCCGCCTCAGTGTAATCTGCTGGCTCGTCGGCTTTTGGGACTTTGCATCCAGCGTCTATATTCTTGGCTACGTCTTCGCTCGAATTCGCCAAAGACTTCGACTTGCCCGCAACAATTCGGTATTCTTCGTCTTCGAGGCCTTCGATGGCACGGTCGAAATTGGGCGCGCATCCAACATGAGCCTGGTTACCCGCAAATTTCTCCTGGTGCTGAGCCTTTTCGCGCTTCAATTGCTCGATTGTTTTTTTGATGTAGCTTTCATCTGTCATAAGTTCACCTTTCTTGTCGCCTGTTTCGGCTACATGCGAGACTCAGGTTCGGCTACAAAGTTCCATCAGACGATGCATAAGAAAGTTTTGGAACAGAATGAAAGTCTCAAAACAGGGCAAAATAATGGTGTTATTGGAGTTAACTGATGGACTGGCCCAACCCCCAGGACTACAACGAAGCAATACAGTCTCCCGCGACCTGTTTTGCCGATCCAAAATTGCGTGCCTCACAAGTCGAGCTGTCGTCAATGGGGCTGCCCCGCCCAATTAGTGGCGCGTTTACCAACGTATATAAGCTCACCGGAACTGACGGAAAGGTCAGCGCTGTGCGGTGTTTTCACAGCGACATTCCTGATTTGAAACTGCGTTATTCGAAGATACTACAGACACTGTCAGGATTGCGTGCCAATTGGTTGATCAGAACGGAACTAATCGAGCAAGGCATAAAGGTTCAAGGCAGCTGGTTTCCCGTGGTAAAAATGGATTGGGCCAACGGCTTACCGCTCGACCGATACCTCGCCAAGCACGGCAGTAATCAGGCAAAGCTAAACAATCTAGTCGAACACCTAAGAAAAATTCTGGCAGATATGAAACAGCATGGTATCGCCCATGGTGATCTGCAGCACGGCAACATTTTGATAGTTGATGATGAAATGAAGCTGATTGATTACGACGGTTTTTTCGTGCCGGAACTGGCTGGCATGAACAGCGCCGAACTCGGTCACGCCAACTATCAACACCCATACCGCAGCAGAGAGCATTTCGGTCCTTACATCGATAACTTCCCAGCCTGGTTGATCACAATCTCACTGATGGCAATTGCAGCGGATCCTGAACTTCTCTCGTACAGTAAAGACAGAGAATGCCTTTTGTTTGCACACGCGGATTTGCTCTCGCCATACGAATCGGCATTGTTTACTAGATTACGTGAACACCCGCAACCCGAAATTCAAAATGCAACGCGCACACTGATTCGACTCCTCGATTGTCCTGTTCAATCCATTCCGTTTTTGGACGCGACAGAAGACGAGTTACTCAATCTGCCTGAGATGGATCGCAGCGAACAAATGCGTGTTATCGACGAGATCTCACAGAATGAACCTTCCCGTTTTGTTGAACGACCGCCAGTTCTCTCAGCTCTGGAGAAATTGAGCACCACCAAACGTGGTGCGAAGGACAGATGGGGTCTCCTTCTCAAGAATGCTTCGACCAAAGGCGGAGCAATGCTGTCCTCCGTTCTGCAGCAAAAACTTACCTCGCACGAGTTATCAGCGCGAGGTGATGATTTTTTCGTCAACGCGAATTACGCGGACGCAGCCGAAGCTTATCTGAAAGCAATGGCTGAAGTGGAGAAGGACAAAGCCTCTCAAGAGAAGCAGAAACAGAAGAAAAGTGCCGACGTTACTCGATTCAAAGAAAAGAACGGAGTCGATTTCGACCGAATCGAAGATCATCTAAACCTTCGCCTCGGCACATGCCAGCTTTTAAACAATAACCCGGCAGCTGCAGTCTTTCACTTCAAATCCGTGTTGAAGAAATACAATGATGACGCCGGACAAGCTGAGCTTCTTGACGCAACGGTCGGGCTGATGATGGCATATTGCCAACTCAATCGTGAGCACGAGGCAGTCGCGCTTATGGAAGAAAAATGCAGTTGGAAAAATCGTAACCTCAAAGCACCACCATTTTCAGCGAGCAATTTATCTTGCACTCTTTTGGGCTATGGCAACGGACCTCTGGCGAGTGCTCCAGGTCTAAGTGTCGCACTGAAACTGGTGGCAGCATTTTTCGAGAAAGCCGCACAATATGATCAGGCAGCCTCGCTATACGAAGCAGCGCGTTCGGTTCGTGGTGGCACCGGCAGTGCTAATGATTTGGACCTGGCTTTGCGAATTGGTCAATGCCAGTTGTTAAACAGGCGACCGGACCTAGCCATGCATCACTTCAATATGATTGCGCAGACCGCGGAGCCTACTGACCCGATTCACGATCGCTCGGCAGTCGGTCAAGCGGTTGCATTTAAGATGATGAATTCGCGACAAGATCTTGTCAAAGCGATGCGCTCGCGAATGCCGGAGCAATTGTTCAATTGTCTGAAGAAAGAGGTCGACGGTCCGCTGGCAGATCTCGATGAGCTGGGCGACGTGATCGTGGCGTTTGCCGCCGAACTGGGAGAAGCTGAGCTGATGGGCGGCTTGCGAATGGCCACTCGACTTGCGGCGGACAACTATAAGCGTCAAGACGATCGGAAACTCACCGAAACGATTATAGAACTTTTGAACGAAGGAAAGTTTCTCGAGGCAGACAAAATTGTCGATAAGGATCTGTTGAAACAAGATGACCTGCGCCGACGCTTCACTGATGGAGCCCAGGTCTTCGCGAGAAATCTCACCACCTGCGGTGCGTACGACCAGGCCTTCGAACTCTTGCAAAAATACCAATGCGAAACAGATCTGGTTGCAGGAATTATGGAAGGTTTGATTATTAAAAACATTCAGAAAGCGACAAGAGCGGCTCAATGGGGCAATCCGAACGTTGATTTCCAAGAAGCACTCGTAGTGCTGGAATCGCTTTGCGCTAACGATGCACTGAGCGAAGACATCTGCAAATACCTTGCCGACACAATATGCTTGTGCACTGACCGATCAGACGAATTTTTGTTGGACGTTCGGCAGGTCGCGGATCTTGTAGCAAAATATCATCCCGATGGGCCATCAAATCCACAGGTTTTGAAACTGCGGATGTTCGCACTGAATGCGGAATCACAGAGTCCGGAACCGGCACCGAAAGCAACAAAGACAGAAGCGCAACCTTCAAAGTTAGGTGCGCAATTTGAAAAAGCAACAAGGGCAGGGACGGTAACAGCTCGCAGCCGTCAGATGGAAAATGAGGTTCTAACGCTACTGAGACAGACGTCATTAAAGAGTTGGGATTCAGAATCCTTCAATCAGTTTCTTTCACAAGTTGAAGAGATGAAAAGGCAACGCGCTCTTACGACTGAGTTTTGTCAAAAACTTGCAACGACACTTCTCGATCACTTTACCGAAAACAGCGGAATGAATCGCTGGTCTAAGGAAGCTAAATCAATTCCTGCGACACATAAAGACTCAACGAGAGCATCACTCAACAAGCTCATGGACCTCTTCGCTTCGGTAAACGGAATCGATCCAGGGACTCTGCGAAGAGTTCAGCGTTGTATTGAAAAAACATATTTGTGATCGAAAGAATGCGCGTACGACTCGATTGGCGCTCAGATGTTTAGAACGCCACCGCGAAGTTTGGAACGACACCCTGCGCCCAGTTTGAATCCAAGAGAATTACTTCTCCTGCTTCACCTCGAGTTTCGTAGTTGGTCCGCCACTGTCAGTCCTCGCCTGCTGCGCTTTTTCGCGTTCGAGCAAGAGACGAGACATTTGCGTCGAGCATGTTTCAAATGATTTTTTTATCGCATCGTCTTCGCTGATCGGATTTAAACCGTGATTAGTAATGCGATCGTATTCTTGCGTGATCATCAAACTGTAATCAAAGACGGTGCCGCGATAATTCCTGTTCAAATCTGACACGATGCGCTTGTGCGCATCTTTTATAGCGAGTTCCAGCGATGCGCCCTCACCTGGACAGATCTCTGTGTAGCTCTTCGTGGCATAATGCAAAATGATATCACCGGCAAATTCGTAAACACGCTCGACAATTCTTCGGTGCCCTTCCTCATGCGCGACGCATTTTTTCGGGGCTCCTTGAGGTATCCAAATCGTTATTGGCAACTCGAGCGTAGCGTGCACGTTCTTCGGGCGAATGTGCACAAACCAGCGACCATGCCGTTCTTCGCTGTCTAAAACATCAATATCATTAATACCGACTGATAGATCGTAGGAAAACTCAGTCAGCGCTTGTTGGCCTTTTTCAAGCTGCGGGTGCGCCTCAAATGGATTCCATGGATTGAAAAAGCGACGCTCGACCGCTGCAGGTCGACGGTCCACCTTAACATCCGCCACTTCTTCAGCCCCGCATCTGGCGCCGATTTGCAACGACAGGAATAGTGCCGTTTGCAGTCCTAGAATTGTCGACAAAAATCGCCGTGGCATGAAAAAAGAAATTCCTTTGTCAGGCATGTTATCATCCTAACAGCAAGACCTTAATCTTATATATGACATTCAACGACCTTTTTTCAAGCCAAGCCGCGACTTACCGTCGCTTTCGTCCACATTATCCTAAGGAGCTGTTCGACTTCTTAGCGTCGATAACACCCACCAAGCAACGCGCGTGGGATTGTGCGACGGGTAACGGTCAAGCGGCAGTTGCACTTGCGAACTACTTTGAAAAAGTCACCGCCACTGATGCCAGCGAAGAGCAGATCAAATTGGCGATCGCACACTCCAATGTTCAATACGAAATCGCGACTGCGGAGAATAGCGAGTTAGACGATCAATCACAAGATCTGATCACTATTGCAAATGCATTGCACTGGTTCGACATCGATCCATTTTTCTTGGAAGCTCAACGAGTTCTGAAACCGAAAGGAGTAATCGCCGCCTGGTGCTATGAAGCCTTTCAAATCGAAGAAACCGTCAGCAACACTTTCGAGGCCTTGTATTCAGAACTAACGACGTATTGGCCTAAACAAATCAAATTAGTTCGCGACAAATACAAAACAATTGATTTTCCTTTCGAAGAAATCCACACTCCAAATTTCGAAATGAAGTTGGAATGGGATCTCACCCAATGCCTTGGCTACATGTCCAGTTGGTCCGCCATGCAAGCCTACCGGAAAGAGCTTGGAAAAGATCCAATAGAAAAACACTTTGATGCCATATGCGATGCCTGGGGCGATCACTCCGTGAAACGAACGGTTACGTGGCAAGTACACATACGCGTCGGCCGCGTGTAGATCCTAAGGCACGCAGTGTAAATGGTAACCGAATCAGGAGTATGATAGTCCTAGAGCCATTGCGAGGACGAACGTCGTGCATCCACATCCACTTGCAGGAAAACATGTAAGACTACATCTGGGAGACAATCTCCAGGCAGTCGAGGATTTGACGTTTCACAACAAACGAATTTTGCTTGAGAATTGGGTCGATCAAATCGCGGTCGATGCGGAGATCTCTCATAGCGAAATTAAGTGCTTGCTTAGTTTCTACGCACACCGCTGCCTGCCCGATCGGCCGGTCGATGATGAAATTTCGCTTGACGAGATAGACACACGAGGTCTCGTCTATGGAAGACTCAGTGAGCCCCCGGCAGGGTTCAACAAGAGAGGGGAGCATCGCATCGTCTTTCACGAGTCTGAAATAAACGCCATTGATTGACCGAGCACTTCTTGCGTTTTCAAACTAGCTGGCAAAACCCTGACGCAATACTAGTGAATATCCCAGTAACGCTCGCAGCCTAGCGGCGGTGTGATTCTTGCCGCGCGCCAATAAACTGGTGAAGGTGTGAGCGCATTGGGACAAAATTATGAACTACAAACAAGACTCATTCAGCTTGCAGCTGCCCGTGACAAGAGATCCGGCAGTTGCGACGTCACTTTCAGTCATCCCGGGTCTCGGGCAAATTTATAACTCAGAGCCTCGGAAAGGGCTTCTGTTTCTCCTTGTCGGATTGACAAACTTATTAATGATCGGTGTTTTATCGTGGAGCCGACAACTTGTCGAAAGTCTCAGCGCCTTAGGTAATGAGCTAAACATCAGACCGAACGGTGATATCGTTTCGGCCATGTCCAACTTCCACGCTGGCAGCCCGTCAATGACTCTTTTGACAATTCTGTTTCTCGCATTCATTGGATATGCGATGCGCGATGCATACGACCGCGCGAAAATCGTCAGAAGAAATTCAATCTATTCCCCAGTCGTCATGCACATGGACGAAGCCTCGAGTGGCAGCTACCTTTTCCATGCTGCAATGATGGCCACGCTCGTTCTGTTCGCGTTTTTCTTCTTACTTCCCACAACACCTAGGCCTCAGGTAACAGTAATTGAATTTATTAATCCTACAGTTGCATCTTCAGTTAAACAGAGAAATGTCAAAGATCGCGCGGACAAAAACGCAGAAGCCATGCGCGATCCGAAGCTGACCAGGATAGTAAAAAATCCTTCGCAAAATAGTAATACCGGAGCAGCACCACAAAGTAAACCTCCGAGTGCAAAGCCTGAAACTCAGAAACCTGCTGCTGCGAGCAAACCCGCAGAAACAACAAAACAGTCAGCGCCTCCGAAAACAGAACCGACGAAGGTCAGCAAACCTGTAGAGACGAAACCCGCAGCATCAGCCCCGGCTCAACAAACAGCCAAACCAAACATAAGTCCGATTGCACCGCAAAATGCTACCGCCCCACTGCCTAATCCGATTAAACCTCCGGTACTGCTACCGGTGGCACCGCCGGCGATGCCGCAGATAAAGGCACCATCATCTCAGACAAGACCGACAATCGATCCGGCGAAGATGCTGACCGGTTTGATGCCATCCGCGGCTCCGAGCACGGCGTCGCTTGTGCCAAACCCGGCCGGCGTGGCAGTGAAGTCGAATCATGGTGCACCAGTTTTGGTGGCGAGCAATATTGCTCCATCATCGTTCGGTCCTCCGCAACCTGGCATCGCGCTGCCTTCGCGCTCGATAGGATCATCCACACCAAATATCATCGAGACAGGCAGCCGAAGCAGTAAGAGCGACCGAGGTACTGGCGGACCAAGTCCTAAAGGAGTCTCGAAAGCAAGCGGAGACGAGCTGGCTATGGTCTCGCCTGTAACTGGAGGACCACGCTCCCATGACAATGGACGGGTCGGTAACCCGGGCCCCTCAACCAGTCACACAACCGGGCCAACGGCCGATGACGGCGGCGCCTTGAGCGATTTTGCAGGAAGGAAGCCATCTGTCCCAGGAAACGACAAAGCCGGCGGAAAGAATGGAGAACCTGGTACTGTCAAAGACGGGAAACTGGGTGGCAATCAAGGAAAAGCGATTGTCGAGGTCGATTTCTCGGCATATATGGCTGCATTGCAACGTCGCATCAAACAAAACTGGTTTCCACCCAAGTGCCCGGAATCCAAGAAGATCACGGTGCGATTCAATATTCTGCGTAACGGCACTTTGAGAAACCTCAAACTGGTCAACTCTTCCGGTTCCGCAATCAATGACACCGCAGCACTGAAGGCGGTCAACAATGCCGCGCCTTTTGCGCCCCTGCCTGAAGGCGCGCCTGAAGAAGTCGACATCGAATTTAAGTTCGATTACAACGTATTCAGTAATTCCGGCACCTTGAACATGCGCCAGTTTTGATAACTGGCCATCGTTCGAACGGTCACAGAGCTGGGTATAAAGGAAAAGCTATAGCAATCCAGACTAGCCCATGCAGTTAAAGGAACCAATCGAAGCGCTTGACCCGAAGACCTTTCCCCTTCACCGCTACAAGCCCATAGAAAAGCTTGGTCACGGTGAATCGGGGCGTGCCTTCCTGTGTTTCGATGAGTTCATGGAGCAGGATGTAGTAGTCAAAACAATGGGAGAAGTCGAGCTCGATAAGCTCATCGAATTCCAACGTGATGCCACTGTGCTATGCCGATTACGCCACAAAGGTCTGGCCCAGGTTCTCGATTTTGGATGCACCGCCAGTGGTAGCGCGTACATTGTTTCAGAATACTATCCCGGTGTTAGTCTGAGCCAGTACATAAGCGCCTCTGGACCTCTGCCCATCGACCTGGCTTTGAAAACGTTTGTTGTGATCAGCGATGCTCTTTCTCAAATGCACGTGCATGGGATTTTGCATCGCGATATCAAAACGTCAAACATTCTCGTCAGAAACCTTGACTCCAACGACTGCGCAATCTATTTGGTAGATGCCGGAACCGGACGAGTGAAACTGGCAACGATGCAACCGACCATTTACGACGGTCGAGCAATTCCAGGCGATCCTAATTACATGAGCCCGGAATACGCATCGCGCCTGCAGTACGACAGTCGCTCCGAGATCTTCTCTCTGGGCTGCACCATATTCGAAGCGCTCACAGGTCGCACTCCATTTACCGGGGAAGAGTCTATTGGTCAACTGACTCGCAGAAGCGCACCGAGCCTGACGCAGGTTTCAGAAGGTTTTTCGTTTCCAATCAGACTGGAAGGTTTTGTCGCTAAGTGTCTTTCGCGCAGTGCTGAGACACGCTATCAATCCATGCCGGAAGTTTTTCAAGCATTGAAAGAGCTTGTGAAACTGCGACTTTCAATTGAGCCAATTGATGAATCGATAAAGACAATACGTCCCGGCGATACATCGGCAAGGGATCGCCGAGGCTCAAACCCTCAGCTAAAAACGGCGCCGGCAGCCAATGGCGAACGAAACCCGGACAAATTTTATGAGGAAGAAAATCCGGTTCGTCTGGTTAACCCAGAATGGATGGAATCATCCGCAGATGAATCGCCGGAACTGATTGGAGAGGAAGAAAAGAAACCGTCCAATCGTCGCAGTCGAAAACCGACTTTGGACTCGTCGTCGATTGCCGCACCCGATGAGTCTTTAGCGTACTTCGCTTCCTCAAATATTGCATTTGCAAAGCCAGAACCAAAATCAAGAAAGCGATCACTGGTCGCCGCTACAACTTCTGCGAGCACGGCTAGTCCGGCATCACCTGCGGTGGCAGAACCGGAGGAAGACTTTGGCCCAGGTTTCGCAAACGCGATGAGAAAGCTCTACAAGCGGATGGTCAATCATCATCTGAGCAGCGAGTTTAGCATGGTAGCTCTCGCCTTCTGGTTTCTGTTCATAAGTTGCAGCATCCCTTTTTTCAGTTACATGAGCTACCTGACGGCACCAAGTGTTGATGTACGCGGGACGGTATTCAGCTATCAGCCAGCTTCAGCGAAGAGCGAGGGCAGAATCGAACTCGCCGATTTCGACTCTCTAGGCACTCCCACCACTCCAATTACCGTTTACATTGAAAGTCCAGAACAAAACTTGCCCGTCGAAGAGATGGTTGAATCGAGCAGCCCAACAAGCACTTTTGAAACCGATTTATCAAATGAAAAAATCTTCGACGACGAAACTCTAGATCTTAGTGGTGGCGTCAAATTGCCGCCCGCCGCGAGCAAACCGCTTACGAGCGATATTGTAATAGGACAGCGCTGGGACATGAGTTGTCGAAAACAGTGGGACGGAAAACTGATCGTTGAAAAATTGAAGTCCGGTGTAATCCCAATAGGACAAGAAAATCTCGAGGAAATTCACCGAGTCATTTCAAAGATGGTGAGCAGTATCGCGTCGAGCAAACCCGAGTCCGGAGCTGACCCATCGTGGGCAACTGAAGACTTTACCTGGGAGATGGAATTGACCCCGGCACCAACCCCAGAACCTGTTATTTATCCAGCAAGCAAACTGAAATTGAAAACGTTCAACCTGGATCAATGCGTGATGATGATGGAAGCACCGCCGTGGATGACCGACTCTAAATATCTCACAATCACCCTTGGTCACTTCGGAAATGACTGGCGCATAGAGTCAATCGAACAATGCAGCCCCAACGAATGGAATCATAAGTAAGTGAATCATAGAACTTGCGTTGTGAGTCAAAAAGAATTCAGAATGCAAAAAACCAATTTAATATGTGAGCATGATCTTCTTTCCAAGCCATAATAATTTTGTTGTCTGAACGTCGTACACGAAACGAAATTTTTTCGTTTTTATAGAACCAATCCTGGACCGAGTCCATCCCCACGGTTCTCGATGCTCCACCCGCGATCGCTTCATCGCTGGGAGATTTTGATGTTGGTACGCCATACTCTTGTTGTGCTAACTCAATATTCTTTCCATTCCAATTATCAAGGAAACTATGGCATTTATAACAGTCTTTTCCCGCTAATGGATTTTCTCGAATCCAAAACATGGCACTTGCCACTAAGAGCATACCGACGAAAATTGGAATAGCCTTGGTTTTGATTTTCACTGTATTTCCTGAGAATTAAACTATTGAGTTCGAATCTAGCAGGACTGGGTGGCATAAAAGCAGGCTGGAAGCCTGCGCTCCCAGGATCCGCTATCTTTAGACTCTCGTTTTTTCGCCTTTGTTCTCGAGCAGATGCAGCTCAAACGCTTCGTGAATCAAACGCGCGGCCTTCTCTGCTGAATCACGTGAAACGATGCAGCTCAGCTTCATCTCGCTGGTCGAAATCATTTTGATGTTGATCTCGTTTTCACCAAGGGTGGTGAACATACGCGCAGGAATATCAGGCTGTTCGACGAGACCGGCTCCGATCAAACTGACTTTGGCGCAATCCGCGTCGACCTGGACGTCACGAGCGCCCAGTTGCGAAGCGAGTTCTTTCAGCACGGAGACTGCTTCTTCCAGCACGTCAGAGCTGACGGTGAAAGTAATGCTGTTATGTTCCATCGAAGGATGGAAAGATTGAACGATCATATCGACGCCGATGTTTCTTTTCGCCAGGGCGTTCGTAATCTTGCCGGCGATACCAGGCTGATCCGGTACATCCATGATGGCGACTGCCGCTTGATCTTTGTCGATCGCGACTGAACTAATTGCTCGAAAAATTTCCATTTCCCCTCCAACGATCAGAGTACCTTTGTCTTCTGGTTTAAACGTATTGCGAACTCGCAGTTTTACATCGTACTGGCGCGCTAACTCCACTGCGCGAGGGTGCAGGACCTTCGCTCCCAAACGCGCCATTTCAAGCACTTCTCCGTATGAAACCTGGCGAAGCAAAGCTGCATCCTTGACCATATTAGGGTCGGTTGTATAAATACCGTCGACATCGGTGTAGATATCACATCCGGTGGCGTTGACCGCAGCAGCGAGTGCAACGGCAGTGGTATCAGATCCGCCGCGACCGAGCGTGGTGATATCACCAGTCTCAGTCACACCCTGGAATCCAGCCACTACTAACACATCATTGTCTTTCAATCTATCAGCAAGTGTCTCTTTTCGAATATCAACAATACGCGCATTCGTGTGAATGCTTTCGGTAAATATTCCGACTTGCCCGCCAGTCAGCGAACGTGCCGTTACACCCATGTCCTGCAGCTTCATCGCCAGAAGAGCGATGGACACTTGCTCTCCGGTGGAGAGCAGCAAATCGAGTTCACGCTTTTCCGGATTGTTCGAACAGCTCTTCGCCATCTTCAGAAGATAGTCCGTGGTATCACCCATGGCGGACACGACCACGATTACCTTGGACTGCTTGGCGCAGTCGGCGACAATACCCGCCACGTGCTCGATTCTGCCGATGCTCTTTACGGACGTTCCGCCGAATTTGAGCACTTGAATTTCGTTACTCATGACTTGCCGTCAGGCCCTCCTTATCAACTTCCAGACTTAGAATTTTGGTTGAACCTTTTTGTGATAGAGCCCAATTGTCCAATTGCGCCTTCACGGTTTTGACATGGCGCGCTTCCGATAGAACGAGAACAGATGAACCTGCGCCTGAAAGCACCGCACCTAGTGCCAACGAATCTTTCAGCAAGAACTTAACTTCCTGCAATTCCGGTACGAGCTGCTGACGATATGGTTCGTGAAGACAGTCTGTTAGACCGGCCTTCAGCAGATCTTTATCGTGTTTTTGAATTGCCATCATTAGCAACGCGGTGTTCTGAATGTTGCTCACCGCCTCAGCCATTGAAACAGATTTCGGCAATACGGAACGAGCATGAGCTGTGCTGACTTCGCGATCGGGCACGACCAGTATCGGCACCCAATCCTCCGGCCAGTCAAGGTTGGCTGCAATATAGGATTTCGGCTGTTTAATACAAGCGCTGGCCACCAGTCCACCGAAGATGCTCGCCGACACGTTATCCGGATGGCCTTCAATCGCGGCAGCTATTTGCAGAGCGGATTTCTTGTCGGGTTGCTGCCCTGAAAAATACAGACCAGCCCATACGGTTGCTGCGATGCAAGCGGCACTGCTGCCCAATCCGCGAGATAAAGGGATATCAGAATCGATAGTCACCCTCAGACTTTTGAACTGTGGTCGGAGGGAGGAAAAATGTTTTTCAAGTACTTGCAAAACAAGATTGTCGTTGTTTAACGGCAAAGATGATGAATTACTCTTGACTATGATTTCAGGTTCGCCACCATTGGCGGTGGTGCGTTCTTTAAACTCGAACTTGAGAGTGCAATACAGTTTATAAGCAAGAGCGAGCGAATCAAACCCTGGTCCAAGATTGGCACTGCTTGCCGGAACTCTTACTGTCAACGACTTCTTCATGGCTATTTCGATTCAAGTCCCATAGCTCCGACCAGTGTCGCTAGGTCTGGTTTAATTGCTTTGAGTTCCACGGAGCTGTGGCTGAGCGCACAATCCGGGTCTTTCAATCCATTACCAGTCAAAACACAAACGATGGTGGCGTCCGCTTCAATGCGTCCTTGTTTGGCCATCTTCTTGAGACCAGCTACTGAGGCCGCGCTGGCTGGTTCACAGAAAACGCCTTCCAGCTGAGCCAACATTTTGTATGCTTCGATTATTTCCTCATCGGTGACCATGTCGATCAAACCATTCGACTTATCAATCGCGTTCTGCGCTTCTTTCCAGCTGGCCGGATTGCCGATGCGAATCGCTGTAGCCAGAGTTTCAGGATTCTCAATCGGACGGCCATGCACCATCGGTGCCGCTCCTGCGGCTTGAAAACCGCACATGCGAGGAACTTTCAAATTATTCGGTCCGACAATTTCGATCTCGGCAGTGGCGCTGCCGGTCTTGTATCGCATGTGCCTGCCGGAATCTTCTATTGAACTCCACTGGCAAAATCCTCGGAAGTACGCCGAGATATTACCGGCGTTGCCAACCGGAATACAAAGGTAATCAGGCGATTCGCCCAGTGTCTCTCTGACTTCGAATGCACCTGTTTTTTGTCCTTCCAGACGATATGGATTAATCGAATTGACGATGGTCACAGGAAAGTTGTCACCCACCTGACGCACCAGATCGAGTGCTTGATCGAAGTTGCCGTCAACTTGAATGACTTTGGAACCATACAAAATCGCCTGAGCAAGTTTGCCTAAAGCGACTTTGCCCGCAGGCAGAAGCACATAGCAGGTCAATCCCGCTTTGGCGGAAAATGCGGCCGCCGATGCGCTGGTATTACCGGTGGAGGCACAAATCACTGCCCGCGATCCTTCTTCGACAGCTTTCGAAATCGCCATCGTCATGCCGCGATCTTTAAAGCTGCCAGTCGGGTTTAAACCCTCCAGCTTCAAGCGGATATCAGCCCTTGGAATACCGAGAGCTTTAGCAAGATTGCGCGCTCTAATCAGCGGAGTATAGCCCTCTCCCAGGCTGACGATCGGCGTTTTGTCCGTCACCGGAAGGTATGATCTGAATCTCTGGATTAGCGGAGTCACACCGCGGACGGTATCGATCGAACCCATTTCAAACTCCTCTATTTACCCGAGCCGTTCTTGGTGCTGAAAATTGCGATGCAGGTGGCAGCGCGCCTGATAAACTCTTCGGACTTCATCGTGGCAATCGCTTTGTTGATGCGGCCGGTCTCGACCGGATGAGTAATGATAACGACCGATGCGCCTTTCTCCTCAACGCCTCGCTGAATGATGCTCTGGATGCTGATTTGGTTGGCACCAAATATGCTACCAATCTTTCCGATCACACCCGGGTGATCTTCAACTTCCAGACGGATGTAATAAGGGCTCACCCAGGAATCCGGAGATGTCACCTTTTGCCATTCGTCGCCCACCGGACTGTGGAAGTAGCTGGCGAAATCCTGCAATCTGAGCGCCGTGGCAAGATTGACCAGATCGCCTACGATAGCGGAAGCTGTCGGCAGTTGCCCGGCTCCAGGGCCGACCATCATCAGCTCACCGACGGCATGACCGTTAACAACGATACCGTTGTGCCCGCCTGAAACGCTGGCGAGCGGATGTTTGTTGGGCACCATGCATGGTTCCACTCGAGCAGCGACATTGTTATTGGTTCTGTCAGCGCGACCAATCAGTTTGATCCTGTAACCGAATTCTTTGGCGTGCTCGAAATCAGCAGGCTCGATGTGCGTGATGCCCTTGCGGTAGATATCATCAGGTTTGACAAACTGACCAAAAGCAAGAGCAGCGAGAATCGAAACTTTGTAAGCCACATCGAATGCTTCCACATCATTGGTCGGATCGGCTTCGGCAAAACCGAGAGCCTGAGCCTTCGCAAGCGCAGCGTCGAAACTTTCGCCTTTCTCTTCCATTTCGGAAAGAATGAAGTTGGTCGTGCCGTTCAAAATCCCCAGTATCGACTCCAATTCATTGGCGCCTAGACCCCTTTGAATCGTCGAGATCAACGGAATTCCGCCGGCGACGGAAGCCTCGAAAAAGATTGCTACTTCCTTTTCGCGAGCCAGCTTGAAAAGCTCGGGGCCGTGCTTGGCAAGCACTTCTTTGTTAGCCGTGACGATGTGCTTTCTTGACTCGATCGCTTTAACAATCAAGTCCAGCGCAGGTTGTTCGCCGCCCATTACTTCGATTAGAACTTCGATTTCCGGGTCATTGACCACTTCTTCGGCATTGATAGTAATTTGGCAGCCTGGATCGATGTCCCGTTTTTTATCCAGATCCTTTACTGCCACCCGTTTCAGCGTCAGCGATTTGTGATTGCTTAAGAGCTTCACAACGCCAGTACCGACTGTTCCCAGTCCCAGCATGCCGACTACAACTCGCGCCATAATTACAACTTCCCTTCTGCAAAGTGCCTGCCCAGGGGCGTTCGTGCGATTATAAAATCCCGTTTATAATCAAACGCTTGGCTGGTCAGGTGAGGATGCTTTATTGTCGCTGAGATCGGCGGAAAATGGCTGTTTTAGGTCTGCGGATGATTTCAAATACGAAATAATTGCGCTGAGGTTGCCGAGGTTTTTACCCATATCGAAGGTAACCCCGGGAGGAGATTCGCTCCAGACGACGCAAACTGTCCGCCTGTCATTGATTCGGGAAAAGACCATGAGGATTTCCTGACCTTCGTCGACGATTGTCTTGGCGACCCGCGCTTCGATAGTGCCGCCGCGCGCGTCGACAATGATCGGTCGGCAGTTATTGATTGAGCCCAGCGCCCTCACGCCCAGCTCGAATGCTGCATGAAACGGCAGTGGCAATTCAATTTCGGTAAATTGGCGCGATGAGGCGGAGACTCTGTGCGGAATGTTGCGATGCCTTCTAATGCTGGCCCATTGCAGCACTACCATGATCGCGCCAAATGAAATTCCGATGGTCACGGCATGACCGATCAGGTGAAATGCTTTCAAAAACATTGTGTACAGGGTAAACGAGATACATGTTGGAACGGCATAAGAAAAGAAGATTCGCAGATAAACGCGCAAATCTTCCTCGATCTCGTCTTCGAGACAAATATCCGTGCCAAGAACTTGTTTGTTTTCAGTAAGGCACCACTGGCGGTATCCGTTTAATTCAATATCCCGAACAGATCGATTACCCAGAATTATGGGTCTCATCAAACTGAAAAGTTTCCGCGAGACGGGATAGTGCCATTCACGAGAGCGCTGCACATCAACCCAGGCGGGAATTACAATCAATCGATCGAGCGACTCGGGCGCTGGACGATGCGGATATGGATTGTAGAAAACAAAGATGTGCAGATCGTCATCACTCTTTTTCACGAGCTTTGCGACTTTGTAAACGTTTTCGCCATTCAAACCGAAGATGCTGAATACATCACCTTCTTCAAGGTGATCGGCTGGTTTTCCGTCAGCGAGATTCTCGTCGCTATTTGCTTCGTGCAAGTATGAGCTCACTGCCGCCGGTCAAATCTCCCTTGTGCTTAAAGATATAGCCAGGGTTCAAACTTTTGGGGATGAAACCTTTACGCTCGACTACATCCCATTGCGCACGCGCTTCTTCAGGCAATGAATCGAAATCAACATTCTTAATCATCAACCAGTGACTTCCTGGTGTGGAATGGAACGCACCAAGTTCAGTGGCACTGGCAACTTTAACAGGCTCACGACCGGTGCGAAAAGTGACTTCGTCAATCCAATGTTCCAGACCTGTGTACATGCCGATTCCGACACTGTTCTCATCACCAATGACATTTTTTCCAATGTCGTTGTGATCGAAAGTAAAAACGCCTTTCTTCACAGGTTTATCTTTTTCCGCAGCGGCTTGATCGGATTTGGAACCGCCAGCGAGTGAATTGGCAATCGGTTTATCTTGCTCGGCAATCTTGATCTGGTCGGCATAGTGCAACGCCGGCTGCATCTGGGTCATCACCGGCATAGCCACTGCCGCGAAGAGCGAACCAGCGATTACGACGCCACTGAATACGGTGGCGACAGCGGCGAACGATCGGCCTTTGTACAGGTTTAGCAGTCCAAAAATTCCGGCTGCAGCTGGGACAAGACCCACGACGAAAGGAGGGACAGCTGCGGGATACGGCAGTACGCCAAGGAAAAGAGCGATGCCGACACCGGCGACGATCAGAGCAACGTTTAACAAAGCAATCGCGACTCCAGCCAGTTTATTTTTCTCGTCTATCCATTTAGAAAGATAGTATCCAGCCAAGACAGCGCAAGCGGGAAAGGCAGGCAGTGCGTAGTAATCAATTTTTCCGCGGGACACCGAGAAGAATCCGACTACAACTGCAATCCAGAGCCAGAGGTACAGTTGCGCTTGTGTTTTGTCTTCATGAACTTTGGTCTTTCGCTCGGCAAGAAATTTCTTTATAGATAAGTACAAAATGGGCGGCAGAAAAATCGACCAGGGCAGAAATCCTCCGAGCAAGGAAATCACCATGAAATAAATCGGTCTGTGAGTGTCGTAAGTCGCGCCTGAGAATCGCTGGAAATTTTCCCTTATAAAGAAGTACGTGATCGCTTCCATGCCGTTGGCGTTGTAAGCGAGGAAAAACCAGGGTGAGGCAATCAGACACAACGCCAGGGTGCCGAGAACAATATGTTTTGGCTTTACTAGTGAAAGTTTTTTCTCTGCAATCAGGAAAGCGATGAAAAACGCGGCGGGCAGAACGACAGCGACTGGTCCTTTGGTCAGGAAACCCAACCCCATGGATGCGGCTGCAAGAAACCAGAGCTTGGAACGAGTCCATGTATTCGATCGGTCAGCAATTGCAGTCGAAGGGGACGGGCTCCGGTTGCCGGTTTCGTCCGTTGTTTCGGCAGCTGAATCGGCAGCGCGATAGCCGGCATACATCAATATCAAAGTAATTGTATCGACGAGAACCAGCATGGCATCGGACATACAGAGTGCGCTGAATGACAAATACATAAAGGAAGTCGCCAGCGCCATAGCCGAAAGTAATCCGGCGCGGCTACCAAAGAGTGCCCGTCCGGCATAAGCGGTCGTCGCTACTGTGGCTGCTGAAGCCAGGATCGAAGGAATGCGTGCAACGAAATGGGATATGCCGAAAGATTTGAAGCATCCAATGATCAACCAATAGACCAAAATCGGTTTATCAAAAAAAGCCTGACCGTGATAGAGAGGCGTGACGTAATTTGATGAGGCGATCATCTCGCGTGCGCACTCTGCGAAGAAAACTTCGGCGCGGCTAAACTTTGGCCAGCCAAGGGAAATCAGCGCATAAAGAACGGCAGCCGCTGAAGCAATAATGGCGACGCGTGTGCCGAACGATGCGGCATCATCAGAACTGACAGTTTTGACCTCAGAATTCTTGCGGGCTTCAATCGGCTCGGACTGCTGATTTCCTGATGTGTTTGAGCCACTCGGCAGCTTTTCCTGTTCTGCCAGTTGGTCTTCCATTTGCGTCTTCATTAATCTCACTAACCATTCGGTCGCCTGGACCCAAGCGGCGACATTTTCGAGATTATGACATCCTGCCGTGTCCAAAACCTGAGCGTTATTTATAGGAGAAGATCCGCAGTTTTTCGCGGGGTACTTTTTGGGGGATCTGCCATGGTGAAATTACTAATGGGGTCGGTAATTCCCCCAATCGACTATGGTGTGCGTAGAAGCTACGATTCTACCTGTCAAGTGCATTGCGTTTTTATTTTGTTGTGGGGTCCGAATCATGGTCCAGTCGCAATTTGAATCAGCTGGGCTCCAGGGGCCACCAACTCCGAACCTGAGTAACAACGGTCTGGTCAGGCAAATGATGATCGAGACCGAGATCAAACGAAACACTCAGCTCGAACAGCCATCCGTTCTCGACGGTCTAAAAAGAATGGGCGTGGTAGCGGGCGGCGGAGTAAAAGACGCAACCGTCAACGCACTGGAAAACTATACGGAACACATTCCCGACGCCGCGATGGGATTGACCATGGGCTTCGGTCTTGGTGCAGTCACTAAGGCAGGAAAATTCGGACCGCAAGTCGCTGCCATCGCCGGCAGTGTCATGGCAATGCAATGGGCGAAAAACGAACTGACTGGAAACCGCTGGAACGGTTTCGGAAACGCGATGGTCGATGCGTATCAATCGCCGGCGAACATGACAGAGGATCGCGCAATTGCCGCACGCAGCCTGGGTTCATTCGCAGTCGACACAGCAGTCGCAGTGCCGGCTTTCAGTGCTGGTTTCGCTGGCGGTTTCAAAGCCTCACCTGCAGGTTGGGGTTCGCGCACAGCAGAATCACTTAAAATAGGATCAATCGAACTGGCTTCATCACTAAGAATTACAGAACCCGCCTACATTCCGCAGCGCGCCGCCGTGGAACGCTCTGCGATGGGTCGTTCGGGAGGCGCTGTAAGTTCGTCTCGAATGGTAGAGGGACGAAGCTTCTCCAGCACTGACAGTGCGAGCTCGCCATTCGCCGAAGCTGCAAAACTGGTTAGAGGAAAGAAATCATTCGATGGACTCGAAGGGCTCAACGCCGCGTTGCTTGAGTCGCAAATTGGAAAGGATACTCAACTCGTCGGATTGAAACGCGAGATGGAAGGCTTGCTCGAGCAGAACCAAAAAATCGCTGCAGAAAAGCAAACCGTCGATCAGCAGATCAAAACCCTCGAGAAACAACGCACCGAAACTGGTGCGCTGACCAAGGAAACACTGATACTGGAGAACTCGCAGCTTTCAGTGCAAATCATTGTCGAGGCGCGCCAGCAGATTGCTTCTTTACAGAGCGAACTGGCTCGTTTGGAACCGAAAAAAGGCAAAGGCGAGTCTGCGCCACAAGATGCCACCACACCTGGCGGTCGTGCGCAGGAAATTCGCCAACAATTAAAAGATATGCCGACTGAAGAAGCTCTTACCCAAGCAAGAGCAAAAGTCGCAGAAGCACAGGAAGCACTCGCTTCAAGACGCGCCACAGCACCGGAAGAAGTTGCCAAACTGACGAGCGCGATCGAGACGGCGACACAGACACGCGAGGGACTGATTCAATCAGGTTCTGAGCTGACTGGAAAAATAACGGAAGCACTGAAGAATTACAAACAACGCTCAGCCGATCTTAAAGAAGGCCGGGCGGAAGTCGAGATAGCGCCAGAGCCGGCGCAAGTAGTAAAAACCGACATCCAGGGTGGAAAGAAACCGATGAAGACAGCTGATACTGCCGGTGATGGCATCGTGGCAACCGCAACCAGACCAAGTTCATCAGCTATGGTCAAAGACTTCTCGCCACCGACCGGAGCGTCAGGTCCCGAGCCTGTCCGCATTGCTGACGTCGAAGTGAAAGCAGAGCCGGCAAGTATTACCGCCGATGCGCCAGCTGCGAAATCCACTGCAGTAAAAGAAATTTCTTCGCCTGTTAAGAGCGATGCCGCGCCCGTAGCTGAGATGAACCCTGCGCTTCTTACGGCACTGTCTAAGAAAATGGACGCGACATTTTTTGATGCTCAGAGACATTCAAAAGCGTTTGAGTTTCAACGCAGCCAAAGACAAGCAGAAAGAGACATCAACGACATCGAGTCAGGTCGCCGAAGATTCAGTAGTGCTGCCGATAAAGAACGCGCGCTATCAACATCAAGAGATCGAAAAATGTCCGCCGATGCATCGCTTCGCGACGGAGTTCCACCTCGGTACGCACAAACATTGAAGAAACTCGTCGATTACACTAAAGCCGTAGAAGCCTATTATCAAGCCGAACCTAACAGTGCAACTCGCGATGCGGTTATGAAACAAGCCGTAGCAAAAGTCGAAGAGTTGATGGCACCAATCGACAACATCTGGAATGGCATTCCAGGCAAAACACCTGACCTTGCCCGTCCTGGTATGCGCGTGAATGGCGAACGACCAGCCTGGCCGGAAGAAAGAATTCTGCAAATTCAGGAACACCTGGATGCAAAAATCAACACAGTCGACAACGCACAAGCTCAGCGCATCGGAGTCGTCAAAGACAATGTCGCCTTCCAAGAACTGCTCAAACAGCACGCCGCCGGCGAACTTCCGAAAGGTGGATCGGTAGTTTTCTTCACTGACGAAGGAACACTTTTATATCAATCCGAACTGAAAGTTTCACAGCGCTCCACCGTAGCAAGAGCAAAAGATCATGCCTCTGCCGAGAAGCATGCCAACAACACTCCAGCATTTATCGACGTTGCCAAAATCGATCGAGGACTTGGACCAGAAGGTGCAGGACTCTGGAGATTCATCGGTCAGGAAAACCGTATCGTCGGCGCGGCGATTCTCCAACCAGTAATTAAAGATGGCAAACTAGTTGAACTGCCTGGCGCTAAAAACAGGCATGGTGAGCCAACAATCAAGAAAGAAGTTTTTCGGACGATCGGTGTCGTTCCAGCCGAAGTGACGGTGAACATGGCCTATGGTCACATGCTCAACATGCTTCGGTCCAAGAAAGCCACCATCGAACGAGGCGGCGCACCGGATGCAGTGCCACCAGCCGATGCATTAATCGGTCAGGCCGGTCACACCGGATCCGCAGCAGTAGCCCTCGCGAAGCCGGAGGGTAAATAACGAGATATTTTAGGCCTCTGGAATCGAGCAGCCTGTAATGGGCGACCGACAATTCGACCCAGACCCGAAAGCAGCCCAAACAGACCTACCTGATCTACGGGATAGATAGTGAATCGGCAGAGTTGGGCGGATATCCAAATAAGGAGGAGTAGAACTCCTCCTTTTATTTTGCGAAGTTTAAACGTAGGGGCGCCTTGCAGGCGCCCAGGCTGCTGGCTTCGCAATCTTAGCTGCATGGGCGGCTACAAGCCGCCCCTACAATTAAACATCGCGAACGACCCGCGTCATCGAAGTTTAAATGTAGGGGCGCCTTGCAGGCGCCCGGGCTGCTGGTCTTCGCAATTTTAGCTGCATGGGCGGCTACAAGCCGCCCCTACAATTAAACATCGCGAACGACCCGCTTCACGTTTATAAACGCATACCGAAAGTTAGTTGGAAGGCGAGGCGCAGGCGACGACTAAACGGGGGCGGGATCCGCTGGTGTTGCGATCGTCGTCGGTTGGGCTTGGGTGATCGATGCTCTTGAGTGCTTCGTAGATTGTCGTGGCGTCGGAAGAGATCTGACCCAGCTCGTTTGGATTGATGGCTTGTTCTGCGTCGCTGATGGATTTGTCAGGTGTGCAATGCACTTCGATCATCAGACCGTCTGCACCGCTGGCGATGGCAGCACGGGACATCGGGCGAATCAGGTTTCTTTTGCCGGTCGCGTGACTCGGATCGACGATAACTGGAAGTCCGGTCAATGACTTGAGCAAGGGCACAGCGCTCAGATCGAGAGTGTTTCTGGTGCGGGGCTCATAAGTTCGAATCCCGCGTTCGCACAAGACGACCTGGTTGCATCCGGCAAGCAACAGATATTCGACGGCATGGAGAAACTCGTCTATCGTCGCTGAAATACCACGTTTCAACAACACCGGTTTTCCAGCGGCGCCAACTTCTTTGAGCAAATCGTAGTTGTACATATTGCGTGCACCGATTTGAAGCATGTCGACGAAGTCGCAAGCTTTTTCAACTTGTTCGGAACACATCACTTCAGTAACCACCGGCAGACCGGTCAATCGTCGTGCTTCTTTCAGGCACGCCAAAGCTTCATCACCCAGTCCGGAGAAATCATAAGGACTGGTGCGCGGTTTAAAAGCGCCGCCGCGAAGAACGGTGGCACCAGCAACTTTGACTCTGCGAGCCAGTTCTAATATTTGATCGAGTCCTTCGACGGAACACGGTCCGGCGATGACAACCGGAGCAGCGCCACCACCGATAGTGACAGTCGACTCGCCTCGGTTTGGACCATAAAGATCTACTGGACGCTCACTGTCAGACAAAGTCAACGGACAGGTCGGCGAGATTCGAATAACTCTCGCTACGCCTTCGATTTGACTGAACTTATGAGTGGGTTGAGAGCGCACATCGCTGTGAATGAACACGACGGTTTTTGACGAAGAGAACGAAAGTTCTGCTTCCACACCGATCTGCCGAAGTGCGTCAACAACACTTTTGCACTTAGTTTCGTCGAGACCCTGCTCTAATACGAGTAACACGTCTGGGTTTTCCTGTTTTGTGTGCGCGCACCGCCGCCATTCATCCAATGGAACGGCAGGATGGGACAGGTTCGATCTTCCCACATTTTGTCAAGAACAAAGGTTAGAGGTAACACCGGTAGCGATATCACCGTCGGGCCAGCGACTCTCAACCCTGCCAGGGTCAACGTTATCGAACATCGAGAAGTCAAGCAAGCTGGTAAACCTCTGTTAACGGCTACCGGCCTGGCATGAAATTCGCCACATGCTTAACGCCGACTAATAAGATCAAACTTGTTTTACCAACACACACAGCTCTAGAGGTCCTAAAATGTTGACACAGCGACTCGGCAGCAAAGATGAACGATTCCCAAACGGAAGAACCTAATATCCGGCCGGACAACCAGCAGCATCCGCCATTAAAAATGGGATTCGGATTTTTGCCGCGTTTGTTTACTCCAGGCTGGACTAAGTTGGCGCTTCAATTACTCAGACGCTGTCCGGAGAATTTTCTGAAACCGGCATTACTTCTGGCTTTTGCGCTGACCGCTCCATACATCGAGATCTGGGCGCTCAACGGATTCATAACTTCAATGTCGGATCACGGAGTGTTCCGAACAGGCGGCGACATCCTGACCACATTCGGACCGATCTTGCTTGGTCTCTTCGCACTATCAATAGGCGCATTCGTGTCGATCGTCTGGGGGTTGGGCGCACTGCTGATAGCTCTAACGGCCACTTGTCGAACAATCCTCGTCACCGACACTAAAACACTGGACACACCTTCGATTGCAACCGCGATGGCGTCTGCTCAAGAAGAGGGCATCCAACAGTTTCGCAGCAAGAAGGGATTTCTTGCAAAGGTCTGGCTAATTTATTCGGTGACGATGCTGCCTCCAACGATAGTGATGGTCGTCACCTCATGGATTTTGATGCTCGGCATGCCGCAAGTCGGCAGTTACACAATGCTGCCGATGCATATGAACATTCCTGCTGAAATGATGATTGGCTCTGCAATCATGCTAGGTGTCTCCATAACCGTTCTAAGCAACTACGCGCTGATTCTATTTCCATTCTCCGCGGTCAGCACGAATTCGGCTCCCAAAGCCGCGCTGGGCGGGTTTATCGCGACCCTTAAAACGCTGCCGGCGATATCGCTTTACTCTTTAATATTTTTTGTTTTGTCATTCATTCTTTCGTCACCCGTCGATATCCTGCTAGTCTTCAATCAACAACTGATCACCGGACCATTAGCGACCGGTTTGTTTCTTGCCCTGAAGTTCTTCTGGCACGCACTGTTTTTCGTATACCTGGTGCCAATTTCGATGCTGATTCCTTGCGAAATGGTTAGAGGCAATATTGAGTAATCGAACTCAAACGATTGAAATCTGAGGTGCAAACAATCAATGCCGTTCTCCATAGTCAATAATCCAAACGGCAAAATGGATCGAATTTTTGGTCGACTGAAAACGGCTCAGTCACCGCGTTTCATTCTTTGTGTGGGCGGAACCAAAACAAGCGATGTCGACGGACTCTCCGGCGCTGGAGCAACGCCGGAAGATCGAAGACTTACACCAAGATGTGATGCGGAAGCGTTGATCAATGGTATCGCCGGTAAAACCAGTGAACTGCCGGTCTCACCTGAGGGCATAGTATCACCTGTGGTGATTACCGCAGCTTGTCTTAAACTGTTGAACATACCGGTTACTATTGTTGATTGCGGCACCTTTGCCGGTCCCCGTGTAGGCGACAGACTCGAGGTTGGAACTCCTCCGGCAGAATGCCTGTCGAGCGGTGAAGCCCAGCAACTGGACAACGTCAAAAAATTATTTAAAAGCGGTTGCGAGCTGGGCGCAAAATTGGCACAAGAGTCAGATTTGATAATTGTCGCTGAATGCGTACCGGCAGGAACCAGCACGGCGTTTGCTGTTCTATCGGCACTCGGGTATGACGTTCACAACGCCGTATCCAGTAGCATGCCGAATTTGAATCACCAAATGCGATGGCAGTTTGCGGCGACTGGTCTAACCAAAGCCGGGTTGATCACATCGATAGTTCCAGGTGATCCTGAAGCAACGCAAAATCAAATTGGACTGCCACTGAATGTAGTGGCGGCTGTAGGCGATCCCATGCAACCATTCGCAGCCGGACTTGCGCTGGCGGCCAGCTTCAAAGCATCAGTTGTTCTCGGCGGAGGCAGCCAGATGCTGGCGGTCTATTCACTTGCCAAAGCCTGCACCAGATACGGTGTTTTTGAAATCGAAGGAACTAAGATCAATATCGCGGCCCAATCAGATATTAACAACGTCGGAGTAATCACAACGTCATGGGTCGCGTTCGACAAGAACGCTAAAGTTTCAGAAATAAGTAAAACAGTCGACGCTCCATTTGCCTGTTCAATGCTCGATTTCAGCAAGTCCACTCATGCCGGATTGATGGCTTACGAAGAAGGCCACGTCAAAGAAGGCGTCGGCGCCGGCGCATCTATCGTTCTCACTCACTTGCTAAAAGATCTTTCTGCCGCCGAACTAATCGACGCGATCGATCAAACCTACTCGCAAATGACCCTCGGCAAAACCGCCTCCGGTTGCTAGTGAACGAACCGGTGCAGGGCGACGCCATGCGGCGGACGATTAGTTATTAACGGCGGATTGAACTTTGTTGCGGCCGTCTTCTTTTGCTTTTTGAAGAGCAAGTTTCGCGTCGCGCAAGATTGTTTCCGGGTTCAGATCTTCCATGTTGAAGCTCGCGCAACCGACACTGATTGTCACTTTTGGCGCCTTCTTGCCGCGACCGAATGAAGCTTGCTCTATGTCCGATCTGACTTTTTCGCCGAGCGTTTTCGATCCGGCTTCATCTGTATTCGGCAAAACAATTGCAAATTCATCGCCACCATATCGTGCCACCAGATCGCTCGATCGTGTGGTGGCAAGCAGTCGATTAGCGATTCCGGAGAGAATCGAATCTCCCATTTCGTAGCCGTATTCTTCGTTTAATTTTGCCAATTCATCGACATCAATGATGGCGAGCCCGACTGGGAGCCGCTGTCTGAAGGAGAACAAAAGTTGCTGCTGTAAAAATCCAACCAGGAATTCGAGATTGTACAGACCGGTCAAAGCGTCAACATTGGCGTTGTAAGCCTCGCGACTTTGAAGACTTTCGATCTCTTGCTTAGCCAGAAGCAATTTGAAAACCGGCTGCATTTGCGTTCGCAGTTGTTCGACAAACGCCCGGTCGGTAGCGTCGAGATCGCGTTTTTCATAAGAGCCGAAAAAGATTGCACCGGCACCACCAACTGGCAAAATGTCAAAATCTTCGATCGACTTTCCATCATCAGTGACTTCGATACGCGGGTCGATATGCGGTTCTGCAGTGATTGACATTTTTGCGAGTATCTCGGTGATCAAGCGCTCGTATGATTTAGATGCAGTCGGCGCATTGCCTTTCACAGATATCCATGGATTGTTTTGGTCGGCCACTACGACTCCCATCACATCGCCGTGAAAGAGGTCGCCTACCATTTGATAGTACGCATCGAGAAACTGTCGGCGCGGTTCGAGCACACCACTGAGACTGCGCACTACTCTCGAAATCACTCGCTCTTGCAACAAGAGGTCAAACAGGCTGCCATAACTTCTCACGGCTTCCTTGGAATCGAATTTCGTATCAGTCGGTAACAAACCCTTGGCTTTTTCCGCCGACCATTCGCGCGATTTGGCGATCTCCGCAGCCCTGTCAAGAACCTCATGTATAGAGGTTATGCCATCAGTGACATCTTCGAGCTTGACGATTTCGTCAGCGTACGAAGCCTTTCTCCAAAACGTTTTGTTTTCGTCTCCGTGAGACTTGACAAGAATTACCGGCAAATCGGCTGTCACACCATTCGATTTGATCAGCGAACTGAGCCTGTAGCCCGACAAGTCAGGCAGATCGGTTTCGGCGACAACGATGTCCGCGCCGTGCGTATTCAGCTCGTCAAGCGCATCGAAGCTGTTACTGAAGACTTTATGGTGGAAGCCTTTACTCTCCAGATTGGCGCCGCTGAGCCAGCCTGCGTTCTCAGGTGAGTTGACAACAAAGATAACCTTGGAATCCGCCATCGATTGCTCCAGACATTAGAGATCACACCGAGCATTTTACAGGTAATACGTTGAGAGAGTCGAGGTAACGGAATTCGCAGCGAAATCATTCACCTTTCGCGTGGCGAGAACCCTTACGCGCCCACCCCGGTAGAGCCGCGCTGAACGCGTTCCGACGTGCAAGCAAACGTCTTCCATAAACGCTATTTATATTAACGAAGCCTGTCGGGCGCAACCTAAGTGATATGATCTGGCATTGAAAAAGCTCCTCTTTAACAAGCCGGAAAGGCGCTCGGACACTCTATGCACACTACAACATCCACTTTGAAAGACTCCCCAATTACATTCCAATTAACTGAAGACCAGGCTCTGATTCGCGACACTATTCGCGAGATCGCTGAAAACGAATTTGCGCCGAGAGCCGCTGAAGTAGACCAGAAGCACAGATTTCCCAGAGAGAACTGGGAACTGCTCGCCGCGTCAGACCTTTGCGGGCTGCCGTTTCCGGAAGAATATGGCGGTGCAAACCTCGACCATGTCACTTACGCGATCGTCGTAGAAGAGCTGGCCAAAGCCTGCGCAACGACATCAGTAATGTACTCGGCGCACGTTTCGCTGACCTGCGCCCCGGTATTCACTTTCGGCAATGAAGAGCAGAAACAGAGAATTCTCAAACCAATGTGCCTGGGCGAAAAGATGGGCGCGTTTTGTTTGTCGGAACCAGGAACCGGCTCTGACTCAGCGGCAGCAACCTGCACCGCGCAATTAAAAGGCGATCACTTCATTTTGAACGGTTCGAAGAACTGGATCACAAACGGAATCGAGGCAGACTGGTACCTTGTGATCGCGCAAACCGACACGACGAAGCGCCACAAAGGGCTTGTTGCGCTGATGGTCGAAAAAGGATCCGAAGGTTTCACTTTCGGGAAACTCGAAGATAAGCTTGGCATCAGAGGTTCATCCACATGCCAAATTATGTTCGACAACACTCCCGTTCCGAAAGCCAATATGCTGGCTGAAATGGGTGATGGTTTCAAAGTCGCAATGTCGACATTGGATGGCGGACGCATCGGTATCGCCTCACAGGCTGTCGGTATCGCACAGGGTGCATTGAATCATGCACTGCGCTACTCGAAAGAAAGAGCCGCATTCGGCAAGCTAATCGGTGAGTTTCAAGCGATTCAACACATGATGGCTGAAATACAAACGGAAATAGATGCTGCCCGCCTGCTCACATATCACGCCAGCGTGGCTCAAGATCTGGGCGGAAAATTTACGATGGAAGCTGCACACGCCAAGCTTTACGCCGCCGAAGTGGCGATGAGAAGTACCGTTAAGTGCGTGCAGATTTTTGGTGGATATGGGTATGTTAGTGATTATCCGGTGGAACGTTATATGCGTGACGCCAAGATCACGGAGATCTACGAAGGCACTTCGGAAATCCAGCGTTTAGTTATAGCCAGCAACTTACTCAAGGGATAATAAATATGAATTGGCAGCCACCACCTCCGCCCCCAAGACCAGGCGGCCCAGGACCTGGACCCGGAGGTCCGGGCGGACCAGGCGGACAACGCCCCGGCGGACCCGGTGGACCCGGTGGTCCTGGCGGTCCCAACGGTCAACAACCTCAACAGCAACAGCAACCTCAAGGACAGCCAGGTCAGAGAGACTGGAAAGAGCTGAACTATTACCAGTTGTTGCAAGTCAATCGTGAAGCGCACTCGACGATCATTCGATACGCTTATCGATTCCTCGCAGCCATGTATCACCCCGATAACTCCGAAACTGGTGATGCTGAAAAGTTTCGAATCATCACAGAAGCATGGCGCACTCTTTCCGATGAAGGTAAACGCGCGGCTTACGACATGTCGCTCGGTGCAGATGAAGTGCAACCTGGTCACCCCAGACCTGGTGGCGCCCCTGGTGGTGCTCCACAACAGGGTCAGCAGAGAACCCCTGGCTATGGGCTTCCGAAACATCTCAAGACCGGTCTTTCATGGCAAGAAATTGAGCTGCGTTTAGCAATTTTGCAAATTCTCATGGATGCTCGCAAGAAAAAGCCGAAGAGTGGTGGCGCATCCGCGAAATTGATTATGGATGTTCTCGGTATCGAACACGTTGAAGAAGTTGAATACGCGCTCTGGTACTTGCGTGAGAAAGGTTTGATTGAACCTGGCGAACGTTTGTTTATGATCACCGCTGTCGGTATCGATTACATCGTTGATCAGATGAATAAAACCAATTCAATCACTGAATCTGAGACCGAGAAAAAGGTCAAGAAGGTTGTGGAAGGCGGCGTTCCCGCAGTCATTCCTCGCTAGTCCTGATCGAAAAATTCAAAAGAACTTAGAACCGCCGGTAGTATCACTGCCGGCGTTTCAACATGCGACCAAAGCCTGAGCCCTCATCCTGCTCAACTTCAGTCGACGAGTCCGTCTCCTGAGGATAATCATCCTGCGCTGGAACAACATCCCTCGGATTCTGCGAAACAGGCTTCCAGTCCCCGCCCAGATAGCCGAGTGCGCAATACATCATGTGCTGCGCCTCATCCTCACGATGCAATTCGTTTAACAACTCAGCATATTCGCTGAGCACTTCGACTGTGAAACTGTCCGCCGCGCCATAAACCTTGGTATGGATTGCCAACGACTTTTTGAACTGCTCTTCTGCTTCGGTAGGCATGGAGTATGCTCGGTATGTCTTCGCCAAGCGAAAGGTGATGCGAGCGCAATTCTCCGTGTAGATCCCGCCTTCTTCATAGAGTTCTGACAATTCAAGAGATCTGAACAACCAGGGGATTACGTCCCAGTCTTGCTTTAATACGATCATAGCTCGGCAGACGCCATTGATCGTCTTTCTATAACGCTCATCGCTTTCTCCGAGCTGTTCTGCCAAAGGCAATGCTTCCCGCCAAAGTTCAATGGCGCGTTCATAACCGCTTCGCGAAAAAGCGCCTTCAGCTGAACGGTTTAACGCCCACCATTCGTCACTCAATTGCCCCATTTTTTTTGGTTCACCTGCCAGGAACTAAAATATGGTTTGCCACATATAAAGAATACACCGTAATCAACAAATTGTCGGATCGAATCAATGAAAGAGCTGGTACCGACCTGGGAGCGCCGGCGTCTCGCCGGTTTCGGAACCACTTTAAAGACCGAACCTATGCACATAGTACACATACCAAACGCTGGTCCTTCCCGAAAGTCGAACCAGCATTTGATTGTTATAGCTTGGAAGCGCGGCTTCAATTTTTACATCTATACGCATCCAAACTGGTATCAAATACGGTGAGGCACATTTGACGTATTACCACCAGTAATCGTCGTGCTGCGAACTTATTTTTCTAATACTCTCACTTACTTCATGCGCTGATCTATCTAGATTGGCACGATATCTCACTTTCCGAAATGCGGTCTCATTAATGACGACGTACTGCATCTGCGTTGGAGATTCTTTCCTTATCGACAGAGGATTAATCGATCTGTCTAACCTTTCGGTCTGGGTCACCAAATGTTCTACTGATTAATCACAGTAGAACTTATGCGCAGAATCCAGGAAACATCACAACGAGGTTATCGCGATTAGCAGTCTTCGTGTGCTTGGTGTTACGACGACGGCCGTGAAGTTGATCAACCAGACTGTAGTCGACTTTATTGTTTTCAACAACATGCTTCTTGCTGAACAGGTCGATTACGTTGCTCTTGTTATTTGAGGATTGCTTGTTCATGTCCGTGTATCCTTTAATTTGCTCACCTGTAGATAATATACCACATACTCCAGGAATAAATACTACTTTTTCAGAGAGATTGTATTAAATATCCTACCCTTCGGCATCCTTCCATTCTCCGAACCAGACCTTCAAAACGCCGACTGACAATACCTTACACACAGATACTTAGCACAGCTTGAGCGCACAACCCTGTAGATACAGTAGACTTTGTTCTACAATTTTGTAGACTCGCCCAGTAGACAATTATCTACTTTGCCCCAGATTCGAGCATTTGTAGACTGCAATCTACATCCTTATATAAAGGAACGCCTGCTTTTCTGCCACTGAATTTTTGTAGAGTTCCCTCAAACGATGACCACTACGGCAAATTGAGAACTTTGTCGACGTAGAATCCTATATAAAGGTACGCCTTTTCTGAATCCCGCAAGTCAACCGCGTGATCGAGACGTGTGCAAATGGTCTACAAGTGGACATTTCGTCGAATTACTGAGATACAGAGGCATAGATCAGAGAATCTTGAGCTAAGTAAGCTGTAGATTCGAAACTACAATGTTCAGATTTCGAAAAACAAAACTTGATTACTTAGGGGGCAAAATGGATAAGGAACTCATAACTACGGACAGAGAAACTTACGTAAATACTGTGGAAACAGTACCGACAGAGGACTCCGGCACAGGCTGGGCAGTCGCTTTGATCGTCCTAATTTTGGCAATCGGTTTCGGTTTTGTAGCTTTCTCGAACAACCAGGCAGCAAGCGAACTGAGAACTACACAGGCTCTCGAAGATGTTCGACGCGACAATCTGTCTAACACCTTCCCTACTGTTGTTCCACCAGTAACAACGCCAACGCAGGTGATCACACCAGTGCCAAACCCAGCCGCAGTGCCACAAAATACTTCTACCCATGTAGATGTGCACGTCCCGGAGGCCAAAGCCCCGGCTGCAACCGCACCAGCTGAGCCTGTTGCGCCTGCACCAGATGCACCAGCAGAGCCATCACCTTCAGATGACACCGCTGAGTAAAACATTACACAGCTAAAGATATGGTCCTAAGACCAAGAAGAGGCGAGCAATCGCCTCTTTTCTTTGGTGCTTATTTTTTTGGAAGAACTTTCTTCGCAGACTTTTTAGCAGTAGCCTTCTTAACCGCACCCCGTGCCGGTTTCACTACGCTTGCATCGCTAGACTTACTAGCCGGCTTACTGTTTTTTCGATCAGATTTTTCTGTTTTGGTTTTGGATTTCGTTTTGGATTTGGATTTCGCTTTAGTTTTTGTATCAGTCTTTTTCTTACTGACTTTGCGAATCGCTTCCTTCAGCGCGTTTACAGCGTCTTCGCTGTCGCTGTCGAAATTTTCCTCATCATCTTCAGGCAGACATTTGAAAGATCGGCGATGCCAAACGGTCATGCCATGCTCCTGAATTCCCACCCGATGATCGAGAGCGGCGTAACCTTTATTAGAACGCCAATTGTAGTGTGGAAACTCTTCGCCGAGCTTGACCATAAAAGCGTCTCGGTGAACTTTCGCTACGATGGAGGCAGCCGCAATCGACGCAGATTTGGTATCACCCTTGATGACAGGTAATTGATAGGCTTCGATGTCCGGCAGTCTCCATTTTCCATCGATGAGAATGACGGCCTCTTTTAAATCCAGCATCGCGGACGATACCAGTGATACAACTGCACGTTTCATCGCAAGCAAGCTGGCATGGAAGATATTGATGGTATCGATTTCTTCGACGGATGCTTCGCCGATGGCGAATTGAGCACACCCGCGAATTGTTTTCGAAAGCGCTTCGCGCGTCGAAGCCGGAAGCTTTTTCGAATCGTTCAAGAGTTTTAGACGAGAAGCAATCTCCGAGCTTTTGTCGAAACCAGGAAGAATGACTGCTGCTGCGACGACAGGTCCAGCAAGACAACCACGTCCGACTTCATCTACGCCAATGATAAAACGATGTCGGTTGCTAAACAGTTTTAACTGTCCGAAGTTTTCCATTGAAACTCGGGCACCCGAGCGAAAGGAATCAAGATCGCTGCTGGCCATTACGAAATCATCGAATCGATCGATGTCGAACAACAATCGCTCTGACAGCGCATCCTCTGTCACTTCACCACGTTTTTTCTTCGACGGCTTTTCTTTGACAGCTGTTTTGGCTTTTGCCATTGTTTCTCTCGAGGACCTGACCAACTCTATTCTAAGGGTCGAGAGTAATTCTTCCTACTTTTCCATCTCTAAGCTCCGAGAGCAAGAGCGCTGCAGCCCTCGGTATATCAGGCTTTGCACCAGAGGTTAGAAGATTTCTAGCAGTTGCGATCTCATAAAGCCCGGTACCATCAACGGATAACCCTTGGATATACGCATCAAGCAAGCGTGGATATTTTGCTCGCAAAACAAGAATGGCTTCTTCAGCGATTTCCATTCTGTCGTATGTCGAGTCAGGAATGAGATTGCAGATGGCTAGCCGGTCCCTGACTGTTTTCGAGAAGGAAGCGCTGGGCAAAATTCCGGGTGTATCAAGCAACTCCAACTTGGGATGTACTCGAACCCACTGCGTGCCTCTTGTGATGCCTGGTCGGTTTCCGGTTTTTGTGCGGTTCTGGCCGATCAACCAATTGATTAGCGATGATTTGCCAACGTTCGGCAAGCCGACAACACAAACGCGCATCGGGCGAGGCAGAATGCCTTTCTTGACCAATGCTTCCAATTTTTCTTTGGTCGCCTCAACGCAAGCCGACATGATTTGACCCTTGCCGGAGCTGGTTTTCAGCGAGACCAACAAACATTCATGTCCAGTTTCGGCTTTGATCTGTTCGATCAAACCCCTGGTTTCTTCAGCATCTGCAAGGTCAGACTTAGCAAGAACCAAAAGCCTCGGCTTTCGTCCAAAAATTTCCTCGGCTTTGGGATGCCTGGTGGAAAGCGGCAAACGCGCATCGAGAACTTCGACAACCAGGTCAACCCACTTGACCATTTCGACGATGTTTTGAAAGGGAGTCGCTTTCACACCCGCGCGTGGCTTGGTGTTGGCGGGCTTGCCTTCCGGTTTGCTTGGAGCAGTCGATTTGGATTGTTTTGATCCAGAAGCGCCCGCGTTCTTAGATGCATCTCCACTGCGACCGCTGTCGTCGAGCTTGTTTCGTGCGCTCTCGTTTTTTTCAGTGCCCCGGCGTGATGAATCCCCGCCGCGCTGACCGCGCGCGGATTCAGAGCCCGACCTGCTTTGACCGGAGTTTGAGCGCGACTTATCGCGCCCCGAACCTGGTCGCGAGGGCTTATTCGATCCAGTCTTGCTGCCTAATCCTGAAATACGCCTGTTTGGGCGCTTTGTAGGCATAACCTGACCTTAGGAGTTTTCTTCCTTCTTCTCGGCTGCTGGTTTCGATGCTTTGGCTTCTACTTCTTTCTTACCGCCAGTCTTTTCTTTGATTCTGGTGGCTTTACCTGTTCTTTGACGCAGGTAATAGAGCTTGGAGCGTCTTACGTCACCGCGACGTTGGACTTTGATTTTTTCGATGCGGGGCGAGTTGAGCGGGAATACACGCTCGATACCGATGCCCTGGAATACCCGGCGAACAGTAATTGTTTTGCCGACGCCACTGCCACGACGCTTGATGATTACGCCTTCGTAGCCTTGTGTACGCTCTTTTCCGCCTTCGATAATCTTGACGAAGACTTTAACCGTATCGCCCACATTGAGCTCCGGCAGGTCGTCTTTGATGTATGGCGCTTCGATATCACGAATGATCTGGTTCATGGCTTCCTACCAGTGTTTGGTTTGAGAATATATGCAAAAGTAGCCCAAAATTCTATCATCTACAGCGCCAGCGATGGGCGTGGCGACGATTTGCCGATTCAAATCGCTTCATAAATTGTCATTCAGATTGTTGTAAAACAGCTTCAGCTGCCACTCAGGCGCAAAAACTTGCCAGTCGTTATGTAAAGTTCGATTTACCGAAATCGATGAAACGGTTCATCGTTAAGGGAAACCAGCCCATCGCGCTTCATCTGCGCCCCGATCACCCGCATTGTGACAATGCCAAGAACGAACGCCACAAACATTGGCAACGCCACCACTATGCCTGGCCATTGTTGTTGCGAACCTGCATGCTTCAACGCGGATATTGTGCCTGCCGACGCGAACGCTAGAAAGATGAATGTTGCGAGTTGGACGCAACCCAATTGGTGATAACTGGTGAGGCTCTTGCGCAGACGAGCGTTATGGACAGATTTCTGCGTTGAAGGAGACGCATGTAGCTGTTGTGAGTTTTGAATCATGTTGGTCTTTTTGTCAGAACGCATCATTCGCCCATCCATTAGAGTCCGGAACGCTTCATTCTCGAAGCTGTTTCTCGCACTGTGTAGATACCAAGCGCAATCGACGCGCATATTGGCAGAACGATCCAATAGATGATCGTCGAAACCGGCGAGGCGCCTGAGTGCGCAACCGCAAAGGAAATCCGGATCCCGGCGATAGCAGCAACCATCATCACTGCCGTGCCGTAATGAGACCAGATCAACTCATCGTAGACATTGAAACGCTTGCGGAGATGGGAAATCGGCTGAGTCTTGACCCGGGAACGCATTTGAACCAAACCTCTTGACAATCCAACTATTCTAGGACGTGCAAAGGTTCAGCTCTGAAATCCAAAGGATAAATTCAGAATTATCGAGTCAGCTCTCGATTGGTATTGCGAATATCACCGCTCAATCGTCGTTAGTGACACCAGTCACGGTGGCTTGAGCATTGTCCAACAATGTCTGAGTGTCCTTAAGCGTATTCAGCTCAGAGACAAAGTCTTCGATAGATCTAAACTGTCTGTACACTGAAGCGAAACGAACATAAGCAACTTCATCCAATTCGCGTAACCTGCTCAAGGACAGCTCTCCAAGCAGTGAAGCGGGAACTTCCTTTTTGCCCAGCATTGCCAATTCGTTTTCAACTGAATCGACGAGATCATCAATCTGTTCTGCGGTCACCATTGTTTTCGCACATGCGCGACGCACACCAGCCAACAATTTTTCACGAGTGTACGGCTCTCGGCTTCCCGAGCGCTTCACAACCAACACCTGCATGACTTCAAGGCGTTCGTAAGTGGTAAAGCGCTTGGCGCAAGCCTCGCATTCACGCCGCCGCCTGACCGAGTTCTCACCAGTCAAACGAGACTCGAGAACGCGACTGTCTTTCTTGTTGCAAAATGGGCAGAACATACGAGCATTATAGAACGATCCGGTTTGTCGCAATTACCAGGAAGGCGACGTGTTACGAGTCTTCACCGCGCGACGCCCGATCACAATTGGGTTCTAGAATTCGGTCATCAACAGATGAAGGCCGATGCTATTCATTGTATGTAGAGAAAGAAACTGCTTCGTCAAATCACGCACTTCAACATTGTGCACGAAGCAGGCATAATTAAAGTAGATTCAGGACGTGAAAGCCGATCCAGTTAGCAGAATGTCAAAAAGGCAAAATTACTACGAAGTTCTTGGTGTGTCACCCGAAGTCAATTCGGAGGGCATCAAAAAAGCATTTCGACAACTGGTCAAGAAGCTGCATCCGGATTTGGAATATAGCAAGCAAGACGCGGACGAGCGTGTGCAAGCCAAAGAAGTTATGCAAAAGATCAATCAAGCCTACGAAATCTTGATTGATAAACGCAAACGCACCGCATACGACAAAACAATTGGCTTGCGAACCGTTTCGATGGATCGCGTTCGACAGCACGTCAACAACGCAAAGAAAGAAGAGCATCTCCGCGAAGTTTTCCTCGCCACCGTGTTTCATCCCAAACGCAGAGCGATAGTCAGAGTTCTAACTCAATACAAGAAAAAATTGATGAACCTTGAAGCTGATATGTACGATGAAGAACTGCTTTCCGATTTTGGCGACTACATCGACAGCATTGAAAACACCCTGCGCGACGCATCAAATGCATTCACTGAATCGCCACCACCGGAGTCGTTAGAAGGCTCAGTTACCTGGATGCGACACTCAATCGCACAAGCATCCGACGGTCTCGACGAGCTGAACTATTTTCGGAACAACTTTGACTACGATCATTTAAGCATGGCCGGCAGCTTGTTCAAAATAGCGCTAGAACATGCTGCCAAAGCGCAGCAACTGATCAAGTTTTAAACCGCCACGCGCACCATTTATGGTGCCTAAAATGCGGTCTCTTCAGATGTCGTTCGCAATGACACAGATTTTCAAACCACGAAGTTGGAGTTATAGCCACCTTGAAAATTAAGCAGCCATGTTAATCAATCCAGTCAGATTGAACTGGGTTCGGAATAGGGAATATGGAGCTTGATTCACCAACGTCACGTCAGGCGTAAAATGGAGCAATCAGATCCTGATGAACCAGCCTAATCAGTGTAGTTTTTGCGGACAGCCGCTTCAGGACAAATCGGATTGGTGTCCGTGTCGCCAGAAACTGTTTCGGGATGCGGACTCCGCGCAGGGAGTCAAGCTTAAGAATACAGAAAATGATGCCACTGCCAATGATACCTCTAGCCAGTCGAACACTTACGGTGATTTGCCCATCAAATTTTTTACTCCGGACGCTTCACCGGATGTTCCCAAAAGCTCAAAACCGGCTGCTGGGAGCTGGATTTTTTTGATTTGTTCCGTTTTATTCTGTTTAGTAATGGCTTTTCTCTATGTTCAAAAATTTCAAAGTCAGCATGTGACTGAGGCTAAGGTTAAAGACCTCGCGAGTGCATCTGACAAAATTGACTGGGCAGACCCATCGGCATCGCAGCCAGGAACAGAGTCTCTACCGCCTGTAAATCTTACGACGGAAGTTGTCCTGCCACCGCCAAAATCTGCCTCTCTTCAGCAGGATGGTCAAGTTGAAACTGTGCACATGAGTAAAGACGACTTTGGAATTTTTCCTTACGATCATATTCAACTATCAATCCCGCTTGCTAACGATAATTCAAACCACCCAGCAAAATACGTAGACTCAATACCTGATAACAAAAGGTATAAAATTTGGATTCCAACGCTTGTCACGGAACGTCCGCCGCAACACTACGGCGATGCGAACCTTGTACAACAAGCTGATCTGCGCAACAATTTCGGTGCAGATAAGATCATCAATTACTTGACCATTTGTCCGCTGAATAACATAGAAATTGCCTGGTCTGACATAGACGATAAAACTTGTAGCACGCTGGGTTCTATCAAGTCCATACAATCAATCGCAATTGACGGAAATCTTGGAATAACAATAAACGGATTGAGAAGTGTGATGGCACTCCCAAACTTGAGCGCTCTTAGCATGGCGAGGATGGAGCTCAAGAAGGCTGATTTCTTAGAACTCGCAAGATCCGTTCCTAATCTTCGCGTTCTTGATTTGGCTAACAATCCTGAAGTTGATGACGAGGTATTGGAGAGTTTGATCGATAATCATCCGCAGCTAGAGTCGCTTTCAGTGAGTGGTTGCAAAATCACCGCCAAGTCATTTCGTTTATTGAATAAATTACAGCAGCTCAAGTCATTGAGTATCTGCCACCTTCCAATAACAGACAAAGATCTTTCGGTGTTGCGCAACATGCCGCTCCGCCAACTCAGCATGACCGACGGAAAGCTAAAAGGAAATGGTCTGGACAATTTGGCAACATGCAAAGATCTGAACTGGATCAGTATTGCTTGCATTCGAAATAGAACAACTATGTCCTTGAGCTCAGTCGAAAAATTGAGAAAGGCTTTGCCTAAATGCACCATTGGCTATTCCGACAAGCTGCAGATGCCGGTTGGGGAAGACCTAGTCGCAGAAAGGAAAAAATTGAAAGTGGAGGCGCGTAAAGGACGTGAACGATGGAATTTGGCAGCCAAGCAAAAGAAAGAGCTTGAGAGCACATATCGAAATCGATCAATGGATTTCGATAGAGGCGAGAATCGTTAAACTCCAGGGAATCGCACTATAGTAGCTCTGTTTGACACTGCCGTTCCTAACGATATAAGCTAAACGGTGTAGGAGTTTAATGCCATACATGCTGTCGCAAAGACTGAACCTAAATTTCGCGAGATCTTTCGTGTTTGCCGTCGGTCTGTGCACCGCACTGGGTCCTGCTTTTGCAGCCAAGTCCTCGACGCCTCCAGGCGATACACTGCTGGTGATGAACAAGCCAGGCACCAACGTCAATTATTTTAGAGAACGATTAAAGAAGCGTGGTCTGGTGATCGTGCGCGAACTTCGGTGTAAAAAGGATGCCTACTCGGTTTTCGAAGTGCGCCCGACAGCGAGTAGCGCGAAAGTCGCCCTGCAAGGTTTGAAGGCAGCCGCCGCTCAAACGGGTGATGTGGATCTGGAGGCGGCTGAGATCAAATTCAAATCCACGTTTCAGCAGTGCGTACCAAGCATAAATGATCCTGAGTATTCGACCCAATGGTATCTGCAATCAATCAAATACAGTGAGATGAGATGTATTCTCGATGCCTTCTCAAAGGTTCAAAACAAACCTCGGATTACAATGATAGATAGCGGAGTGGATCCGATTAACGGCGAACTGGTCGACTTGCAGCAGTTTAACTTTGTTGGCGGACAGAACGGTGTTTCAGAGGCTCCGGTAGATTTGACTTCCAACAATCATGGTACCGGAACTTCCGGTGTCGCGGCAGCAACCACTAACAACGCCACAAACGTTGCTAGTCCTGCATCGCATGATAAAGCAACTTCGATCACGATGTGTAGAACCAGCGATGGTGTCACGGTGGACACTACCGATGTGCTCAATGCCATGTTGTGGTGCGTCGACAATCAATCCACGCGCGGCGGACCGAGCGTGATCAACTTGAGCGTCAATGCGGTGCCTCCGGCTACGTACAACGCATCTACCGTTGTTCAGGCAATCGCGAAATCCGCTGCCAGCCAAGGGGATCTGTTTGTCAATGCCGCCGGTAATACAAACGATCTCGATGCCAGCAAGGCAAACAAAAACTTTCGAGTGGTAGTCGGAATAGACGAAAATGACATGCGTTGGGTAGATACTTCAGTCAATCCAGTGCGGGGTTCCGTTTTCGGAAAATTCAAAGCTGCTGCACCAGCATCAAATATTCTCCACCTCGTGCAGAACTCCGCGCCGGTGACCGGGACCAGCTCGGGAACATCTCTTAGTGCGCCAATCTGGTCAGGTTCGATCGCCATGCTAATGAGTTTCATTCCAACACTCACGGCTCCCAAAGCGGACAAACTTTTAATGTCAACGGGTACCAAGACCCCTGAACAATATGTCAAACCGAATCTGTACCAAGCCGTGATCAAGGGACTGAAGCTGAAGCCCTGAAACAAGTTCTAACCAGTCAACCTGCCACCAGATACAGTGACATGCCACTTACGGCCAAACTCCTGAAATCGCACAGCTAGAAACCATAGCGCTAACGATAATGAATATGAGCTCAGCCACCAGTACGCTTGTGGCAAAATTTCGGTCGCCTTCCGGGCATTCGGAAAGATAGAAGACCTTTCCAATTAGTACAAATGACAGCAGAAAAAGCAATCCGCATAGATTTAAACATAATGATTGCCATGACTCCAAGTGCCTTGGGAGCATTGGCGGCGGATTAGCAAAGCAGTAGCCGCCAAGTCCTATAAGCACAGCGGTAGGAACTAGCGGGAGAAGCAAAAGAGTGTGTCGTATAGAAATCGTCTGCGGGGAGAATCGACACGTATATAAAGCCGCAACAAATATCGTCAGCAGCACTGGAAGACACAGAATCTGCCCCCAAATAAAAGTAACGCCGGACATCCAGTTTTTCACTTCGCTGGTTGCCAAAGAGTTTTTCAGATTCGGAAAGGCACCATATAAGGTGCCTACTGAAATAAACAGTGCACACAGCGCGATTCCAATTTTAGCGGTTTGTAAGCGTTTCATGTCCCAAAGCGCCTCCTAGACCACACCGTATGCCACCACATTTGCCGCACTGCAACAAATGAGCGCAAAGATGAGCTCAAAGACGAGAATCAAAAATACCAATTTTCTTTCTCCGCGCCATGCGCTTAAGAAGGTAGTTAAAGACGCAACAAAAGCAGTGCATATGTATGATTGCACAAGGAGTAACTTTAACATTTGCCAGAAATACACTATACGACCATATGGGTCATTGGCCACGGCGGCCCGCTCGTCCTTCAGTGACACTGGTACCCCCCACCAATCCGCTCCCCAAAGAGCCATCGCAAAAGCCGGAATCAATGGCAAAAGTAAAATAGTATGCCGGAGAGAAATTTTCTTAGGAAAAATATGCCGATAGCGAGAAAAGAGAACAATGAGCGTGGCGACGAAGATAAGGTCGAGAGGCCACGTTGAGAGAAGAATTAGTTTAAAAGCCTTACAAGCTAGTTCATTAGTGTTGTTAGGTTCTATCCAACACTTAGTTGCAATCGGGAGAGCCCAACCATAGACAATACCAACATAAAGTACAACCGCGATTGAAACGATTCCAATCGACGCTATCGAACGTGTCCTCGGATCCGGAGCAGGCATAAGCCACCGAGCGCAATTCGGAAGAGTGGAACTACCATGCTATGCCCACATTTGGATTGCTGGTCTGCTCAAGCAAACAGTTTATTAAGTGTTGCTACTTGCCGTCGCGGATTTCTGTCGCGCGGTGTTTGTATGTTTCAACGTCGTCAATTCTGCCGGCTTTCTCCAAAAGAGAAGAAAGGCATTCCAGAACTTTCACGGTGCCCGGATGTGTTCCGTATGTATCGTCTAGAATTGCGAGAGCTCTGGATAGATACTCTTCAGCGCTAGCGAAATTGTTCATCGCGGTCTCCAGCTCGCCCAGGGCGCAGTAGGTGTCAGCGAGATCGGGATGAGTTTTTCCGAGAAACGTTTCTTTGATTCGCACTGAGTCAGCAAGATATTTTTTCGCGTCATATAGATTTCCTTGCTTCAAGCACAAGCATCCTAGTGAGTGATACGACGAAGCAAGTGCGATGTCGTTGGCTGAGAAGATTGCTTTTCTAATACGAAGTGCTCTGTTGATGAAGGTTGACGCCTCCTCGAGGCGGCCCGTTTTCACATAAACATCGCCCAGCGCATTGAAGTGATTCGCCAAGAAATGTGTATCTTCGGTGGTGCGCGCTTCGATCATTTCGATAGCTTGTTTGTGTTGTTCTTCGGCCAGATCAAACTTCAATTGTTTTTCGTATAAGCTTCCGAGTCCAAATCGATCTGTCGAGAGCGCGGCTACGAGCGGCAGTTCAGGCTCTGTCGAAATTTCTTCTGGTGCTCTGAGTTGTACTTTTTTCGCGGCGATTGCTCGGCGAAAAAACTTTTCGGCATCAGCGAATCGTCCGAGATAGAGATAACAATTCGCGAGCTGTCCCACGACGATCTGAGTAAGATTGTGATCCCATCCGATTGCGCCCTGCGATTTATCGACTGCAACTTCCAGCTCCTTAACAGCTTCTTTGAATTCGCCGAGATTCATCAGCGCGGTCGCTTCGTTCAACAAATTCATCACCGCGATTGGTGAGTCGACCATGCCGCATACATGCATCAATGGAACAATAGCGGTGTCGACTGAAATTCCCAAACGCGAGACTTTGAGAGCTGCACGATAAAATCCTTTTTGAGACAGAGCGGTCGAAAGTTCAACAAAGAAAAACGACAGTGCAAACGGTCCGAGTACTGACCAGACGAGCACGAGAATTACAATGAAACTTCTAAGAAGTGGATCGCCCAACGAGAACACGAGCGAGAAGCACGCACCCATCAGCACCCAGATCATGAAGAGCACCACTCCAAGTAGACTCGCTCCTCCAACTTTGGAGACCGGTCTTGAGCGATGGCTGTCTCTATCTCGCATCTACAATTCAGAGCCCATATCAGCAATCTGACAAATGGAATGATTCAGCAGAATCCGAACTAATCGACGGGACACCTGTTTTCGAAACCAGCTGCCGAAAGCAGCTTCGCAATCCATAGATAACTTACTGGGACACCGTGAAGGCGAGATACTTCTTGTCGTCAGAGGCGACTTCTTTGTCGCTGCCACAGCCTGTCTCACAGACGTCTGCTGTTGTTTTAGCATCGCCTGTAGTGGCCTTGGCTTTGGCGTGTCGAACTGCGGACTTTTCTTTAGCTTTGTCTGTTTTGATTTTCGGCGAAGAGTGCTTGGCACCACCTGCGGTGACAGCGACTCGCTCGACTTGCTCAACAATGACGGACTTCGTTTTTGCACCGGCATCGCATGCGGTGGCATTAACTTCATCGATGGCAACTGCCGTGCCAAATAAATCATATGGCTTAGCCTCGTCGATTTTAACGCGAGCAATTTCGGCCATCTCGACCAAATTGTCCTCGGTATCTCTAACATACACGAGATTGTCGACTTCGGGAGCATCCCACTGCGATCTGCCGATATAGACGTTCTTGCGCTCGTCAAATCGTTCAATAATGACGTCAATCTCCTTGCCGACCATATTCTGGTTTAACTCGCTGGAGATGCCGTGCTGAAGTTTCATGAGCTTACCGCGGCGAGCTTTCTTGACCTTCTCGGGAACTTGATCGGGCATCAATCCGCTTGGTACTTCGACTTGCTTGGAATAGGTAAACACACCCAGGCGATCGAAACGATATTTTTCGACAAACTGCATGAGGTGTTCGAAGTGCTCTTCTGTTTCGCCCGGGAAGCCGACGATAAAAGTCGAGCGAATCTTGGCTGTAGGACAAATCGCGCGCACGCGATCCATAACTTTCTCGGGATGCAGTGGACGAAGCATCGATTTCAAAACTTCGGGGTGGCTGTGCTGAAGCGGGATATCGACGTACTTAACGACTTTGTCGAGGCGATTAATGGCGTGCAGAATTTCTTCGGTTGTTTCCGTCGGATAGAAATACATCACGCGGATCCAGGCCAACTCTTCGATTTCATTGAGCGCTTCGAGCAGTTCTGGAAGTGCGAGTTTGCCGTAGATATCGAGACCGTAATACGTGGAATCCTGAGACACTAAAATGATTTCGCGAACGCCTGACTTGACGAGGATTCGCGCTTCCTTGACCAGAGACTCGATGGAGCGTGAACGGAATTTACCGCGCAACATCGGAATGATGCAGAAGCTGCAAGTATGATCGCAGCCTTCGGCGATTTTGAGATAAGCAGAAGCGCCCACGCCTGTGAGCATTCGAGGAAGAACTTCGTCGCTGTAATCGTTTGGCACATCGCTGACTTCGACGACGCGCAGCGACGAATCAGCTGCGACAGACTTGATCACGTCAACAATTTTATAGATGTCGCCGGTTCCAACAACTGCTCGTGCTTCGGGAATCTCGGTGAGCAGCTCTTCTTTGAAGTGTTGCGCCAAACAGCCGGCGATGATCAGTTCTTTTCCAGCATCAGCCAATTCCACCAGAGTGCGCACTGACTCTTTGCGCGCGTCGCCGATAAACGAGCAGGTGTTAACCAGACACATCTCAGCGTCGTCGCTGTCAAAGGTGACCTGAAAGCCGGCTTCGTTGAGCAGACCCAACATCACTTCGGTATCGGTCGCATTCTTGGGACAGCCGAGTGTCACCACTCCGATTTTCGGATTACGCATAACAAGTGCTCCAGTCTATATAACCGTTCCGCTCCTCTTGCTCGAAATGTGATGCAAGAGGCAACTCATACATGCCGAGTCGAAGCAAAGGCATGGCAGAGCTTAAAAGCGTTTAACAGACAATATTACTCGCTGTCAAGACGTCCCTCAGTATAGCGGTAAGGTACACCTATAGATCTACTACCACCTACGGATTCACCTGGAATGTAACGCGATGGTGCGTCATCAATCCGTCGAGAGGAAGGCGCAGTCTTAGGTTTGCGAACAGATGGAACTTTTGGTTTCTTAATTACTGTTGCGCCGGTAGCGCGTATGGTTGTTGCGTCTCCGGTCGTTGTCGGTAATACGGCGCCATCAGCAGGAACTCCTGTTGGAGTCGTGAAGACCCGGTCGCACTTCTGACCAGCCGGTCCGAAGGTCTCGTGTTTGCCTTGATACGAAACATTGAGACTGGCGCCATTGCCGGTTCTCACCTTGAGTCCTGCAAGATCTTGGAAGTCTCGGCGATCGCCTGCCTCCAGGAAGCCCGTGAACAAAGACTCTCCGGTCGATACCGACTTCACTTCCGTCCAAACGTGCTGGCTGGCTTGCAATTGAATGCGGCAATCCTTCTCGGCGGACGGCGTTGTAGCTGGAGTTACCGTCGTCGACGTGGTTACCGGCGTCGGAGGAGTCGATGGTTGCACGCGATTGTATTGCGACATCGTCTCGTTGAGCACGCTCAGCGAAGGATCGTGCTTAGTCATATAGATCGAGTTCTGGTAAATCATGACGTAGCCCATGCCGACTAGCACCATAATGATGAGCACGGCGGGCCAGAAGAAAGTCTTGGCGAAGCCTGGCCGAGGCGGCTCCATAATTGAAACTTTGCTTACGGATGGCATCATTACCGGCTGCGATTGAACCGCGACATTCTTGCCATTTTTCTGAGTAAATCCACGGAGGAAGCCGCGACCGTTGTCGTGCGCTTCTTCGATATACTGTTTATATTCTTCCGACAAACCCTTGCCGTTTAGTCCAAGGGTATCGGCATAACGTTTTATGAAACCAGCCACATAAACCGACTCCGGCAGCTGTTCGCTGTCGCCATTCTCGATCGCTTCGAGATTGGTCGTAGGTATTTTGGTCTTGTCGTATATCTGTCCAAGCGTCAAACCTCGGCTTTCGCGCGCGTTCTTCAGCTTTTGACCAATTTGCTCCAGGCTCGACACTCGACTCACTCCACTTACAGCTGGCTGCACCACTCAATTTCCTTTGGCGACAGGTAACGCCACTCTCCAGGCCCCATCGGCTTCAATTGTAACCTACCTATGGCAACTCTGACCAAACGAATCACTGGATGGCCAACATGTTCGCACATGCGCCGAATCTGCCTATTTCGCCCTTCGCAGATGCTAATACAAAAGAATGTGCGATCGCCTCTTTCAGATATATCAGAAATAATTGCAGGCTGCGTCATTCCGTCATCCAATTCGATACCTTGCGCAAGGTCGTCAAAAACAAAGTCTTCGGGGATTCCGCGAACAGTAACCTGATATTTTTTCCATACTGTTTTTGATGGATGAGTTAAACGATATGCAACATCGCCGTCGTTCGAGAGTATGAGCAAACCTTCAGAGTCTCGGTCCAGACGACCGACCGGCTTTAAATGCGATAAAGTTTGCGGCAGCAAGTCGATAACATTTTTTCGTCCCAGTTCATCCGAGCGCGTGGCGACTATGCCTTTTGGCTTATAGAGTGCGACATACATTTTCTTCTTGAACCCGAGCGGTTTGTTATCAACGGAAAGTTGGTCTCTATCGGGATCGACGATGAAGTTGAACTCTTTGACGACGGCACCATTGACCTTGACTCGCCCGCGGCTAATGGCGTCATCAGCCTGTCTTCTCGACATCAAACCGGTCGAGGCTACCGCTCGGTTGAGCCGCAGTCCGGTGTTTGATTTTTTGGAAGGTGGCATGTCGCTTATAGTCCGTCGTGTGTTGTTCAGGGCACCACTGGTAGTACTAGGAGTTTGTCGTTCTAAAGACCAGAGAACCGAAGCTGGAGCGTAGCAGCCCGGGCGGCTCTCGAGCCGCCCCTACGATTAAACTGCATGTCGGTGGTGTCCATTAATCTAGCTTCGAGCACAAATGTAAAAGCAGTGGAAAGTCTTCGATCTATTTTCGAATGGATGAATAAAACATTGAGCGCGCTCGATTATGGTCGGGCGCGCTCGAATTGATGCTTGGCGCTTGCGCGATTCTAGCTTCCCGACGTGGCGGATTCGACGTCGTCGACCAGCACTTGCGTGCTCTTACCAGCCATGTCTTGCAGCTTGCTTGTCACTTGATCTTTTGTTTGCTGAACACTGTCGGACGCTTTTTTGATTACATCGCCGCTTTTGCCTTTGATGTCTTCCAGAGCGTGTTCAGTTCTGTCTTTGAGATTGTGGAGTTTGCTTCCTGCGCCATTGGACAGCTCGCCGAGCGAATCCGAGGCTTGTTTGTACAGATCTTCACTGCCGTCAGCCAATTGTCTGCGCAGTTCTGCACCTGATTTAGGAGCGGAGAGAATGCCGAAGACAAATCCTATCAGCCCACCTACGACCAGTCCTTCCAAGAATCTTCCGGAATTGTCAGCCATCTTCGTTCACCTCACCTTTCTATGCTTTGGGTCTAATTTCTATGTTTCTGGTTTCTTTGCTTGGGTTTCATTTAAACAGTTTTTGAAACGCTTTTTTGTTTTTCGACTGCACGTTCTTCTTTATGCATCGGTTTGCCATCGAGATAAGCTTTCCATCCAGCCATCAAACCGGCTCCCCATACGGAGGAATGCGATTTTGCCGAGTCTGCGACTTTGGTTATGTTGCCTGTGACGTCTTCCACTCTTGTGCCGACATCGGTGATGCGTTGCTCTGCGATTGCTTTGATTTCCTGGACACTGCCGAGAACGAGATTGACCTCGTTGAGTGTTGGTCCAAGTTCTTTATCGAGAGTTCTGATCAGGCTTTCTGTAGCATCAAGTGTCCGTTCGGATTGCTTGAGCAGATTCGAAATCGGAAAAATCAGCAGTGCCACCAAAGCGGTAAAAACAACAAATACAACGACTACGACTATGTCCAATTGTGACACGATTTAACGCCCCTTAATAATGAAAACGGACGGCTTAGACTTGTCCGTGCCGTGCGTTCGGTTGCCCGATAGATTTCACTTGTGTTGAAAAGGAAGAACGGCTCCACCGCCCAATTCCAATTCTTCGCGTCTCTTAGCGGCGGCGAGCTTTCCGGCTGCCACAGCCTGTTTCAAACGAACCGTCTGTTCTTCTACCACGAGCTGGCAGTAGTTCAGTGCCGATGCGTAGAGATCGAGCGAGTCGTCAACCAACTCACCCATGCGCTCTGGGACATCCTTCGCCGTTTTTTTGATCACCCCGCGCACTTCGTCGCCGGATTTTGGAGTGGTGAGGAGAGCCAATGTAGCGCCACCAACCGCTCCTATCGCAACACCGACGAGCCAGGATGCAATTCCCGCACCGGAGCCTTGTTCTCTGGAATCGTTAGCCATAGTTACTCCGAAAGACCACTTGACTTAGCTTTAACTTGCTTACTTTACCAAAAATAATCAGTAATGGCCCACTGCAACAACGGAATTGTTGCGATATATGGGCGTTTTCGCCGTGCTGGACAGGCTCAGACTACCGGGGTTTTGGCTTCCATTTCGATAAACATGCCTTCGAGCACATCGCAGAGATGCTCAGCAATTGCGCGTTTTGGCATACGTTGCAGATTTTCGCGGCTGCCGTCAGCTCCAAGAATGATTACTGCGTTGTCATCACTTCCGAAGCCGATGTCGGGGACCGTGATGTCATTAGCCACAATCATGTCGAGATTTTTTCTCTTCAATTTTTGAGCGGCATTATTCAACAACTCTTCTGACTCAGCTGCAAAACCAACCAAAATCTGATCGGGACGTTTTACGCGCCCGAGAAGGTCGATGATGTCCGGGTTTTTCGTGAATTCGAGCACCAGATCTTCTGATTCGGTTTTCTTGATTTTGTGATTGGCCACGCGCAACGCGCGGAAATCCGCTACAGCAGCCGTCATCACAAGAGCATCGCAGGTGTCGAACTCAGATTCGACTACTTCCTGCATGTCATGCGCCGTTTCGACGACAATAACCTGATAGCTGCGATTGACTTGAACGGTCGAAACAAGAATTACTTCTGCACCACGCCCAGCGAGAGCGTCTGCCATGGCGATTCCCATCTTGCCGGAGGAACGATTGCCGATGAAACGAACAGGGTCGATCGGCTCTCTGGTGCCACCAGCGGTGACCATAATTTGCCGTCCGGCTAAGCTGCCATGTGCCAGAAGTCGCGCCGCCACTGCCGCTACGATGGTCTCAACCGATGCCATTTTGCCGGAACCGATATCGCCGCATGCCACCTCGCCGAACTCGGGCGGAATGACGTCGTATCGAAAACGATTTTCCAGAGTCTCCAGATTGTTCTGTGTCGCAGGATGGGCGAGCATTGTCGGATTCATTGCCGGGGCAATCATTACTTTTGCTTGTGACGCGATCACCATAGTTGTAAGCAAATCGTCACAAATTCCGTTGGCGAGCTTACCGATTACATCGGCTGTGGCTGGAGCAATGAGGATGAGATCAGCCTTCTTAGCCAGTTCTATGTGTTCCGGGCGCCAGTTGTCGGATTGACCAAACTGCTCGCAATGCGCCTGATTGCGTGTGATTGTCGTGAGGCTAAGCTGGGTGACGAACTCTTTGGCATTAGGAGTCATGACGGCGTGAACGTCAGCCCCGGCGCGCCTTAGCGCTGATGCCAGATCGCAGGCTTTGTATGCGGCGATTCCGCCGGCGACACCTAAAAGTATCGTTTTGTTTTCAAGCGGGACAAAATTGTCCAACTCGGCGCTATTGCCTTTCTTGTCTTTTCCTCTCAAAGACTTTGACTGCCCCTTGTTTTTCATAACCACCTCGAGCTCAGCATTCCCTGTATTATTATGATTCTACTGGCGTGATTTAGCTACCTCACTTGATTACTCAAGCGGGCATTTCCGGGCTTGTTAGCTGGTTTCATACGTTAAATTTTTGCAGTCTATTCCTCAAACGAGGATCTAGAGGTTTGTTAAATGGAGAAGTTCTACGTCACTACCGCGATTGACTATGTCAACGCCACGCCGCATATAGGGCACGCCTACGAGAAAATCGCGGCGGACATCGTGGCGCGCTACCACCGCATTCGGGGCAAAGACGTCTTCTTCATGACGGGCGTGGACGAACACGGCAGCAAAGTCGAAAAATCGGCTGCAGATGCCGGTAAAACTCCGAAACAATTCTGCGACGAGATGGCAGAGAAGTTCCAGCTCGCCTGGAGGAAACTGAATCTATCGCACGATAAGTTCATCCGTACGACGGATCCGGAACACGAGAAAGCCGTTCAAATCCTGTTTTTGAAACTGCTGGACAAAGGCGACATATACAAAGGCACCTATACCGGACTCTACTGCGAAGGTTGCGAAGACTTCGTCAGAGAGCGGGATCTGGATGAGAACGGTAATTGCTTCAATCATAAGAAACCACCGAAGCAACTGGAAGAAGAAAACTACTTCTTCAAGCTGACGAGTTACAAAGACAAAATTCGCGAATGGCTCGCTCGCTGCCCTGACGCTGTCAGACCGGAGGGTCGCAAGAAGGAAATTCTCAATCAATTGGATGATCCGGAACTCGCCGATTTCAGCGTGACGCGCTCGCGTAAATCATTGACGTGGGGAATTCCAGTTCCAGGCAAAGAAGACCAGGTGATCTACGTCTGGATAGACGCGCTCTCCAACTACATTACAGGAGCAGGCTATCCGCATGATCCGGAAAAATTTGCTCGATATTGGCCGGCTGATTTGCATTTGATTGGAAAAGACATCAACAAATTTCACTCGATTTTTTGGCCTTCGCTTTTGATGGCCGCTGATATCCCGGTTCCACTGCAGGTCTTCGCGCACGGTTTCATTACCGTCAACGGTCAGAAGATCAGTAAGTCACTCGGCAATGTTATCGACCCGATTACTCTGGTCGATACCTACGGTGCAGATGCCGTTCGCTTCTACCTCTTCGCAGGAACACCGTTCGATAACGACGGTGATTTTTCGATTCGCGATTTTGCAGAGAAGGTAAACGCGGAACTCGCGAACAACCTCGGCAACTTGCTCAACCGAGTATTAGTGCTCGTCGACAAACACTGCAACGGCAAAGTTCCCGACCTCGATCCTGAAGAAACTGTCGATCACACATTGAGAGTTCAAGCAAACGAAATCCATCGAGTCGTAGACAAACATATGGAGCGACTGGAATTCGCGAAGGCCATCGAGGCGATGTTTGCGCTTGTTGACCAAGCAAACAAATATCTCAATGACGAAAAACCTTGGACACTCTTCAAAGAGGGCAAGACGAAAGAGGGTTCCGTTGTACTATTCACCTGCCTCGAGGTGCTTCGTCGCGTGGCGATGAATGTCTATCCGTTCACTCCCGAACTCGCCCAAGCCATTTGGGCGCAATTAGGTTACTCCGACGATATCGGAAAAATCGGCGACCGAGCTGATGACAATTTCTTTGACGTTATTAAACCAGGCCAGAAGTTGAACAACACCGGTCCAGTCTTCAAACGCATTGAACCTCCAGAATCCGATGACGATGAAAACGCCGGGGCCGTTGGCGCAAAAAAAAAAGATAACAGGGATTCGGGTCTAACGATTCGTTAGTCATAAATCGTCGTTAATTGGTTCGATCTCGAAACTGGGAAGAACCTGCAGCTGACTGGGAGCGCCGGCGTCCCGCCGGCTTCTAGGCTGCTATGCTCTAAGTAAACGACACCGCTGGTAATACCTTGAACTTAGTTCGCACACTTAAGCCGATGTACGTTTAGTCGCTGTAGAAGCCGGCGGGACGCCGGCGCTCCCAGTCAGCAGCCAGAACTTCGGTTTAAGTACCGGCTCATAACGGTTCTCGTACAGCTAGACTAGCGGGCTGCGCTTGGGATGGCGGCTGAGGCCGGCATGATTGCGTCTTTGAGGAAAGAGCGGAGGTCGGATTTCAACTTGATCATCGCGGGCTTGTAGATGTACATCATGTGCCCGGCTTCGTAGTATGTCAGGTTGATGTTTTTGCTGATTGCGGGATCTAGGTTCATTTGATCGACGGTGTATTTGGCACCGTAGTATGGCGTGGCGAGGTCATAATAGCCGCAGCAGAACCAGATCTTGAGATACGGATTGCAGATCATGGCTTTGCGCATTTCTTCGGAAACGTTCAAATAACGATTCTCATAACTCTTGAAACTCCATGGCCAAACGTCAGCCAAAATCTCGTAGGGAAGCTCGCTTTCGAACTTCAGTTCGCGGCGCACGTAATCGTTTAACGTCGCAGTAAAGGCACCATTAACGGCCTCGGCGCTCGGATCGTATTCTTCACGATCGCGGCCCGGATTTACTCGCACTCCGCTGAAACGAGCATCGTATCTACCAATAACGCGGTTTTCATCGGACAGCAAATGCGTGAAAAATAAACTGTCTGGAACGCGAGCTTTTAGTTGTGAAACATATTTGGACGGAAGACCGATGTACGACGACAGCGTGTCAGAGATTTCTTGCCGTCTGGGTGTACTCAAACGATCGCCTTGAAACAAGGCATTCAAGTAAGTTCCATCGACAAAAGTTTCGGCATCGCGCAAAACCTCGTTGAGAGATTTCGCTTGCATCTCTGGAGAAAGTTTTTTGTGATACCAGGCAGCAGCTGTGTAACCCGGCATGAATAGCGCGAATGGAACATCATTGCCTGGCGAGAAATCGAGAGTTCCGAAATTTAGGACTGCTGATACAAGAACAATGCCGTTTAAATACATGCCGTAGCGGTCTTGCAGGAAGCTGCTGAGACCGGCAGCACGAGTGGTTCCATAGCTCTCGCCGACGATAAACTTAGGAGAGGTCCATCGTTTATTCTTAGTTGTATAGAGTCGAATGAATTCGCCGACGCTCTCGATATCTTCTTTGTAGCCATGGAAACTTTTCGGATCTTGATCGGGCTCCGAGCGGCTGTAGCCGGTCGACACCGGATCGATAAACACCAGGTCGGTTTCATCCAACCAAGAATGCGGATTGTCTTCCAGGCGAAAAGGTGGAGGCAAAGTTTCGCCACGATCTGTCAGCACTGGACGGCGTGGACCGAGTCCACCCAGGTGAAGCCAAACTGACGACGAGCCTGGACCGCCGTTGAATGCGAAGGAGACTGGACGATTTTGATCGCCACCAACTTTGGTGTAGGCAATGTAGAACATCTTAGCTAGCGTTTTAGGCTTCTTATCTTTGTCCTTGTCTTTATCGCTTTTCTCGCTGCTGCTCTTGTTGTCACGCCTGGATTTGTCGTACGAGAAGTCCTTTAGAACCATGAATCCGGCAGTCGCTTTGTAGCGGACTGGCACACCACCGATGGTGACAATGTGTTCGGTCACGGACAATTTGGGCTCGTCTGCATCACGACTTTTATCGCTACTGTCAGCTTTCTTTACAGATTTTCGATCCTTGGCCTTGGATGTCTTTTTGCTTTTGTCATTCGAATCATCATCATCGTCGTCATCAGACGAATCTTCATCAACGGAAAGTTTCGCTAGTTCACCTGAAGCTTTTACTTCCTTCTTCGGAAGGCGAGTGCGTTTCAAGAAATTAGTCGGAGTTTTGCTCTGTGGATTTTCTTCTTTATCTGCGGCCTCGCCCTCGCTTATTGATGGATCATTTGCCTTCGACACCATACGGTTTATCGATGCATTCTTTGCGACTTTTGCACATGCCGAATTGTTAGTTTCCACGAACACAAAAGACGAAAGAAGTAGAGGCACAAGCAGGAAACGAGCGACAAAATGATGACGATAAATATTCACGAGACAGCCTCACCCTGCGCACCTTCGATGGCGGACAGGACTAGAATGGAAACCCGACTACTATATCACTTCTGATCGCCTATGAGACAGTTGGGCTTTTTGGCGCGGAATCGTTTTAAATCAGCTGGAGTCAGATAAGAAGTGCGCGGCAGGCGCAGCAAATTGAGCATCGGCATTTTGGCAATGTAATCGAGCCCAACTCCGGAAATTGTGTTTTCACCATCAATCATCAAGTGATGCACGTTTGATTTCGTAAACTCAGACAAGGAGCGATCGGTCAGCTCGCAATCGCACAGCACAAGTCGCTGGATATGTGGCATTGCAGCAATTTCTTTAATGCCACCACTCTCGAGACATGGACCGATTATTTTTAATATGCCGAGGGTTGGTATCTTGCCTAACTTAGCTACGTTTTGCGGTTTGATAAATTTGCGCCCAACGAGCGCGAGATTGTTTAACGACTGCATCTTAGCCAAAGCATCGAAATGTGCATCCTCAAGCCTGTCGGCATCAATACAAAGAACAATCATGTGCTTCGCCGAAGTGAGCTGTTTGAACGCTTCCAGATCGTACGGCTTAACTTCAGGTCCTCCTAAAGCGGCCTTGATGTCGTCACTTGTTCTTCCAGGTATGAAGTAGCTGTCCTTCAATGCGAAATTATCAATCGAGGAGATTCTTGATATGGGATAAAAACTTTGATCTGAAAGTGAACGGAGTTCGATAAGCTGCAATGTTGTCAGTTTCGGACAGCCCTGTAGATCTGCCATTCCAGAACCAGTGAAGTGCGGACATCTTATGATTGACAATTTTTTCAAATTGTTGTGGTTGCTCAAGAAGCGCACAGATGAGTCTTGAAGGTCGCAGGAATCCACTCGTACTTCTTCAAGCGAAGGATTTTGAAAATACTGAAACGCCATACCTGTAAACCACTTGCTGTGCAATACGACAAGTTCTTTTAACGTCCCGATCTTGCCAAGCTCGATCAAGGCGGCGGTATCGAATGTGGTGTTATCAATTTCGAGTGTATTCAACTTTAAGGTAGCAAGTTTGGCCCCACCCGGTCCGCCGATTTTGCACCGCACTAATCGCAGATTTTTTATTTCCGCTCGGTTTGCCAATCTGTCCATGGAAGCATCCGTTCCGTATGTCAGCTCAGTGCGATCGCCTCGGGAAAAATACACTTCTTTCTCTATGGTGGCGGGTGCCCAATCGAGTGCCTTTTGCACCATGAGTCCTTTGTCACCTGCACGCATCAATTTCACTGGTGCTGGTTCACGAGTACGAAACGGGGCAAGTCGATTGAACAGCATCGTGCCTACTCCAAGGCAAAGCGCGCCCATTCCGAACACGAGTGCCGCAAACGTGGACACGCTTGGTACGCGATTCGTCTTAGCACTATCCGCGGTGTCAGCGACTTCAGGCTCATGACTCGGAAAAATATTGTAGGAGTTTGCCAGGACGCTTTCGAGTTGTGAGGCCAGCTCGGCCATGGATTGAAAACGATCGGCCGGTTGTTTCGCCAAGCACCGCAGAACAACGCCTTCTATCTCTTCGCTGAATTGACTATCCGGTCTCGCTTCAGACAGTGGCACAACTTTCTTATGCGTGTGCATGTTCATTGTTTCCAAGGCCGTATCGCCAAGAAATGGCGGACTGCCTGACAAAATTTCATAGAACAAACAACCCAGTGAATAGATTTCTGCTCTCGCGTCAAACGGCGCTCCTTCGAGCTGTTCTGGAGACATATACGGCGGCGTGCCGACTAGAACAGTCTTTCTTCCCTTTGGTGATTCCACACCTTTCAAAGCAGCGACGCCAAAATCGATCAGGCGAACATTCTGTTTTCCAACGTCTTCCTTGCTTTGACTGACTATGACATTGGAGCTTTTGATATCGCGATGAAAAACACCTTTGCCATGCGCGTGTTCAAGTGCGCGAGCAAGGTCGAGGAACAGCGGCAGCGCATCCTGTTCTGCCAGTGGTCCTTGCTCTTCGATCAATCGCTTTAAACTGATTCCTTTAACGAACTCCATCACCATATACGGTGCGCCGCCTTGCGAAGCTCCGAAGTCAAAAATCTTGACTATGTTCGGGTGATTCAGACGGCTTGTGGCTTGCGCTTCCTTTTGAAAGGACATCAGCTCGTTGGCGGTCACCGATTTTAAGCACTTAATCGCAATTTCTTTTTGCAGCATTCGATCGACTGCACGATAGACAATGCCGGAAGCACCGCGGCCAATCTCGGACAGCGCGCGATATCGATCCGCCGGAAAACTCTCCGCATCTATAGAGAGTGATTCATCCGCCTGAGCTTGACTGAGAATGAAGCCATCTTCATAGGTTCGTGTCGTGTCCTGAGTACTAATTTGAACCGGCTCAGACGGTGGCTTACGCGTGGCAACCGGATTTGGTTTTTCGCATGCACACAAATCGCTTCGAAAAACCCATTGAGTTAAACTTCCTACACGACCAGCCTGAACTCGTTTATTGCAAACAGTACACAACAAAACTTGCTCGCCAGCTTCTTCTGTTTGCGAGTCAAATTTTAATTCGTCGCACTGACATGTAGAAATCCACTGCGTAATGCTGCCGGGTCCAGCGATTCGCTTTTCCATTCCACATTTAGGACAGCTTTCCACAAGAAATTATCCGACCGCCGGTCCGCATTCGCCACGAATCTAATACTACTCGATACGACGGTTAATGAATAAACAAAATCGTGAGCGGAAGCCGTTCGCGCCGTTTGTGGGATCGCATTCAGGCTTCCGCTGCACTCTCTCTCGTGTTCGAGAAATTTTTAGCCGCAGGACGAAGTTCCGCAGCTGCTCTTGGCGTGCGTACCTTCCACTGGAAGTTCGGCAGCAGCATACTCATCGAATCCGCCGAAGAGTTCTTTTACTTGATGGCCCTTTTCTGCCAGCAAGAGTGCCGCTTTGGTGGCGAGGTGGCAGGTAATGCCGTAGCAGTACACAACAGCGGTTGTGTCTTTCTTAATTACATCGGTGCTCTTTTGGAGCTCTTCGTAGGACACATTGATTGCGCCTGGAACGTGGCTTTTGGCATACAGCTCAGGTGTGCGCAAATCGATGATGGTCAGCGGTTCTTTAGCTTCAATCGCATACTTAAGACCGATAGGTCCGTACTCGAATGCGAGTTTGTTTTTAAAGTATTGGACAGCTTGGGCGGTATCTTGTTTGGTTAATGTAGTACTCATAGCGAATTCTCCTTGTTTGCAAACGCAAAACAGCACTGCAACCCCATTAGAGGCAGTTGCAACTTTCATGCCTTCAGCTTAGAATAGTCAGTATCCATTCGCAAGTAGACACCCGAAAGTGCTGTAGTATCTGAGCAGGTGGGTAGTATCCCAAAGGAAACCAAGGAGAAGCGTCATGCCAGGCAAATTAGAATGTCCAATCATGTCTACAATGGCAATGATTTCCGATAAATGGAAGGTCTTAATAATCTGCAAACTTCGCGGCGGCACATTGCGTTTCAGCGAGTTGATGCGCGCCTTGCAAGGCATCACACAGAAAGTGTTGACCAGCCAATTGCGTGAGCTTGAAGACGATGGGCTAGTAGCGCGAAAGATCTACGCAGAGGTGCCACCACGGGTGGAGTACTCTTTGACGCCATTGGGCGAGACATTGGTTCCGGTTTTAAACAAACTGGAAGAATGGGCTCAGGTCCATGCGACAGAATTGATTGAGGCTAGAGAGAAGGCGCTCAGCAAGAACGGTCGGAAAACTGGTTAAATTTACAAAGAACAACTCAGTTTTTTGACGGTTGTTTAACGGTTCGGCAACATTACGCTGTCATTCTAGAATGATAGAGACATATTCCATCCGATAGACTCCTGGTAATTAAATGAAAGACTCAACTTTCAAGGAAGAGGCGTTAGAAAAAACCACGCTTCGCACCGATGCCGACCTGGTTGAATCCGTTGACGTGCCAGCCGATGCAACTGTGGATGTTGCGGCGAGCAACGGCGAAAAAACTCAAGCAAATGCGAATCAGGAAAAGTCGGATCAGTTTCCGAATCTTGGCGACAGATTCGAAGTGCTGGCGCGCATCGGCTCGGGCGGTATGGGTTCGGTCTACAAAGTCCGGGACGTAAATATAGATGCAATCCTTGCAGTCAAAGTCTTGCAACAAAATCTAGTTCAAGACCAGGCAGCTTTAAAACGTTTTGAACAAGAGGCGGAAGCCGCACAGAAACTCAGTCATCCTAACCTCGTGTCAGTGTACGACCATGGCACCACTGTTGATGGCGCACCATATATAGTGATGGACTATCTCGAAGGTCGTGCCCTTTCCGATATCCTCAACGACAGCCAAACGCTTGATTCCAAGCGTGCAATCAAGATCTTTAGAGACATCTGCGACGCACTGTCGTATGCGCACAAACAAGGCGTTATTCACCGAGATATTAAACCAACCAACATCATCGTAACCGATGTAGGTCAGCAGACAGAACGCGCTCACATAGTCGATTTCGGCATAGCAAAAGTATTGCCGACCGCCAATCGCGAAACCCATGACCTCACCCAAACCGGCGAAATCTTTGGCAGTCCGCACTATATGAGCCCGGAGCAATGTCTCGGGTTTATGCTCGACAATCGATCGGACATATATTCACTCGGATGTTTGATGTACGAATGTCTGACAGGTGGAGCGCCTTTCGAAGGTGCAAATCCGATTCAGGTTGTAGTTAAACATATCAACGAAGAGCCCGCGGAATTTTCTCGTGCCGCAAAAGTGGACAAATATGTTGAGAAGCTGGAGAGCGTCGTCATGCGCTGTCTCGACAAAGAGAAAACAGAACGCTATCAAAATGTCGATGACATACTAAAGGATTTGACGTCGATCGAAACTGGAAAGCCGGTTGTGAAGTATGCGCGGAATGCCCGTGTCAAGCCGATGTTCACAAAGCGACAAACGCTCGGTATATTAGTCGTCTTCGTCGGTGTCACCATATACGGCACCATTCTTTCAATGACGCTTAACTCAGAACTGGGCGGAAGAATCCTCGGCGGGCTCATCGGCGGGGTATGCCTGGCCGGCGTGTATGTTTTCTATTCTGCTGCGCTCGAAGTATTCAAAAAACGAATCAAGGTATTAACCGAATCGAACGCCTGGCGCATGTTGCTTCTTATTTCACTGGGTACGGGCAGCCTCACAGCGATTCAGTATCCTGCTCTAATCGTGCTCGGATATAACCATCTTCCTCATGAGGAAATTTATCGGCAGTTGTTTTTCATGGTTGGTTTAGTTCACATATCGGCTCTGGTGAGCTGCCTGATAAGCGGTTTGGGCTGTCTTGTGTTCAGGAGTCCGAAGAAGTTTAATCCGCTGGTATTAGCGTCGAAGTTTGTCGGTCTGGCAGTCGTAGTTTGTCTGTTCTGTCAGTTTGTCGCACCCAAGGAGACCGGTAAAGGGCTGGCTGCCCTGGGTCATGCATCTACTCGCGAGCAACCGGCAATTGCAAAAACACTATTTGAATTGGCTTTTTATCTGGATAACACGGCAAAAGATCGTTTGGAAAATATTGCCGAACTAAACCATACACTCGGCAATCACACACCAGAACTGGCTTATTACGAAAATCTCGCCACCAACAATGACAATTACTACAGACTTGCCGATCTGGCGACGAGGTTCAAAACTCACGGAATGCCGGACAAGGCAATGAAACTGATCGACAGTGCGGTTGAAAGCGCGCGCTCGCGGACAGATGGTTTGACACTGGCTAGAAATCTGGTCATCCGCGCAAACTACCACAAAGAAAATGGTGACTTGAGGGCTGCGCAAAAGGATTACAGAGAGGCGGTCAAGGCGGATCCGCACGACGAAAACGCTGAGCGGACTCTCGCGCAAATCGACTGCATCTTGGGCGACTATCAGGAAGCGGTCGTCATCATGGACAAACTGAGCAACAGGTACGGCAACGAAATCAGCGATCGAGTTCTTGCTGGAATACTCTTCGATCACCTGGGCAATACAGCCCGCGCCAAAAAGCTGTACCAGGAAATTGTCGATCTGTATTTCAAAACTCGGACAACCAACTTCCCTGCGGCGACTGAATTTGCGATTCGCAAACTTGGTCTGCCGATAACCTCGACTTACGATCAGAAACCAATGAGTGCAGAAGAGAAGGCGGGATTGTGGAAAACACTTGGCATTGAGAACTCTAAGCTGCCGATAAATTGGTAGATTTCGGGCAAGTGTAGCAAGAGTTCAACGCGACGGATCCTGGGAGCGCCGGTTTCCAGCCGGCTTCTAAAACCGCCAAGATAGCGACTCTGCGATGATCCCGTGGATGACAACTTCGTTTCAAACCTCTTAGAGTTTCACTTCCGAGGACTTAGACTCGGGACGATGCAGTTTAAATTCAATAAACTCTAAATAAGCGTATCAGTAACTCTAGAAGGGAATAAACGTTTCAACAGGATCTATGAGCGTTTAACACAGCCGATTATGGAACCACCAGCTCGGACGCAGCAGCAACCGCAGAAGAAGAGCAAAACTTACATCATTCCGTACCTGCCCGTCCCTCGTCGGGTGGGACTTTCGATTGCAGCGACCGCCATCACGCTGGCAGCCACATCGCTGGTCGGCATCGTGCTTTTCAGGATGTTGCAGCTGCCGGAAACGATTCTGCCGTGGTGCTTTGGACTAGGTTCCGTGTCGCTTGTGGCGATATGTGCTTTTCTCCTCCTGGAAAAACGTCTCGCCAATCAGGTTTCAATAACCCTTCGCGAAGACGGCATTACATTTCCCTTCATGTTTAAACCAGACTTGTTGTTCAGACCGACTCGCGAATGGTGCGACATCGCTCATGTGCTGGTTGGTTCGATGATGCTGAGAGAACCAAAAGGCGCGTATGAATTTGAGCTTGAAAAAGATAAAGACAATCGCAAAATCTTTGTCTACTTCAAATCCGGTGGTCATGCCTATATCGACTTGAAACGCATGTCGAAAAAAGGTGCCGAATTGTTATTCGTTGCGCTGGAATCTCATTGTTTAAACTTCAGCAGGTCGCCCCAACTGAAGAATGAGGATGATGACGACGACATGCGCTTCATCGCGCAGCAATCTCAGGCGGCACGCGAACTTCCCAAAAGCTTTACGGAGCTGTGGGAACAAGAAATGCAAGATCACTTCTCTGCCACCAATTTTGTGCCGCTCAAGAAAGGCAAGCTGCTTAGAAACGGGAAACTGCACATTCTCATGCAAATTGCCGCTGGCGGATTGGCCGCGATTTATCTCGCCGAGACGCAAGATAAAGACTTGAGAGTCATTAAGGAAGCCAGTCTTCCACCAACGCTGGATGATAAGCTGCGTGAAAAGGCTAAGGAGCTTTTTGCTCGTGAAGCAACAATATTGCAGAGTCTCTCGCATCCCAAAATTGCACGGGTGCTTGATTATTTCATCGAAGATGGGCGAGATTACCTGGTCCTGGAGTTTGTCCCCGGACACACTCTCAGACAGCTCGTACGTCAAAACGGTCCGATGACTGAAGAGGCAGTTTTAACCTACGCGCTGCAAATCGCTGAGATTCTCGAGTATCTGCACAGCCAGTCACCGCCGGTGATTCACAGAGACATAACGCCGGACAACCTTGTTCTGCGGGAAGACGGGCAGATAGTGGTAATTGACTTCGGTGCTGCAAATCAAGTTTTAGGCACCGCCACTGGTACTATGATCGGCAAACAAGCTTATATTTCGCCGGAACAGTTTCGTGGACGTGCTGTATTGCAGAGCGACATATACGGACTGGGCGGCTCTATGTATTTTATGCTCACTGGTCAAGATCCAGAAGCACTTTCAACTTCAAATCCGCGGACCGTCAATCCCGAAGTCTCGCCAGGCGTAGGAGAGCTTGTGGCTGAATGCACTGACGTGGAAATCGGCAATCGCATCCCAACTGCACGTGCTCTATTTGAAAAAATCGAGTCCCTTTTGGAACATGGCGGTGGCGTGGTCATCACCACAGGTGGTGCGGGGAGAGAAGCCGACTCATGACCTATTCCAAACAATCATTAGCAAAACGATACTTCTTTTCCAAGACCGTCAGGCGCGCCGACGACTACTCCGCGTTTTGGATTCGGTACAAACCGGAGCGCATAGGCAGAAGGCGGATGGCTCGTTCTAAGACAGGCGTTGCGGTCACCTTGACGATTGCAATCACTGCAATAATTTCACTGCTTGTACTTGGTTTCGAGCATATTCTGTCGGGATTTTTGATTATTCTTCTTGCCGGTATTGCCATTTCTTCGATGGTTGCTTTCCTGAGTGTCATGCAAGTTTTCGCACCAACGCATGTCGAACTCAACGAGAAGGGCATACGCTTTCATTGGTTGACACTGCTGTTTCAGACAAAAACACCGCTTGTGAGCTGGGACAGAATTTCACACGTCACGACGGTCAACAAAAATGTACTGAAACAAGAAGAAGTGATGCTCGAGTTCAACGCCATTGCGCGTGGTATCACTTTCCAGAATCGTATTGGTTATGCACTTCTGGCACCGCGCCTGACCTGGGGCTGGTTGAGCAGCGACCGGGCAGCACTGCGTCTGGAAATCGATGCGATTGCCTCGAGTGACGATCGGCGACGATTGCAATTGGCTCTCAAGAAGTTTCTGCCGTCCTATCGCATAGAACCCAAAGTCGCGGACGACCTCGAGATGCACATTCGTTTCGATTCTTATACAGACCTCTGGCTCGACAAACTTGCCGATGATTCTCAACGATCGAGAGAAACAGGATTAGAAGAGAACGCTCTGCTAGCCAATAAGGCATACCAGATAATTCGTCCGATCGGCTCTGGTGGCCAGGCTCTAGTCTACCTGGCTCGTATGCTCAAAGAGCTTCCCGGGGACGAATCGAGTCATGGCGACACAATGATCGATATGACAGACATGGCAATCGCCATTCCTGATGAACTAGACCTCACGACTCCGTCACCACAGGTGGTGCTGAAGGAGTTTGTATTACCGATTCAGGCAGGGGTGAATATAAAACGGCGGGTTCTGGAGAACATACAGAAAGAAGCGTCTCTGTGGCGAAAGCTTAGACATCCTAACATCGCGAGATTACTTGATTTCTTTGTCGAGGACCAGCGTGCATATCTCGTGTTAGAACACGTCGACGGCACAACGCTGAAGGAACTTGTCACCAAATCCGGTGTGTTTTCGGAGTCCGATGTTGTCCGGCTCTCGATTCAAATGTGCGACATTCTGGGCTATCTTCACCGGCGCCAGCCGCCGGTCCTTCACCGAGACTTCACTCCCGACAACTTGATAATGAATAAAGACGGAGTTTTAAAACTGATCGACTTCAACGTAGCGCAGCAGCTGGAGGCTCAGACGACGAAAACCGTAGTCGGTAAGCACTCTTACATCCCGCCTGAACAGTTCCGCGGAAAAGCTGTCCCGCAGAGCGATATCTATGCTCTGGGTGCCACGCTCTCGTTTCTTCTCACTGGTGAAGATCCGGAACCGATCACCCCTGCACGCCCTCGTGGACATAATCCAGCGGTGTCAGAAGCGATTGATGACATCGTTGCCAAATGCATGAGTCTTGGTCTTTCTACTCGTTACCAGGACTGCCAGGAGTTGAAGACCGATCTGGTTAGTTTGGTTAAGAGTCACACGGCAGAAACGACGAGCTAATAGTCGATATGGGTTTTAGCTGATATGATTACTAGCCAACGTCCCACTAGCGGCGTTCTGGCGATGTAGTCAATATGTCTCCCCAGTGAAATTGGGGATTGAAAGAGTTTATAAAATGACCTCGGTAACAAAATTTACTTTTCCTGATCGAATTTCGCTCGGCGGCCTTTATCTAGCAGCGAAGTCTTTTCCGCACCAACGCAAATGGGTCGGCGAGGCAATCGGCGAGGTCACGCCCGGCATCCAGGACGACAAAATGTTGGGTCTGCAGGTGAGCGGACACACCACTGAAGGGATGCTGACAGAGTCGCAAGCAATTTTGCGAAATTTGAAATCTTTTGACTTGTCCACTGTGAGATTTTCGGAAAACATTCTGAAAGAAATCACGCAACTGGATCAGACTATTGAACTGCGGCTAGACTTCGTGCCATTCGAAGACAGCCATGTGACCAAGCTCTCGCCATTGAAAAATTTGGCGACGATCTGGTTTTTGCACACGGCGATAACAAATAAGAGCTTGCGCCATCTTGCAACGATGTCGGCACTGCAGCATTTGGTTTTGAAAAAAACAGATATTACTGATGGCGGTCTGGTTCATCTGCGCGATTTGCAGCAACTAACTACTCTGCTCCTGCCCTCCGAAATTACCGACAATGGTCTTGAAGAACTGGCGAATCTGGATAATTTGCTCCACCTCGATATCTCGAACACAAAGGTCACTGACAAAGGTCTCGAGTTTGTGTCAACGATGAAAAACCTGCAAACACTCTGTTTGAATGACACCGCTGTTGGTGACAAAGGTTTGAACCATCTGGGCAATCTTTCTAATCTCAGAACGCTCTATTTGAGCGGCACCAAGATAACGGACAAGGGTATCGTGAACTTGGAAAAACTTTCCAAGCTCGATTACCTTGAAATTAGAGACAACAATGTGACGGAAGCGGCATTGCAGAAATTGCGCGCCGCCGCGCCTAATTGCACGGTGTTTGGACCTTAGTCATTTCCGAGTTTCGTGGTTGAAACCAGAAACGAAACACGATTGTCCATTGAAAAACGTCCAGGAAACCTGATTGATTTGAGATGAGACGCGGGGCGCGGCAATGTCAGATTCAGGCAACAAATCGCATAACCAGAGCACATTGACCTCAGTACCGTCAGTTGACCTGACTGAGTTAGCCCGGCAAGGCAAGCTCGAACCTGTAATCGGTCGCGATCAAGAAATCGGCCGGTTGGTGCATATTCTCACTCGCAGGACGAAGAACAATCCGGCTCTGATTGGCGAAGCCGGCGTCGGAAAAACCGCTGCTGTTGAAGGTCTCGCTCAACGAATTGCTGATGGCGATGTGCCGGAAAGATTGAAAGACAAACGCGTCGTTTCCGTCGACATGACCAACCTGGTGGCGGGCACAGCCATGCGTGGCGACTTTGAAGCACGGCTTAGTGCGCTGATCAAAGAAGTGCTCGATGCCTCCGGACAAATCATTCTTTTCATCGACGAGATGCACTTGATCATGGGAGCTGGTGCGGCCGGCGATAATGCAATGGATGTCGCAAACATTTTAAAGCCTCATCTTGCTCGCGGAACGGTTCAATGTATCGGCGCCACCACATATAGTGAGTATGCAAAATACATTGACAGAGATCCAGCCCTGGCTCGACGTTTTCAAAAGGTCGTGATTTCCGAGCCCACTGTGGATGATGCCATTGCAATTCTGCGCGGATTGCGAGAGGGATTTGAAGCCTTCCATGGAATCAAAATTAGAGATTCTGCGCTTGTGGCTGCAGTGACCTTGTCGCATAGATATTTACCGGAACGAAGATTGCCGGACAAAGCCATCGATTTGATCGATGAGGCGGCATCACGTCGGCGCACCGAGATTGATTCCACTCCTCCAAAGTTACGAGAACTCTTGGAACGAATAGCTCGCCTCGAGCTGGAGAGAGATTCGCTGAAGAAGGACAACGACTCACCATCGATAAAACGGTTGAAAGTTGTAGAAGCGGATTTGAAGAATCTGCAAGCTGAAAGCGACACGATAAAGTGGCAGTGGGACAAGCTTGTTAAAACCATTCATCGACGCAGCGAACTTAAATCGAAACTGGCAGTCGTCAAACAAGAAATCGATCGAGCACAACGAAGAATAGACTTCGTTATGGTCACTTACCTGGAAAACACGCATCTATTCCCGCTGGAAGAAGAACTGGCAGCAGAAGCTGCGGATTCCGACGCTGATGAAAATCAATTTGCCATTCCAGGAGAAATAAACGCTGAAGACATCGAAGCACTACTAGCTGAATGGACAGGAATTCCGATCAGTCGACTCGGTGAGAGTGATGTTGCACGATTATTACAGATGGAAGAGGAATTGCAATCGCGTGTCGTCGGTCAAGAACGTGCTACCACCTGCGTTTCTGACGCCATCCGAGTTGCTCGGGCGGGAATAAATGATCCCAACCGACCATTGTCCAGTTTTCTTTTTCTTGGACCTTCAGGTGTTGGGAAAACAGAAGTTGCGCGAGTTCTTGCTGATACCATATTTGGTGACGAGAACGCTTTCATTCGCCTGGATATGTCCGAGTATTTCGATCGCTACACGGTGTCACGCCTGATCGGCGCAGCTCCAGGCTACATCGGCTACGACGAGGGCGGACAGCTTACAGAAGCCGTGCGGAAGAAACCGTTTGCATGCGTTTTATTCGATGAAATCGAAAAGGCACACACTGATGTCTACAACGTCTTGTTGCAGATTTTAGATGAAGGACGACTTACAGATTCGCGCGGAAGAACGGTCGATTTCAAAAATACAATCATCATACTTACGTCGAATGTGGGAGCAGAACTGGTTCTCGAATCGAGTGAGTCAGACGGTGGCGGTTCCGATCGATCGACGTCGAACTTTGGTATAAACCATCAGGCCGGTGGGATATCAAGCCCTGGTTTAAACCATCAGGTTGGTGGCATCGACGCTCTGCCTGCGGAACTTCGCAGTTTGCTGCTTCAACGTTTTCGCCCCGAGTTGCTGAATCGCATTGACGAAATCGTCGTCTTCTCACCACTCTGCGATTCGGCATTGTCAGCGATTGTCGACATTCAAGTAGCCCTGCTCAACAAGCGGCTCGCCGCAAAAGGACCGTGCCTCTCACTGACAGATGAAGCAAAAGGCTGGTTGGCTTCAAAAGCATACAGTCCGGCATATGGTGCTCGTCCGCTAAAGCGCCTGCTCCGGCAAAATGTTGAAATTCCACTTTCTCGTTTGCTTTTAAACGGTGCGAGCGGCGCACGTGAAGTCAAAGTAGACGTCAAAGATGGCGCGCTAACATTTACAAAAGTGGACGAACAGACCAATGGCGAAAACGGCTAAACATGCCGCCCTGGGATATTGCCGGTCTGTAAACTGAATTTACATGCCAGGCTGGCACGGGAACACAGGCGCTGACGCTATCTCACATGGTAAAACCGTGGGTGCCTGGTCCGGGAGGGAATTCCACCCTTGACAAGCAGGGGTACCAACCGTACGATACCGCCCAGCGATGGCATTTCGAGATTTTGGAGAAATAACTATGTGGTGTTCGCCAATGGGCGCTAGACCGCCCGAAGAACAAAGACACAACAGCGATTACGACGCAGAGCGCAAGCCCGTCCTACATTTGCTCGCCCTCTACTTCCAGCAGAAGCTTTCCTTCTTTATGAAGACGGCTTCAACCACGGCCAAAAACGAAATTGAACTGCGTACCCTGCCGTTAGAAAAACGCCTTCAACTAGCAAAGTCACCAAACCTGACTGAGGCACAACTCGAACATCTAATAGCTGATCCCAGCCCAATGGTTCGTTTAGAACTAGTACACAATGCCACCATCACCGGTGAAGTCCTGGAACTGTTGAAGACCGACGAAGACGGCACAGTCGCCGACTCCGCGCGCAAGAAGCAGATGCAATTGCTCGGCATTCTATAAATCGGTTCGCCCGCAAACCTGACAGCTTCGTTTTGGCTGATATGGCTGCTCACTGGAGCTTCGCTTCTTTAGTCAATCTCGAAACCTGAAAGAGGCTGCTGCTGACTGGGAGCGCCGGCGTCCCGCCGGCTTCGGTACCAACTATACGAGCGATTGCCTTATCCAACGAATACCGCTCTATACGTTCAACTTCTTCTTCACGCGCTGCTATCTAGTAGAACTCAAGCGAGTTCTACCGCGCCGCTCGTTTCCGCGAACGCTTTGACGACTCCGCTGAATAGCTTGTCTTTAACGGTTCTCCGCTGGCGGAAATCAACAGGATAGCGAACGGTGAATTCGAATTTACTGTCAGAAACGACCATGGTGACGACTGGATCGATTGTCTCGTCTTCAACGAGATACTTCTCTTTCAATCGTTCCCAACCTAGTTTTGCTTCTGCAACATATCCACCAGTGACCTCTTCGCAAACGTTCAAAATAAGATGACGAGCGGATTCCGGATCACTCTCCGGATTTACCTTGATGACAATTTCATCCCAGAGAAATGATAGATCGCGCGAGTAGTTATACATCGGTCCAGCGAAAATCGATCCGTTGGCGACGCGCACGATTCTGCCCGTGTACAAATCACCACTCACCCATTCACCCAGCTCCATGAGCGTAGTTCTGACTAATCCAACGTCAATCACGTCACCTTTTATTCCGGCGATTTGAACTCGATCACCGACTTTGTACGTGTCACCAAATGTGATGGCAACCCACCCTGCCATACTGACGATCAACTCTTTCAGCGCAAGTGCGATTCCGGCGGTTGCGGCTCCAAGAATGACAGCCAGACTACCAAGGGTATCACTGAAGACTACAGACAGAAATACCAGGCAAATGAAGTAGGAAGAAAACTCCGCAATTTTTGAGATCGTATATCGCTTGTTTGATTCGTGAAACCATCGAGGAATCGATTTCTTTATCGAAAACGAAATCATCGAGAGAATGAGCAGTCCAATAACACCAATGCCAATGCGCAGAGACAAGGGATTGCCAAGGAAGTACAGTAAATTTGTTTTGACGGTGCCAAGCTTTACTTGATCGATAGCATCAGAAAGATTTCGGCGATACCGCTCCGATTCGATCGTGGTCTTAATGCTGATCAACCATTTTTCAGCAACCAATGGCAGCGGAACTCCTTCACCAAGCGCATCTTGCTGAGTGATGGAGAACAACGGAGTGTCACCAAATACGATATCACTGGAATCGGCATTGTTTCGCACGGTCAAAGAAGACGGATGAAATTTTGAATCATCCACCAACTTGCCAATCGCGGCAGTTACGAGACGTAATCGCTTATCGGTTTCCCCTTCCGTATTGCCGTAAACCTTAAAGAGTTCCTTTCCGTTGACAACAACAGGGGCGGAATGAGGCGGTATTTGTGGTTCGTGTTTATCAGCAGGCGCTGGTGATTGAGCGATTAACTGTTTCTGTTCATATCTTAAAAATCTCGATTCTGCTGTGTGCACAGAATCCGTTGCCAAAGCCGAATCGACTGACAATATGCCCAAAAACAGCATAGTGGAAAGTAGAGCTATTCGTTTCTGCAGTTGGCTCATAGGAAGTGATTTCGAATTTCCAAAGCGATAATTGGAAGCAAAGTTGAACACGCGTTAAGACGGCTGACCTATCTTAGCCGCTAATTTGCATCTCATTCAAGCTTTTCGAATTCAGACCTATCTTTTCCTGGCCAAAAGCGCCTACAATGGCATGTTATAGACACTTCAATCCGGGTAAAAAGTTGGCAGACCAACGGAGGGTGAATTCCATGAGTATGGCTTTGAATAGACGTATTCGCCAATTAGCAATCCCACTTGGTGCATTGCTTTGCTTGAGTGCATGCGCATCAACAGACACAACGCAGCCATACGACGATGTCAGTGAGTCCGAGGCAAAAGAGGCGCTCACTTCGGATTTCACAGTTCCGTATTATGACAAAGCGACGATGTTCTACGTTAAACGCTCGGTTTGCCCTTTTCCTTCTTCTGTTACCGTGACCGGAAGTTTTCATACGAGCGACGACCCACCGTCCGCATCGGACAATTACTCACGCAGACTGCGAATAGACAACTGGATGGTCACCGACATCGAAAAAGCCGATACAAAGTGCACCTTTAAGGCCAAAAAAGACAAAGCGGAATGCAATTTTACTGCGACCAGCGAGGGCGGTAAGACCGTCGTGCTTATCGAGTGCAAAACACCAAAATGATCGGGTAGTTCCAACAACTCTAATTGACTGGGATGTAGATGTCGAATTCGCCATCCAGTGTTTCAGGATTAAAACGCTCATCATATAGTTCGAAATCCGGCGCATCTTTTTTATGCAATTCCGAATTGCGAGGCACCCAGGTTCCCCAGATATAGCGAATTGTCTGGGGGAGATCGGATAGCGGGCCCTTGTGCGTGAATACTGCATACTTCGACGCCGGGATTTTTTGAACGATCATTCCCTCAGGCACGTTCTCAACTTTTGAAACCGGTTTTGCGGCCATGTAAACGATCGAGTCGCCCGGTTTCAGCGGACAATCAGGATGTGACTTCATGCACACACCAAGCGCGTAGCCTGGCTTTTGATGAGCTATTTCATCTTCACGTTTATTGAAGTCTTCCCACAGCTTGGAGATCTCTTTGAACGGCTCTTCGCTAAAACTGCCACCCATTCCAACGACAGTTTCTTCGCCGCGTTGCACCATATTCGGTTCCATGGTTACTCCACTCCTCAAATGCAAAATAAGTTCTGGTCTAAATAATTCATTACCGATAATCGGTGAAGCTTTTCCGATTTTGCGATATGAATTCGGCGTTGCTCCGAACATTTTTTTGAATGCACGTGTAAAGGATTCCTGGGTTTCGAAGCGGGCTTCGAGAGCGATTTCTATAATTGGTTTAGCAGACGAAAGCAGTCGCCGTGCCGCATTAGCAAGGCGCCGCTTGCGGATGTATTCCGCCACAGTTTCTCCCATCATCGCTTTGAAAATTCGATGAAAATGATAGAGAGAAAATCCAATTTCGTTGGCAACGATTTCGGGCGATAAATCCGCTTCTAAGTTTGCCTCAATAAATGAGACCGCCTTCTTCGTTCCCTCAAGGTAGTCCATGAGCCCACCGCCGAATACAAATGGTAGACCGACTGACAAATGCAGTCTTGATATTTTCTGCTATTCACAGTTGCGAAACCGAGAATGATACCACTGGGAATCTCAAAGCCGTTAAGTTGGTACAAAAGCCGGCGGGACGCCGGCGCTCCCAGGTTAGCAGCCTGCTGCAGTCATATTCACCTGGCTCGGATATTCCGGAATGTTGCCGTACCGTCTGGCTCGGTTATTCTGGAATGTTGCGGTGCCGTCTGGCTCGGTTATTCCGGAATGTTGCCGTGTCGTGTGGCGTCGTATTTTCTGAGCGTCAGGCCCTGTGCTTTGAGAAACCAGCGGCGCACGCGAGTCACCCAGAAGCGAGGTCCACGGTCGATGTGTCCGCGCACGTTGGCGAATCTGTAGCGCTCGAGTTCAAACTTCACTTTATGGAGTTCTGAACGGAATTCTTCGGTTTTGAAAGCTACTGCCATCGCACGATCGGCTTGCTCTTGCAGATCCGGAAGCAAACGCAATTCCGTTTCAAGAGTAGCAATGCGAGCGCGATCTTCAACGCGATCAGTCAAAAGTTTGATAATGGTTTCCTGTGCTTCGATGACGAGACGACGCATCTCTTCCAGTTCTTGAGTTTTGTCCTCGACCTGGATATCGTGAACGCGCAGTTCTTCTGCAGCTGGCGCCATCAATTGCTGCGCTTTTGTAAGCGCTATAGCAGAGCCAGGAGTGCCATCCTTGCGAAGGATCGTGACAAAGCCTTCCAGTAAACCGATAAGTTCGGTTCTCGACACTCGATCTTCTTCAGTGACCATCGAGGGATTGGCGTTGATCGACTCCATGCCTTTTTTGATAACAGGCCCGAGTTCGTCTGCACGAATCTGGCGCATGGGTGATTGACCGCGCATCGCTACCGGACCGGGTTTTGCACTTCCTCTTCTGGTGGCATTGGCGCGCATTTGCGCAAACTCAAACGTATCGTTTGATTTTGAAGTTGCTTGCGACATTTCTTCGTTGACGATTTCGTCAACACCGTCGAAACCTCTGGTAAATAAATCACTCGGGAAATCGCGGTGCACTTGCACTCCAGGTGGAGTGGCGATCTGATCCGGTGATGCCACAGGAGAATTGAGATCCTCTTCGTTTGTAAACATCTGATCGAGACCATCCAGCGAAACTGGATTCGGCACGTCAAGTGGTTGTGACTGACTCATGGTATTCTCCCGCCAACTCCCAGACTGGATTATCCGCGATCCAAAGGCGCATTGTCCAGTGAGATTATGGTGCCACATACGGTGCCTTTGGCACTATCCGTAGTGACCTGTTTTTATTGCTGAAAGACATTGATATACCGAAGCAATATACCAATTGCACGTCATTGAACATCTCAAACGATTAAAACCCGTTATCGCAGGCTGGCTTTTTACGCGTTATCAAGGCGGTTCGAAATCAGCAGACCATCGCGATCTCGCCAGGCAATGTTAAAAAGCTTTTTATAGCCGTATAGAAAATTTGGAGAAAGAGGTCTTAGTGACACAACTCATGCATCAGAAAAATCTGAAACTTCGGCTTGCCGTATTTTGACTTTCGACCTTGCGCAAGTCCTGCAATGGGTACTGCATCAATAGGCTTGTACGCTGTGGGTACGAAAGCTTCCCCAGTATCAGCAGCAGTAATGACAGCGCCTTTCGCAATCGGGTTTCTTGCAAATACGATTTTCGCCATTTCTCCTTTTGCGCCTTTGTAGTCTCTCGCAGTCAAGGCGGCGAGCTGGGGCTTGGTTAACGCGATTCCGAAGTCTCTTACTGAAATGAGCGCTGATTTATTGATGTCGTACTGCGCCACCTGCCCGATGATGCCGTTGTTCGCCGCATCCCCAGGATATTCTTCGGGATAAACATCTAAAGGATCGAGGTGTTGGGCTGTGATCCGCTCGCCCTTCTTGAGGTCTTTTGCGCAGAAATAAACCTTTATCTGGCTGGCTCGTCGCTTCTCTAACTTGCTAATAGTTTCCCTGGCTTCTTGCTGGCGCTTCTCAATATCTTTGGTATATTCCGCCTGGACCGGCAAAATGAATGCGGATATAAGCATGGCAACAAGAAAAAGTCCCGCTGCAACCGAGACTGAGTATTGCTTTCGGATCATTCGCGCTGCGTCCTCCAACTTCTTACGACTGCGATTTTGATTCTGTTAGGCGCCGGTTTAAAACTTATGTTCGCTTCGGTTTCGCTTTCGCTTTGGGTTTTGCAGCTGCCGTCGCGGGTAGTGGCGAGCGTTTGATACCAAAATATTGTTCGACCATTTGCTTCACCAGTGGTGCCGCGGCCACACCGCCGTGACCGCCGTGCTCAACGAAACCGCAGCAGGACAGCTCCGGCTTATCGGAAGGAGCGTAGCAGGCGAACCAACCGTGAGTCTTACTTCCTTTTGGTGGTGCTTCAGCAGAACCGGTTTTTCCTGACATCGGCACTTCCGGAATACGCGAACGACCGGCTGTTCCTGCCTCAACTACAGCTTTCAAACCATCGGAGAGGATCTTCATGTGTACTGGATTGACCTTCCAGTACTCCGGCTTCGGTGCAGGAATTTGTCGGTCGGCAATCTTGATCACGAAATGCAGAAACGGAACACGTCCCTTCATTCCATATCCGGCATACATGCGAGCAGCCTGCGCGGGCGAGACCTGCAAGAACGTCTGTCCGATCGACATGTGCAGAGTGTTGCCCTTGTACCAGGGCTCGTGCAAACGTTTGCGCTTCCATTCCGAGTCAGGCACCAAACCGCTGCGTTCGTTGGGCAGTTCAATTCCAGTCGGGCGTCCGGCACCAAATCTGTTGCCCCACTTCTTAATATCTTCCGGTTCCAATCCAAGTGCCATCTGATAGAAAGCGGTATCACGTGACCACTGCATGCACTGAACCAGGTTGTACCGCGCTGATTTGCCGGTCCAATCGTGGAAAGTGAATCCGCCCAGGCTTAAGCCACCGGAAACGGTTAGTATCGTATCCGGTTTCACGACCTTTTTATCCAGCGCCGCAAGTAGTGTCACCGGTTTCCAGATAGAACCAGGAGGGAAGCCGGAAAGAGCGCGATTATGAAGTGGGTGCGACGGAGAGTTGAGAACCTTTCGATCTTCTTTTGTCATTCGCCGAGTGAATACGTTGGGATCGAAACTCGGTCTTGATGCCAGGAAAAGAACCTCTCCGGAACGCGGGTCGCATCCGACCAGGGCTCCTGATTTCTCGGCAAGCAACTCATATGCACGGCGCTGCAGATCGATATCGAGTGAAATAACAATAGGCAATCCCGGTTTTGCTTTTTTGGTGACAACCGGTTTGGATGTTTCCGCAGAAAAGGCATGACCAGAGGCATTTACGCGCACGCGCTGTTCGCCGTCGACACCTCGAAGTTGATCGTCATAAAGCTTTTCCAGTCCAGCCTGACCGCAGACATCGCCCATTTTGCACTGCGGTCGTTCTTTCAACTGTGATTCGGTAATTTCGCGGCAATACCCGAGTACGTGCGCGGTGGCATCCGCGTTCGGATAGGTTCTGCTTATGTCCGGAAGGATATCGATGCCTTCCAAAAATATCTTCTGCTCGTAAAAGCGACTGACGATATCCATGTCGAGGTCATGCTCGATCACCACGGGTAATACCAGACCAGAAGCCTTAGCTTTCATCAATCGGTTTAAAACTTCAGCTTTATCGAGTGAAAGAATTTTGCTGAGCCGCACGGACATCTCTTCCATGTGATTGAGTGCGGCCGGCACCGCAATCAGTGACAGCGACTGCTTGTTGGTGGCGAGCAGATTACCGTGACGATCGTAGATACTTCCCCTTGGCGCGCGCAAGAAAGTAACGCGCGTGGAGTTTTCCACAGCCTGATTTACGTAGTGCTGATGAAACAGAATCTGCAACCAGCCCAATCGCAAGATGAGCAGAGAGAGCGCAAAGATAACGACGGTACCGAGCACAACAGCCTTGAATGCTGCTTCGTCATGGCTTCTATTTAGAATAGACTGACTCATCTAGCCTCCATCATTTGACGGTAGCGCGAGAATTCATACCAGCCGCGCATCGGCAAGAAAACAAACGGAGCAATCAAAGCGTTTAAAACAGCCTCAGTAAGCGCAATCTCCACGAAATTATCAAAGACGAGTGGACGACCCAAAACATACAATTCCACGGCGCTAATTGCTTCGCCTAAAAAAGTGAGAATTAGAACGAGTGGTATCACAAGCACGATTGCCTTGTTGAAATTGCGCAGACAGAAATAGCCCGAGATCCAGCCCACCAGCGGATACGCGATGGGGTAGACCGTTACCGAAGAGTATAGCGCAGCAAATGCCGCACCCAACAAGGCACCACTAATAGATCCGGACATCGCCTGGCGCAGCATGGCGGTTTTAATCGTAGTCGTTCTCAACTCATCAACGCTGGGCTTGCCGATTGGTGACCCAAAAGTAATGCCCCAAACAATGATCAAAGTCAGTGGCAACGAGCATTCCACCCCGGTGACGAACAATCGACTCACCACGGCAAGCTGCAAAACCCAAGCCATGCCGATGATCAACATCGTCATCGAGATGGCGCCGATTCTTCTTCGCATTCTGATTGAAAGGAAGGACATGCTTACTTCTGAGCCGTCGGAGGTAAAACGAGGACTTGATTCAAATCGTAGCAATTTTCTGAGAGTTTCACATCAATTGCCATCGAAGCGCCATCAGTGTCACGACGAATCGCCGCAACCGTGCCAACCGGGTGATTCTCGGGGAATACGCCGCCTTTGCCGAAACAAACGATTTTGTCGTTGAGGTCGACGTTGGTTCCCACAGGGATGTATTCCATAAGAGCAAGCTGCTGCCCGTTTCCGGAGATAATTCCCGGCAATCCAATGCGTTTGATCAAGACGCCGAGCTTCTGCTCGGGATCCGTAATCAGCCTCACCACGGAGGCGTCCTTGTCCACTTTCACGACTTGCCCGACTATACCATCGCGGGTAATCACGGCGCTGCCCAGTGTGACGCCGTCGATCGTACCTTTGTCGAGCACCACTTGTTCAAACCAATTGTCCGGACTTCTGGCAATCACTTCTGCTGCAATTGTTTTGCGCGCTAATTTTTCTTTCAATCCAAGCAGCATCCGCAAATTGTTCGAATCGCGAGACTGCCGTCTGAGTGTGGTCAATTCTAGTTCGGAAGCAGCCAGTTTGCGCTCCAGCTCTCGAATTCTTTGAGAGGAAACGAAAACCTCTTCAGCCAGGTTTCGCGTGGATTCGACTTGATAGGCGCCTTTGGTAATCATGCCGGAAACCATGGTGGCGGCAGAGAGCAGCAATCCGGCGGCAGGACCACCTACCATAATGATTACGATAATGAGGAAGATCGCCTCGGCAATAGACTCTGATTGGTCCCCAAGACGACGCTCGCTACCTATAGGCACCTACGAAGTCTCCTATTTGCGGTACTCGCAAAGGTCACGTACGCGGCTGTAGGCAGGGTCGGTCAACATCTTGCCGGTGCCTACAACAACACATGATAGCGGATCATCTGCCAGGAAGACCGGGACTTCGGTTTCGCTGGAAATCAGCTCGTCCAGCCCTTGCAGAAGCGCGCCACCACCGACGATGACAATGCCTCGGTTGAAGATATCGGCTGCCAATTCCGGCGGAGTTTTTTCCAATGTTCTCTTCACTGCAGAAACAATATGTCTTAGAGGTTCGGCAATCGCTTCGCGAACTTCGCCGCGGCTGACGGTCACTGTGCGCGGCAAGCCGTTGATCAGGTTTAAACCTCTGACATTGTATTTGTCATTCAACTCGGTTTTCCAGGCTGAGCCTAATCTGAACTTGAGTTCTTCAGCGGTCTTCTCGCCGACATCGAGGCTGTGTACTTTTCTGAGGTAAAGCCTGATGGCATCGTTGAGTTCGTCACCGGCAATTCTGATCGATTCGTTGACGACGATTCCAGAAAGTGAAAGCACGGCAACTTCAGTGGTACCACCGCCGATATCAACGATCATCGAGCCCGTCGGTTCCGTCACTGGAAGATCCGCACCAATAGCCGCACACATCGGCTCTTCCGGCATATAGATGCGGCTGGCTTTTGCGTTTTCGGCGACTTGCTTGATGGCAATTTTTTCTACACTGGTGATTCCGGCAGGAACAGCGATGACAATTTCCGGATTGCGCAACATAGTCTCTTGTTGCGAAACACGCTTCATGAATTCATTGAGCATGAAGGTGGCATCATTGAGTTCGGCAATTACACCGTCTTTCAGAGGGCGACTGGCTCTGACACCCTGCGGTGTGCGTCCGATCATCGCGCGGGCTTCTTCGCCAACTGCGATCGGCAGGTTTGTGTTGCTGTCGATGGCAATCACAGACGGCTCTCTGAGCACGACTCCGTGACCCTCAACATAGATGAGAGTGTTGGCAGTACCAAGATCGACGCCAACGCCTTTGCTGAAAAATCCTTTGAACAAGCCCAACTTCGTTACTCCAAAACACGGCGTGGTAGCGCTACCAGGCCTTAAGTCTAACACGCGCACATGTGTTTATACAGTGGAAAAGTCGATGAAAAGCCAAAACTAGAAGATATATCGAAGATACTACTTCTTGCGACTGACTCCATATCCAATGACATTGCTCTTCACTAGCGTGAAATCACCTGTTTCAAGAGCCAGTGAAAACGCCTGTTCATCGAACCAGCGGAGCTTGCCCGTGTAGGTCGTGCCGTCAACGGTTTTAAAAGTCAGCTTCTCACCATCTTTGATGAAACGCTGCAGCTCCGCTACCGACGGGGGTTTTCCTTCATTTGTTTGATTGTTACTCGGCATTGCTTCTCACTAGCCATCGGAAGCATCGCGTAGTTTAGCCTTCTCTAATGCGCCACCGGCTTGGATTGTCTTGTGCTTGTTAACCACATACTGGCGGCCCTTCCACTTCACTTGCTCACCCATCAAGACAAGATATGCAGAATGGATATGCAAACAGGAAACGGCGATCCCGCCAAACGGAATCAAGAAGAAATGCCGCCAATCAACGCCGTCGTGATGGGTAGTCGTCTTCCGCCACCAGAAGGCGAAGATCACCCACTGAGCGACGCACAATGATGTTATGCGGTAAAGATTTCCAGACCAGTCGCCCTGGATCCATTCGGCGACAACCCAGGCCAGCTCCAGGTATGGGAGCAGGAGAATAGTGTTGAGCATGATCACGAGAAACACGAGATTGAAAATCTTTGAGTCGATCAGCGAATAGACGTTCTTCGTCCAGCCCTGCCAGAGCGATTCGAAGTCGGTATACATTCTCACGCTGTACAGCGATTTGCCGTCGGCGACGTTGACCTTATATCCTTTTTCTTTGAAGACCCGCCCTATGGCGTGATCTTCGACAATCTCATCGCGCACGCTCTGGTGTCCGCCAATGGCGTGGTAAGAACTGCGGCGGCAGAGAATGTACTGCCCATAAGCGTATGCGCGTGCGGCTTCCGGATCGTTAACGGTGTGAAACGGATCACCCAGCAAAAACGAGCCCAGCAAAACCGGCATAACAAGCCGTTCCCAGAAGCTTCCCAGTTCTTGCACTGGAACAAAAGAGAGCAGATCGCACTTCTCGACAATCGCATGTGAAATCGCATCACGAACCGAATTCGGGTGGTGGTAGGTATCCGCGTCGGTAAAGATGAAGAACTCGCCGGATGCATAACCGACAGCATTTGCAAGCGCGTTGCACTTGCCGATCCAGCCGTCCGGAGCCTCTTTGCCCTGAACGAATTTGATCCGTTTATCCTTTGCGGCAAACTCACCGATGATATCGCCAGTCCGATCGGTAGAGCGATCGTTGATGATTACGACTTCGAGGTTCGGATAGTCTTGTTTTAAAACTGATTCGATGCAACGGCCGATCTTGCCTTCCTCATTGCGTGCCGGGATGATCACCGAGACAAACGGAAGGCTCTTGTCATCGAGCTTCGAGGATTCGACTGGTTTCAAGAAATGATAGAAAGCGCATGTCAGGCTGAACAGGCTCAGAATCAACAGGGTACTGATTAAGAAGATGGATACTGAAATCACGCTGTGGCACCACCGTACTCATAAAATCCCTTACCGGTTTTTCGGCCGAGATGCCCGGCCGAAACAAGTTGTCTAAGAAGCGGGCAGGGACGGTATTTCGGATCGCCGAATCCTTCCTGCAGAGTTTCCATGACGTGCAACACGATGTCGAGTCCAACGAAATCCGCCAGAGCCAGCGGTCCCATTGGATGGTTATAACCCAAAGTCATACCGAGATCGATTTCTTCCGGTGACGAAAGTCCCTCCATGAGCGCGAATGAAGCTTCATTGATCAGGCATAAACCCAGTCTGGTGGTAATGAAGCCGGGGAAATCCTTTGATTTGATAATGGTTTTGCCGATTTCTTCGCCAAAACGTCGCACTCTAACAACAGTATCCGGCGAAGTGTCGCAACCAGGAATGATTTCGAGCAGCTTCATGACGTGCGCCGGTGAGAAGAAGTGCATACCGATGAATTTGTCTGAGCGCTTGGTGGCCGACGCCAGACTTGTGATCGGCAGTGACGAAGTGTTGGAAGCAAAAACAGTTTCCGGTTTGCAAATTGCATCGAGCTTCTTGAAAAGCTCGCGTTTCACGTCGAGGTTTTCAACGATCGCTTCGATCACAATGTCGGCATCTTTGGCCGATTCCAGTGATGTCGTTGAAATAATTCGCTTCTTGACGTCTTGAAACTGCTCTTCGGTCAAAACACCTTTCTCGACCGACTTCTTGCCAAACTTGTCTATCTCACTGCTAGCGAGTTTTAGCGCTTCTTCTGAGACGTCATACAGATGCACAGTCGAATCGGTTTTTGTGGCTATCAGGTAAGCAATCGCTCGACCCATGAAGCCGCTGCCAGACATAAAAACCCTGGAAAAGGTTGCTGCTGCAGGCATTTGAAGATTCCTAGTAAACCACAGTCACATACGAGAAGATCCTAGCATCAATTAAAAAGGCGAGTCGAGACGAACGCAACAGAATAAGAACTGTTTGAACTGTTCGATTGCTGAAAAATGATTTTTTCGTATTTTCTGAGTCCTTTTTATTATGATGCTGCTAGCGTGTTGTATGGCAGACGACGCTTAGCTTCCGACTCTGATTCAAAGGGATGAGGTAGCGCGGCGATGCTCCGTCCGCACAGGATGTCCGGATATGCACGTGCATATACAACAGTGCGTGAAAGCGAATTTACCTTAGTCAAACTGGCGCGGGGTGCGCCTGGACGCCAGATCGAAAGAGGGGAGCAATGTTCAAGAAAATTCTTATCGCCAATCGCGGTGAAATCGCAGTCCGAGTGATTCAGGCCTGTCGAGAGCTTGACATCAAAACGGTGGCAGTTTTTTCGGAGCCGGACAAGGACTCTAAGCACGTTGCTCTGGCTGATGAAACGTGGCGCCTGGAAGGACAGCCCGGCAAGGTTTATCTTGATTACGAGCAAATACTCGATATCGCTAAACGCGCAGGCGCCGAAGCTGTGCACCCGGGCTACGGATTTTTGAGCGAAAACACCGACTTTGCTAGAGCTTGCACAGAAAAGGGCATCAAATTCATCGGACCGAAACCGGAAGTGATTTTGCGCATGGGCAGCAAAGTCGAATCACGCCGCGTGATGCAGGATGCAGGCGTGCCGGTTGTACCTGGTACCACCGATCCAGTTACAGATCCGGAAGAGGTCAAAAAACTGGGCACCAAATATGGTTACCCGCTCGCCATTAAGGCTAGTGCCGGTGGCGGTGGCAGAGGTTTGCGGGTGGTGCGTAAAGACGAAGACGTGGAAAACGCTTTATCCGGTGCACAGCGAGAAGGCGCAACCTATTTTGGTTCCGCCGAGGTCTACGTAGAGAAGTACTTGGATAAGCCGCGACATATAGAAGTGCAAGTGCTCGGTGACGAACACGGCAATGTCGTGCACTTGTACGAACGTGATTGCTCCAGCCAGAGACGGCACCAGAAGCTGGTTGAAGAAACGCCGGCAGCAAAGCTCGACGCGAAGTTGAAGGAACGATTGCTGGAGGCGGCCGTTAAAGGTACGAAGGCGCTCAATTACACATCGGCAGGAACGCTCGAATTTATGGTGGCACAGGATGAGTTCTTCTTCCTGGAGATGAACACCCGCGTGCAGGTAGAGCACCCGATTACCGAAATGACGACCGGCGTTGATATCGTTAAAGAACAAATCTCCATTGCTTACGGTAATCCGCTTTCATTTAAACAATCAGATGTTTCTCAACGTGGACATGCAATTGAATGCCGGATTAACGCTGAAGACGTCAACAAAAATTTCATGCCGAACCCCGGCGAACTTACTTTATATAAGGAACCGTCTTTGCCTTGGGTGCGCATCGACAGCGCCTGCTACCCTGGCTACAAAGTCGTGCCGTTCTACGATTCGCTTTTGGCAAAATTGGTTGTCTGGGGCCGCACACGTCACGAAGCAGTGGCGCGGACGCGTCTTGCCCTTCGCGATTTTAAAATCCAGGGTGTGTCGACGACGATTCCTTTCCACCTCGCCATGATGGACGATCCGACTTTCGAAGCCGGTGAGGTTCACACCTCTTACGTAGAGGGTGAGATGATGAAAAACTGGAAACAACTGCAAGAAAAGTATTCCAGCAAGCCGACTGCCGCCGCTGAAGGTTCTTCAAACGGCGCCAATGGAACGAGTGCTCCATCAGGCAGCAACGGCAATTCGAACGATGCTGTGGAGCGAACATCACCGCGTTCTTTTGAAATCGAAGTCAATCAGCGCATGTTTAAAGTCGCGGTTTCTGAACTCGTCGAACCCGGCAAAGTGAAAACAGTCACCACAACTGGTGGCGCGACGCAGGGACAGGCAGCGTCTGCCACGAGAACAAAACGAAAGGTCGTCGTTCCTACCGCGCATTCAGGCGATGTCCGCTCAACGATGAACGGCGTTGTAAAAGAAATTGTCGTCAAAGAAGGCGACAAGGTAAATGCAGGACAAAAGGTGATCACATTCGAAGCCATGAAAATGGAATCTGATCTGGTATCACTGAAAGCAGGCACCGTCACCAGTATCAAGGTCAAAGTCGGCGAAACGGTTGACAGCGACGTTGTGCTTTTGACCATCGGAGACTAATGACTGAGTACTTCTCAACCCTTTCCAGGGCAGCGTCTGATTGTATGGCGTTTACTTGTAGGGGCGCCTCGCGAGGCGCCCGGGCTGCTGGTTCTGGTGCTCGCTAACCGAGGGACATAATAATGCCTGCCATCGCAATTAGAATCGGCAACGGCTTCGACGTTCACCGCTTGGAAGAAGGTCTGCCGCTAATTTTGGGCGGAATTAAATTAGAACACGAGAAGGGCAGCGTCGGACACTCCGATGGTGACGTAGTAACTCACGCCGTGATTGATGCTCTTCTGGGAGCAGCAGCACTCGGCGACATCGGCATGCACTTTCCGCCGACAGACAATTCTATAAAAGGAATCGACAGCATGAAAATGCTGGAAAAAACCATGTCGATGCTGGAGGATAACGGATACGTCGTCAGCAACATTGATGTCACCGTTGTTTGCGAGGCGCCCAAACTGTCTGGGCACTACTTGCCTATGCGTAAACGTCTGGCCGCAGTGGTCGGCGTCGACGAATCGCAGGTAAGCGTCAAAGCAAAAACGGCAGAAAAGCTAGGAAGTATTGGAGAAGGAAATGCAATCGCGGCGTACGCCGTCGCGTTGATTGCTGAGGAAGACTGAAACAAGCAACGAGGGATAGCAAATGGCAAATCATGATGTCGAAGTTCTCGTAGTGGGAGCCGGTCCAACCGGGCTTACACTGGCTTGCGAATTAGCCAGGCATGGCGTCAGTTTTCGTATCATTGATAAATTGTCGGTCGGGTCGAACAAATCCAAAGCCCTGGCAGTGCATTCACGATCGCTCGAAATGCTTGAAGACATGGACATCGTCGATCGATTCATCACATTTGGTTTGAAACTTCACGGAGTCAATATTTTTGCCGACAGCAAACAGATTGCGAAGTTGAGTCTTGATGAACTCGACAGCTACTATTCCTATACTCTCAGCATCCCGCAAAGTGATACCGAGCGAATCTTGATGGAGCGGTTGGCAGAACTCGACCATGCCGTCGAGCGTTCCATGGATCTGGTCGCCTTGACACAAAATGCCGACGGCGTAGAGAGCACCGTATCTGATGCCGAAGGAAAAACGCAGACAATCAAATCACGCTGGCTGGTCGGCGCCGATGGCGCGCACAGTTCTGTTCGAAAACTTTTGAAGATGGATTTCGTAGGCTCCAAGTATCCTGACCTGGTCAATCTTTGCGACGTCAAAATTGAAGGACCGTTGAACCCGGATGAGATTTATGTGTTCAACTCTGATAAAGGCTTGATCGCCTTCTTCCCCTACGGCGGCAACCGCTACCGAATTGCAGCAGTGATGCCGACCCACCACGAGCACGAGAAAGAAGTCGCGTCAGAAAAACCGAGCGAGCCTTCGATCGAACAGATGCAAGCTATTGTCGACGACCGATCTATGCATTCGCTCAAATTGTCGGATCAGTTATGGTCGGCCGGACTTTATTTGCACCAGAGACACGTCACCCACTACCGCGACGGCAACTGCTTCGTCGCGGTGACGCCGCTCACATCCACAGTCCTGCGGGCGGACAAGGAATGAACACCGGCATGCAAGATGCCTACAACCTGGCCTGGAAAATGGGTCTGGTTTCCAAAGGAGCGTCGAGCGATGCACTTCTGGAAAGTTATGGAGCAGAACGCCTTGGTATCGCCCTCGGTGTCTTGAGAATGACCGATTTCATGATGAAGGTCAACACGCTCAAGAATCCGATCGCCAAACATTTGAGAAACACCCTGGCGCCGATCCTGACAGCTCAAGAGGTTATTCAGAATCGCGCCAAGCATGGCATCGCACAACTCTCGTTAAACTATCATGATAGTCCAATCGTTGAAGAGCATCTTTCTTCGGTGACAAAAGCAATCTCTCACAAAAAAGACATGCCGACGATTGCCGACAGACTCGAGTTTAAAAACGGACCTGAAGCAGGCGATCGAGCACCGGATGGTTTCCTCGATGAGGGCAGCGGAGAGCCGGTCAGACTGTACGATTTCACAAAGGGAATCAAACATACATTGCTGTTGTTCTCTGGTGATGACACCAGCGACAGTGAAATCGATTCATTCAAATCAATCGCTAGCAGTTTGAAACCGCACCAAGATCTGATTAACATAATCGTGATCGTCAACAGCGACGAGAGCGTCCAAAGATGCAAGTCAAAACTGTCAGGCATCACCAATGTGCGCGTCCTTTCTGATTGGGAAATGGCAACACATCATAAATACGCTGCCGGATCTAACTGCGCGTACCTGATTCGTCCTGATTGCTATATCGGTTTTCGAAGCCAACCAATGGATGAAAAACTTCTGACAGCATTCCTCAACCGAATCTTCGACAAAGCACTATCCTCGGTCAAATAGCCGATCGACAAGGAGACCATCAAATGAACTTGTCAGTTGTCCTGCGACTGGTATCAATTTGTATTTTGTCGCTGGCTCTTTGCTCGATTCCAGCATCAGCGCATGGCGCTGATAATTGCGATCCAGAATGGCTCACACAGGCATTGAAGGCCGTAAAAGAGGAACGTGAAAGTAAACCGGACGATCGCGAATTGCTTCGCCGGGAGGCAATACTCTATAGCCACTCGATCGACTACAAGCAGAAGGCAAAACCGATTTTCGAGCAGCTTGTGAAACAGCATGAAGACACAGATTCATTGATGGATCTTGCGGCCTGCTATTACAAGCAAAACTTTGAAGAGGAGTTCAAACTCTGTCAAAAAGCTGACAAGCTGAACAACGGAAAACATTACACAAGAGCGATGACTTTGCTTGGAATGGCCGATGCCAGATATCGCCAGGGTCAACTGCAAGTCGCAGAGCAGCTCTTCAAGCAAAGTCTCGCGTCCATGTCGGACCGTGACATTTTTCAGATCGCCAAACTTGATCTGGCTGGATTGGGAGGCGTGTATTGGCGTCTTAAAGACTACGAAAAAAGTGCGGATGCCTACACCGAGCTTTATAAACTCGGACGAGACAAATATGGTGCAAGCGACATAGACTGCGGCTGGGCGTGTTTGCAAACTTCATACGCGCTTGCAAAAATGGACGACAAACAGAACGTTCAGAAATGGTTCGAGCGTGCAATCTGGATTTTCAGAAAAGATAATGCTGACCGAATCGCCGAAGAGTACAAACAAAAACATGACGGACAAATCTCGCCGGAGACTGTCGCATACATCAACAAATCACTGTTTGGTACAAAAGTAGGAATAGAACCTCCAGATCCGATTGCAGACGGTCACAGCAAATATCAAAATTTGAAATCGCCAGACGAAGGTTTTCTGTCTCCGTGGAAACGGAAGTTTAAACAAACAGAAGCGCCAGGCTGGGTGTGGTTAGATCCATCTGCAAAATTCAAAGCCATTTTGATTTGTGTCCATGGTCTTGGTTTGCACCATCGCGCTTTTGAGTCATTTGCAAACAGAATCGCACCAGAAGGCATAATCACGATCGCATTTGATGTTCATGGCTTCGGCACATTCACAGAAGCCAACGGATTGGAAACACTGTCGATGGAAGCATGCGTCGCCGATTTGAAAAATATATTCAAAATGATCAGGCGAGACTATCCCGGAGAGCCGGTCTTTCTCCTCGGAGAATCAATGGGCGGTGCTCTGGCACTGCGCATCGCGGCAGAGTCTCCTGAAATTTTTGATGGTTTGATCTGCTCGGTTCCGTCAGGCAGTCGCTATAAATCCTTGGGAACGAAATTGCGAATCGGTGCCGATTTTCTCAAGAACAAATCAAAACCAGTTCCTGTCGGATTGGGAGTTGTAGAGCGCGCGACAACCAACGAAGAGCTGCGTCATTCCTGGATTCACGATCCATCCTCACGAATGAGTTTGTCTCCGAAGGAGCTTTTGAACTTTCAACATTTCATGAATGAAAACCTCGAGGTTGCAAAAAAGATCAAAAACCAACCTGTAATTATTTTCCAGGGCAACGACGATAAACTCGTCAAAGAAACCGGCACACTCGATCTGTTTCAGGCATTGGAAACGCCGGACAAGACTATTGTTATCCTGGGCGGAACTGAACATCTAATTTTCGAAGCCGGACAATTCAAAGACGACATGACTCTTGGCGTGCTGGGCTGGATGGCAGCACATTCAAAAGATAAGAAGAACGAAAAGCAGACCGAAGCCAGTGATGAACCGGTTCAAAACATAACAGAGTGAGGATCCGATCGTATGAAAAACTCTCTTCTCCTCGCGTTTGTAACCATCTTGGTTTCCAACGCTCCGTGCTCCGGAAAGTCATTGGCGATACACGCAGATGTGGTTTCTGAAACCGGTGCAAAAAAATCCTGGATCGTTATCGATCAGGCTAACGGAAAAATCACTTCAGTTGTGAAAACTGACAAACAACTTCCGGCGGATTCGATCAAGTTTGAATTCGACGGATACGCTTATCCAGGTTTGATCGATACTCACAATCACTTAGTTTGGAATAGCATCAAAGCCTGGAAACCAGACAAGGTCTATAACAATAGATTTGAATGGAAGGATCAGAAAGCCCCGCAGCCATACTGGGAAGAGGTCGCGGGTGTTTACGACGTGATGAGGAACCAGGAAGCGGCGAAGAAAGACAAAACGTTTACAAACTCATCAAAGTATGGCGAAATCCGTGCCATTGTGGGTGGTACCACGATGATTGAGTCTAGCTATACAACGCCCGATCCGCCGTCAATTCTAGCTCGCAATCTCACGCGAGATCCCTATTCAGTAGTGAATGAAACGGATATCGCTAAAATCAAGCCGGAGGATTTTGAAAAATACAAAAAGGATCTTGACTCTGGAAAATTGAATAGGCTATTCCTTCATATCGCCGAGGGCAAGCGAGACGATGCAAAAAGTTTGGAAGAGTATAACGCCCTTCTCAACAGTAAATTTAAGTTGTCGAAAGTAGCTATAATCCACGGAAGCGCTTTGGGTAAAGAACAGTTCAAGTTACTGGCGAAAAACAAAATGGGAATGTCGTGGTCACCGCGCAGCAACATCGCATTGTATAACGAGACAACTGCGATTCCGGATGCCATCGCAGCTGGTATCACAATCGCGTTGAGCCCGGATTGGACAATTTCCGGTTCCAACAACGTTCTGGAAGAAATGAAGTTCGCCTCCGAATACGCGCAGAAGACCTGGGGTGCGAACAACCCGATTACTCCGAAGAAGCTTCTTTCCAGCACATTGGGATCCTAAGCTTAGAATTCCACGTGGACAAGTTGTC